>Ga0172381_10006657_pt1 | contig 11540 bp, 10 predicted proteins | sample Leawel6488metaG_FD_119754 | JGI IMG/M metagenome (GOLD analysis project Ga0172381, IMG submission 119754) | Leachate microbial communities from a municipal landfill in Southern Ontario, Canada - Leachate well 64-88 metaG | ecosystem: Engineered > Solid waste > Landfill > Unclassified | place... | reverse complement strand
GTGCATCAATGCTCCCCCCGCATTGATGCACTGGTATTCTCCTATCTGTTCTAATTATTCTTCCTTTTTTCTTTCTTTTTCTTTACTTACAAAATTATTTTTCCCAAAACTCTTTACACTAAGAAAAACATGAATATTATAGTGTGAAATCGATCTGTGATGTATTTGCAATGGTTGCCATATATCCATCGGATCTTAGTTTTTTGATCGTCTCGTCATCTATACCTGTTTTGATCTTAAAATCGCTTATAGATATATATGGTTTGTTCTTGAATATTTTTTCTCTTATATCCTTATTTAAATAAAATATCACAGAAAGAGGTTCCAGTATATTTTTTGTACCAGTATCTCTGATATATCTCTCACTTTCAGAATTATTGATATTTGCTTTAATCAACGTATACTCATCTTTGAATTTATCAAGATCCTTATATCTGTTTATATATTCGAGTATGAACTCATCCCTGTAATTGTCCATAAACCATTTTATAATAAGCATATTCCTGGCACGTATTTCCGCCTCGTCATAAGATATGCATTTTTTTATTTTCCTTTTCGATTCCTTTATCATGTCACTATCGTTTTCATTTGCACTATATTCATAATCAAAGCATATTACCTCGTCAATATCAGCGAGTCTTTCATGGATCAGTCTTTCCGCATTGTCATACCATGTACCCTCTCCATATACAAGACCTATACATCTTAAATATTCATTTTCGGATATAGGCTTCATTCTGGAAAATACATCTATCACCTTGTTATCATTTGTACAAGACATCACATCTGTTTTTATTATTTTTTCCAGTTCCTCATCACCGGGTAATTTATTCACACTACGGTATAAGTTACTGATCATGGAAACATCTTCATCTTTAGCCAATATGAAGGTTACAAAATATTCTTCTAATTTTTCAGTACTGTAAACGGTGGTTATTTTATCTTCTTGTAATTTTAGCGGTGTAAAATCATATATATTGTATTTATCCGGAATAATGAAAACAGAGATCTGATCACCCTGATCTACGAAAAACGGTTTTAAATCAATATCCATGTTCTTTATGATTTTACAGACATCATCAGACTTATCTACTGGTATGTGTATTTTGAATATACCTTTTTCTTTGTTTGATAATCTTTTAAAAACGCTATTGTTTATCAGATTCATTATATATGGGACATCACATTTTTCGATATCGTACCACAAATGCTCTTTATCAAAGACATTCAATATATCATTTATATATAAAGGTAAATAGGTAGTTGCAGAATTAACCAGATGATCATATTCCCTACTGAAATTTTCAGATTTATTATCGAATTTTAGCAACCTTGTTTTATCCATCATATTTCCGACTTTACCTGTATTAGCGACGGGTTCCATGTCGTCTATTTCGTTGACTATTTTTCTTGGATCATCAAGAACCACTTTACGTAAATCATCCTTATCAAAATATGAAAACTCCGATAGCATCTCATTTGTCGTTAACAGGTCCCTTTTTGTAACTTCCTTTGTACAGCATGTGGCAATTACGAACTTATTCAATTCACGTCCTATTTTTAGTATGTATTTATTAAAATTATGCAGCTCATTAATGTTTTTAATGATTTTTCTTTCTTTTAATATATCAACAGCTTTATTTGAAAGAATATTGAAGTAATCATAAAACTTCACTTCTGATAAGATGCTCGTATCATCATAATCAGCAAAAAGCATCTCATAAAGCTCACCATGCTCATCACCTGAACCAAAAAACAAACCTTGTTTATGTGCTTCAAGATAACTTTTCGGGATGATGTTCCATTTACAGTTTTTCTTTGTAAGTATTTTGTATAAATTATTCAGTCCGATTTTTGATTTGACTAATATATTAACATTATAGGTATTAAATCCGTCATTTAAGGTATTCTTATCAGCTATATATATACAGATATCTTCATATGAAGTAAATTGCTTTTTCAGAATAGATACTGCATTTATAACAGCCTCTGACATTTTGTCTCTGCCTGCATTCAGTTTTAAGTACAGTGAATTCAATGTATAATTCTTGTTCTCCACAGCTTCGAAAACTTTCTTTATATTGACTATTGTTAATCCGCTTTTTGAAATACCGGATATATCTTCATCGTTTTCATTATTTACAAACATTATTAACGGTTTTTGCCTGCAAAATTCTCTTATACCTATATAATCATTCTTCTTAAGGCAGACTTTATCAGCAGCTTCATTATATAAAATATCAGTGATGAGAATATTACCATCCGTGATTTCACCGATACATAAATAACTATCTATGATCGTTTTATCCGGATTGAAAATCGCAGTACTGTCATCAAATAATATTTTTTCTGATACGCCGTAAACCGGTTTTATGTCATATTTGTTTTTTTTGATCAAATCATGTATTTCAATAAATGATCCTATACTTCCAAATGATGTGATACCGAATGCTTCATGCTTCCATTTTGAAAGAGTTTTCATAAGTACATCCGTATTTATATTATTCGTGTCGATATTCAACTCGATCCTTTTCTGCTTTGCTTTATCTGTTCTGCCGCCAAGTTTCAATTCGTGTACACTGCTGACATTAACAAAATATGATTGTGACATTTTTTCAGCCTGATGCCTTCCCTTAACAAACACATATCTGTTTTCAATAAGCAGTTGCTGAAGTTTTTCTATCTTGGGATCACCGGCACGGCAGAATTTTTTACATATGATACGTCCTGACATATCATTGAGTTCAAACTCAAATATATGCCAAAATTCATATGGATGTTCCTTGATAAATGTTATAATACCTTCTATGCATACATTGATCACATTACTATCCAGCTCGTCTATTCTGCGGATACTATTACTTTCATCTGTCTCATCGTCTTCAACTTCAGATACTTTTCCCGTGTATACCACTTTATCTGCTTCTGATTGTATTGAATCCCATGATGATTTAAGTATCTGGCCTGCTTTTTCATTGTCGACTTTTTTAATACTAAAATGTATTTTACAGTCGATCCTTTGTTCATTTTTTTTAAAATATGATTTTACTTCATCGATATCTACAATATTAAATACTATCTCAGGTATATTTATCTCAGCATTTTCATTTTTAATATCAATGCTTATCAGGTCTTTATATAATATCAGACTCCGAAACTCATTAAAAAGATTCTCAAATATATCCATAGTAAATGACCGTATCGAAGATTCATTTAAATTTACACATATGATATTAAGAAATGCTTTTGTATAATCGATCTGTATCTTAAGATCGTTAATTATATCTGTAATCAATTTTTCTTCTTCAGAATAGAAAACGTATCTATCGGAATCGATATCGAAATTTAATACTTTGGATTCTTTATCAAATCTGATTTTCTTGATATGCAGGAAATCTAGCATTTATCTATCTCACTCAACAGTTCCTGAATTATATTTTCTTCTCTTATAGTTCTTAATAAAACACCTTTCTTAAATAGTACTGCTTTACCGTCCCCTCCGGCAATTCCTATATCAGCATATTTAGATTCATTTATACCATTTACGGCACATCCCATAACAGCAATATCAAGATTTTTTGTTATATGCTTCGTTTTCTCTTCTATTTCATTTGAAAGTTTTATCACATCTATTCTGGTTCTGCCACATGTTGGGCAGCTTATAACATTTATCCCATTTTTTCTTACTCTCATAGCTCTCAGTATCTGTTTAGCTACTATTACTTCGTTTACGGGATCATCTGTCAGTGAAACCCTTATGGTATCTCCTATTCCTTCATTTAATAATATTCCTAATGCTATTGATGATTTTACTGTGCCGTTTATAAGTGTACCTGCTTCTGTTACGCCTACATGCAAAGGATAGTTAAACTCCTTATCAAGCATTTTGTATATTTCTACCGTATTTATAGTATCGGATGATTTAGCAGATATCACTATATCATCAAAACCCATTTCATTTATGGTATCAACTTGTGTTTTTACTGCTTCTCTTACTGCATCAACAGTAGGTCCGCCATATTTTTTATATAGATCATCCGGAAGAGAACCTACATTCACACCTACTCTTATCGGTACCGAAAATTCCCTTGCTGTATCAATCACTTCTTTTACTTTGTCTTTAGATCCTATATTACCGGGATTGATTCTGATCTTATCTATTCCATTTTTAATGCTTAAGACTGCCAACCTGTGATCATAATGTATATCAGCAACAAGCGGTATCTTAGTATTTTTCTTAAAGATTTTTATATTATCTGCACATTCACTGTCAAAGACTGAGATCCTTACTATATCACATCCATTAGCTTCTAAATCCTTTATCTGCCTGATAGTGGCCTCAACATTTCTTGTATCAGTATTTGTCATGGATTGAATAGCGATATCTTTTATACCGCCAATGATCAGATCACCTATTTTTATTTCCTTTTTAATGTGTCTGTTATCTGTAGGACTCATCCTTTTATCAACCTCATGATATCATTGAATGTTGTCAATACAAGTATAAGTAAGAGAATTACAAATCCTGCGATAGTAACATATTTCATTTTATTCTGATTAAAAGGTTTACCTTTTATCCATTCGATCACATGGATCACGACCTTGCTTCCATCCAGTGCAGGAAAAGGTATCAGATTCATGGTTCCCAGATTGATCGATATAAATGCCATCATATTGCATAAGTTTATGATAAATAGCACGAATGTAGGCTGTTTGATCTGCTCTCCAATAGTCGATATTATACCTACAGGCCCCATCATATCTGATAACTTTACAATACCTGTTATCATCCATACTATTGATAATATTACTGTTTTCACTACAGTAAATGAATATGTGATCGCGTGACTGACTGCTTGAAAGAAATTGATTTCTGTAGCATAGTAATATACGCCTATATCAACATATTCCGTACTATACGACTCAATCGTATCAAATATAAATGTCACTTCTGCTCCAACACGAAGCACTGTAACTTTTATACTGCCAACACCATTCTTTTTTACCAGTTCTGATAATTCATTAATATTTGAAACACTTTCATCATTGATAGCAATGATCTCATCATTAGCCCTCAAACCTGCGATGTATCCGTTTGAATCTTCATCGATCGTTGCAACTAATGTTGTTCCGCTTTGTGTTGTGATATCCAATAGTATTCTTGTCCCACCCATTTGTATGGGATTCACTGTTACAGAATATATCTTTCCATCTCTTTTGTACTTAACGATCACATCGTCTTCCTCTTTAAGAGGATAAAGTATCATTGTGATATCGCTTGGGTCATTAACATTCTGCCCGTTTATTGATATTATTTCATCTCCGTCCATTAATCCCTGCTCATATAAAGGGGATCCTTTTTCAAATACAGTATTTGTGTCCAATGCATATCCGGTAGATGCAAACAAGATCGTAAGAACAAGAAATGCAAACACTATATTAAAAAAAGGTCCGGCAAGTGCGACAAGCAGCTTTTTATATGGTTTTGCACTGGAATAGGATGTAGGGCTCTGCACATTTTCTTCTTCGCCTTCCATGGCAACGAATCCGCCTATAGGTATTGCCCTTATACTGTATATCGTTCCATTTTTCTCCCTACTGAAAATCTTTGGACCCATGAAAAGTCCAAATTCCAAAACTCTTATTCCACATGCTTTGGCAAGCAGGAAATGTCCTGTTTCATGTACGATAATTATTATGCTTAATGCCAACAATGCTATTAATATACTTACAAATGTACTCAACTTATCTCCTTTGTATCATATGCGTATTTCTTTGCCCATCTATCGATTTCAATTATATCATCAATATCTTCCGCATCCCTGTTTTTATATGAATTCAATACTTTTTCCAGTGTTTCAGCTATTGCTAAAAACGATATTTCTCCTGACAGAAACTTATCAACACATACATCATTTGCACCATTGATCACAGTACCAAGTGTACCTCCGTTTTTAACTGCATCAAAAGCCAACTTCAGACATTTGAATTTTACCATATCAGGTTTAAAAAATGTTAGCGAATAATTAGTTATATCCAGCTCCTCAAAGTCATTTTGGATCCTTTTTGGATATGTCAAGGCGTATTGAATGGCGATTTTCATATCACAGGAGCTTAACTGAGCCTTAAAACTATTATCTTCATACTCGACCATTGAATGTATTATGCTTTCCGGATGAATTACAACATTTATCCTGTCATAAGGAAGAGCATATAATTTTGACGCCTCGATAACTTCAAAACCCTTATTCATTAAAGTTGCGCTATCAATCGTGATTTTTTTACCCATTTTCCAATTAGGATGATTCAGAGCGTCATTTAAAGTTACATTCTTAAGCATTTCAATACTGTACTCTCTAAATGGACCTCCGCTCGCTGTTAAGTGTATTTTCTTTATTTTATTTTCCTCAAGACACTGTAATATAGCTCCGTGTTCAGAATCAATCGGGATAATTTCACATCCTAGTTTTTTAGCTCTGCCAAGTATCAAGTCGCCTGCAGCAACTACTGTCTCTTTATTTGCCAAAGCAAGCCTTTTACAATTTTCCAACGCATAATATGAAGGTTCAATGCCATCACTTCCCACAAGAGCATTAACAATGATGTCCGCACCACAATTTAAAATACATTTTATATTTGCATCCTTGCCTCTAAAAACATGTGCTATTAAATTATTATTCATTCCAATAAAATTATCTGCACTTGATTCATCGCAAATCCCGATATATTTGATATGATCAGTAATATCAGCATCGTTATATATCCTGCTTAGTTCCGAATAATTTTTATTGCATGTCACTGCAACTATTTCATAACCAAGATTCTTGCAGACGATAACTGTGTTCATACCAATAGAACCTGTTACACCAAGTATACATATCCTCTTCATGATAATCCCGCCAGAACGAATATGAGATAAACTGAAGGTAATATGAATAAAATAGAATCAAGCCGGTCTATAGCTCCTCCATGACCCGGCATGATCGTTCCAAAATCCTTGACATTGAATTCTCTTTTTATATAAGAAGCGCACCAGTCACCGAATTGGCTGAAAATACCGCATGGGATATATAGTACTAATAATACATACCAAGGTATATAGATATCACATAACCTATTTATGATCAGTGTATAAATAGTTATCATTATTACAGACCCGACAAAACCGCCTATAGCACCTTCTACCGTTTTATGCGGACTGACTTCAGGTATAATTTTTCTCTTACCAAATTTCCTGCCTATAAGAAATGCCCAAAGATCACAGCCAAGAGCTCCAAGCCATACATATACAAAAAGAAGCTTACCATTTTGCATATTCAGAATCAGTGTTATGAATGAAAAAAGAATCACAGTATATAAATATCCGAATATGGTAAAGGATACTTCTTTAAATGATTTGATCTTATAAAATACAGAAGCAGTTAAAATAGTAAGCGCAAAGAAAATCGTTAGTAATATGTTAATCGTATACAAGTACTCACGCGGTATGATGCCGACTTCCAGTATTAAGAAAAGATTCAAATAATACGATGCTGTAAAAAGACAGCATATAATATAATAACCCTTTGTTACTTTTTCATTTGTTACCCTCAGAAACTCTAGAAACATCATTGCAGAAATCAAAAATAACATGATATATAACGGTATATCAGGTAGAATATATAATAGAAAAAGAAGCATCAACGCTATAAGAGAACTAATCACTCGTTTTTTCATCAGTTCTGCCTCCATATCTCCTTTGTCTGATATTATAGTCTTCTATTGCTATTAGAAGATCATTTATCGTAAAATCCGGCCAGAGAATATCAGAGTACCAAAATTCAGAATAGGATGCCTGATATAATAAGAAATTAGACAATCTCTTCTCTCCGCTTGGCCTTATTATAAGATCAGGATCCGGGATATCACTTGTATATAAATACCTGCTTATAAGATCTTCATCTATTTTTCCCATATCCAACCTGCCATCTTTCACATCTTTGGCAATGTTTTTAGCTGCGTTAGCGATCTCTTCTCTTCCACCATAGTTAATAGCGATGACGAATACAAGCCCTGTTTTATCCTTGGTGATGTTTTCTATCCGGTCCATGCTCCTAAGCATGCTTTTCTTAAGTTTATCACGTGATCCGATGAATCTTATGCGAATGTTTGATTTTTCGATTTTACCCGAAGTATCATGCAGATAATTTTCAAGCAGCATCATAAGGTAATCGACCTCGGCTTTTGGTCTTGACCAGTTTTCTGTAGAAAATGTATATACTGTAACGTATTTTATACCTATCTTGTCGCATTCTTCAATCAGATTTTGTATAGCATCCGCACCGCATTTATGCCCATAACTGACAGGTTTATTTCTAAGCTTCGCCCAGCGTCCGTTTCCATCCATTATTATAGCTATATGATTCGGTAATAGCATTATAGTATCCAATCTATGATTTTGATGTAACTTAACATTTATCAGATTTCCATGATCTCAGTTGTTTTGTTTTTGATAACATCATCAATTTCAATAATATATGCGTCGGTAAGGTCCTGAATATCTTTTTCTATCATTGAATAATCATCTTCAGTTATAATTGAATCTTTTCTTTGTTTCTTGTAATATTCAATATCATCTCTTCTAAGGTTACGTATCTTTACTTTTACTTCCTCACCATAAACTTTAACTTTCTTGACCAGTTCATTCCTTCTTTCCTGAGACAACACAGGAAATACCAGCCTTATTACTCTTCCATCGCTCTGAGGTGTAATACCTATATCTGAAGCAAGTATCGCTTTCTCAACAGACTTAAGAAGTGTGGAATCCCAAGGTTGAATGACCAGAAGCCTGGCTTCAGGTGATGAAATATTTCCGATCTGTGACAGAGGTGTTTTCTGTCCATAGTAATCAACAAGAAGTCCATTCAATACCGCAGGATTTGCTCTTCCGGCTCTGATAGTTGCAATATGTTCCTGAAAAATACTTATTGCTTCTGACATCATATCGGTGGTTTTTTTATAATCATCTTTGTTTATCATAATGATACTCCTCTGTGTATTTACTGATAACTATATTCTACACAATCTATCGTTATTTTTCAATAATGGTTCCGATATTTTTACCATCTATAACGCTAACGATATTTTCAGGTGTCTCTAATGCAAAAAGTATTGAATTCATTGAAAACTGATCGCATAAAACAGCTGCAGCTATATCTATTACATTGAGTTGTTTGGTTATTATTTCGGAATACTTTATTTTTGCGTATTTTCTGGCATCGGGATTCGACTTTGGGTCCTTATCATATACACCATCTATATTTTTTGCATACAATATTATATCCGCATTTATTTCTATACCGCGTAATGCAGCAGCCATGTCTGTGGAAAAATATGGATTACCGGTCCCTGCTGCTAATATTGTTATAATACCTTGATCAAGATCCCTTACAGCATCATCTCTTCTATATGTTTTACAAACTTCACTCATACATATAGCTGAATAAACATCCGAATCAAGACCTTTTTTTTCAAGTGCATCTTTTAATGCAATACTGTTAATGACTGTTGCAAGCATTCCCATACTGTCTGCTCTGGATCGCAATATGCCTTTTATATCCCGTCCTCTGACGTAATTACCCGCTCCGACTACTACAGCTATTTGAATACCTTTATCATGTACCTTTTTTAATGCATTACCAATATCCGAAAGGATATCAGTATCCATTCCATAACCGTTTTTACCGGAGAACACTTCACCGCTCAATTTAATCAGAATTCTTTTATATTTCATATTTTCTCCTAAAAAAAAGGCACTTTACAGTGCCCTCTGTTACTTATTTATTTGTTTTGAAACTTCTTCTGCGAAATTTTCCTGTTTCTTCTGAAGTCCTTCTCCCATTTCATATCTGGCAAATCTTCTTACACTTATTTTTTCGCCTATTTTCTGTATAAGCTGTATAGTCATATCGTTTACAGACAAATCAGTATCCTTTATATATGGCTGATCCATTAAGCACATATCTTTATAATACTTCTCTATTCTGCCTTCAACGATCTTATCAACTATTTTTTCAGGTTTTCCTTCATTTAATGCCTGTATACGTAATATCTCTTTTTCCTTTTCGATAATTTCTGAAGGGACTTCTTCTCTTCTAACATATTCCGGTTTTGATGCGGCTATCTGCATCGCAATATTTTTAACGTAAGCTTTAAAATCATCATTGTTTGCTGCAAAATCAGTTTCTATATTTACTTCAACAAGAACACCGATCCTTCCGCCACCATGAATATATGATCCAACTATACCTTCAGAAGCTATTCTCCCAGCTTTTTTCTGAGCGTTGGCTAAACCTCTTTCCCTAAGGATATCGACAGCTTTATCAATATTACCTTGAGCATCAACCAGTGCTTTTTTGCATTCCATCATGCCTACGCCGGTTTTTTCTCTTAGATCTTTTACTGCGCTCGCACTTATCATATTTATTTCCTCCGTATTAATTATTCTGCTGCTTTTTCTGTTGCTTCAGCATTTGCTGCTTCCTCAGCAGCTTTCTTTTCGTCAGACACTCTCTTCTCATCTAACTTCGCTTTAAGTAACTGCTCTTCTGTTAATTGTGTCATATCTAATTCTTCTTCATCATTAACTGAGAAAGCTTCTCCCTGATTAGCTTCGATTACTGCATTTGCTATCACGCTTGTTATAAGCTTAACGGCTCTTATAGCATCATCATTTCCTGGAATAACATAATCTACTTCATCAGGATCACAGTTTGTGTCTATAATGGCAACTACAGGGATTTTCAATTTTCTTGCTTCTAAAACAGCATTTCTTTCCTTTTTGGGATCAACAACGAATAGTGCATTAGGTATTCCATGCATGTCTTTGATTCCACCAAGATTATTCTCAAGCTTCTCCATCTCGCTTTTAAGCTTAACAACCTCTTTTTTGGGAAGTGAATCAAATGTTCCATTTGTTTCCATTTCGTGAAGTTGTTTTAAATAGGCGATCCTTTTCTCAATTGTCTTGTAGTTTGTGAGCGTTCCGCCAAGCCATCTGGTATTTATATAATACATACCGCATCTTGTGGCTTCTTCCTGAACACATTCCTGTGCCTGTTTCTTAGTTCCTATAAAAAGAATTTCACCACCGTTTAAAACAATGTTTTTAACAAAATCATATGAGATTTCAATTTGCTTTACGGTTTTTTGTAAATCAATAATATGGATCCCATTTCTTTCCGTAAATATAAACTCTGACATTTTAGGGTTCCATCTTCTTGTTTGATGTCCAAAATGAACACCTGCTTCCAGTAACTGTTTCATTGATATAACTGACATTTCTTTCTCCTCCGTTTTTTTCTTCTGCAAACCTCATATTTTTATCCAACATTTCTGCAACGTATAAAAATCAGAATGCATGTTTTATTTTCTTTTGCATTATACCTTATATTTTATATATATGCAATATGAAAAATAAGTAAAATTGTCATAAAAAAACTCAAGTTAATTCCCAAAGTAAGTTCCACAGTGGACATAGCGGTGGAATTTAGTCTGGGAAG
>Ga0172381_10006656_pt1 | contig 11541 bp, 14 predicted proteins | sample Leawel6488metaG_FD_119754 | JGI IMG/M metagenome (GOLD analysis project Ga0172381, IMG submission 119754) | Leachate microbial communities from a municipal landfill in Southern Ontario, Canada - Leachate well 64-88 metaG | ecosystem: Engineered > Solid waste > Landfill > Unclassified | place... | reverse complement strand
GGTAATATATCATTATCGTTAAGTGGTCTTACAGGAACATATTCTAGTGCTAGTAATGGTCTTACCTTATCTCTTACTAATACTGGAGGAGCTGGTGGGAATCTAGCTGCATTAGGAAATACTGCCTCAAGTAATGCGTTTACAAGTGGATCTGTTATGTTCTCAGGAGCTAACCTTACTGTTAATACATCTGCTAGTGGAGCAAGCCAGTATTTACAAATATCAGGACCGCAAATTGGATATCTCTACTTTAGTAATAGTGATATTACATGGAGTTCTTCAGTTAATGGTGTATCTACTTCAATATGGGGAGAAACGTAATAATAAGATAATATGGCATATCCTGTAATAGAAGATATTATTAATGGCACTGGTACTGGTGGAACAATAAGCATTACAATGCCTGATGACCTTGCATTAAACGAACTAATATTAATATATGTAACTACATATGAGGCCTATGTATCTAATACATTAGCATTATCTTCTGGTAATTTTGTAAAACTTAATAGTGTTTCTGATGCATATGCTGAAAGACAAACATGCATAATTTATGGATTAGCAAAAGCTGGTACTGCTAATAACTATTTGACAGTGGCATTATCTTCTGGAACTTATGGTGCATCATATATAGTATATAGAATATCTGGTCATGGAGTATATGCTAAGAGTGATATCGATAATGATATATATGCCCATGCTGCGTGTTCTTATACAACATACGAAACACTACCATTAGCTGTAACAAATCCGAGTGGAAGTCTATATATTGCAAGCGTATCCTATACTTATACTATTGTTGATATGGCCGCATCTCTTTTATGGAGTGACTATACATATAGATCACATAGTCAAAGTAGTATATCCACACAGTCAATTGGGTGGGGATATTCTATGAACTTAATTAAAGCCTTATGGAATCATACGCAAACATCTAACGTGAGAACATACCTATCAACAATAGTAAGAATCAAACCTGGATCGCAAGGAATAGTAGATACTGATGGTTTTGGACTTTATGTACCACGAAACAGCATAGGAATACAATAAATAATAAACAATGGCATTTCCACAAATAGTAACATATAATAAAGGAGCGATTCTATCTAATACTACTCATGAAATTTCATTACCAGGAGATATTGTTCAGGGTAATTTATTAATAGTGTTTTTTTCTTGTAATGGAGAGAATATATTAGTATATCCAGATATATATTTAAGTGGTACAGATTGGCATAAAATAAATTCTGGGACTAGTTCTGGTAATTGTGCATCTGTTTATTATAAAGTTGCGCAAGGTAGTGATGCCTTGTGTTTAACTACTGATACGGAGACGATATCATCCTATATATCGTATCAAATAAGTGGGGCTAGTTCATCGGAACCATTGTCTGAATATTATGCAGACGTAAGTTCAAATGCAGATCCACCTAGTTTAACACCGACCAAAGGAGCACAAGACTACTTATGGCTTGTTTATGCTGGAATAGAAAATACTGTAATTGCAACGGCTACCCCATATTCATTTAGTGGTCTATTAACAGTAGAATCAGAATCAAATGGATCATCTTCATCATCTGCATATAGAGAATATAATACCGCATCAGCATATAATCCAGCGATGTTTACTTCAGCAAGTGCATATTGGGTTACATTTACTGTATGTATTACACCATCTGCGACAGATGGAGTAGGTATTAGAAGTATTTATTATAATAATATAGGAAAATAGCTGTGTGTATAAAAAAATATATAGAGGGAATAATAGGTAATTATCTTAATAGTCATCCTCATCCAGTAGAAGATCATACTCATGAGAACTATATAGATAAAGAAGATATAGGTTATGCATTTTTTGCAAATAGTGATAAGATTAATTGGGTTACTTCAGCAAGTAGTAATTCAACAACAATTTATTTAAATATAAAATAATGTCTGTAACAATAACAACTACCCCGACCCTTAGAGGTATAGCTCATACAGGAGGCCTATTAGATGAGTTAATAGCCTATTGGCCTTGTAATGAGGGCATCGGTACTACTATTACTGACGTTCATGCTGGCTATACTGGTGATTTATCTGCTGGTGGTGCTTCTTTTAGTGGTAGCAGTAAGTTAGGTTCTTATTGTGTTGAGTCTGATAGTTATAGTGATTATATAACTTTTGGTACAGCAGATATGTTTAAAAATGTTTATGATAAAATAAGTATATCTTATTGGATTAAAGTTGACACCCTTCCATCAGTTCTAACTAGTTATACTTATCAAGTATATATAACAGCAGATGCTAGCAATTCTATTATAGGTATTTATCATAATACAGATAATAGATTATATTTTTATGCACAATCATATTTAGGAGAAGCAGCCACTAAATATGCATATTCTACAGTACTTACAGATACTACTAATTTTTATATGATAACTTGTGTTGCAGGAGGAATTGGGACAGACTATAAAATTTATATTAATGGAGTAGATAATACTCAATATAGTACTACTCAAACTGGGCCAATATATCCTTATTATTATAATACACATTATCTAATGAACAATGGGGGAATTAGGGGAATAGATGGACGTATGGATGAAATTGCTTTCTATAGCAAAGCACTGTCTTCTACTGATGTATTAAATTTATATAATGATAATCTTGGAATAGCATACCCCTTTATAACTTAAATTATGGCTACTTATTATATAAAGAATGGCGGGAATGATGCACTAGATGGTTTATCTGATGGTAATGCATGGGCACATCATCCATGGATGTCAGGATGGACAGGTAGTGCAACGATATCTGCAGGTGATACTGTTTATTTAAATAAAGGTGATACATGGCATGATACTATTACTATAGCATCATCTGGCACATTAGGTAATGTTATTACAATTAGTTCTTATGGTACTGGTACAGATCCTATAATAAGTGGATTAACAACACTATCTTCTTGGTCTATATATAGTGGATCGATATATCAAGCTACTACTAGTTCTTCATCACAAACTAATATGGTAGTAGTTGATGGAACTCAAGTAGGAATGGGTAGATATCCTAATTATGGAACAGAATTATATATTAATTCTTATACAGGTAATACTCAGACCCAAGACAATGAAATGGATGAGTCTACTAATTGGGAAGGTGCTGAATTAGTATTAAATAAAGTAGAATGGATCACTGACAGATGTTTAATTACTGATCATACAGATGATACATTTACTTATACAAGTCTTGGTTCTACATACTATTGTTATGATAGTAGATATTATTTTATACAAAATGATATAAGAACATTAACTACTACTAATGAGTGGTATCATAATCAAACAGCAAATACTTTCTATATATATGGAAATCCAGCCACAAAAACAGTACAGGTAGCAACTGTAGATTATTTATTTTATAATGTAGGATATGACTATATAACTATTGATGGAATAACATTTCAAGGATCAATATATGATGCTATTTATTCTAGAAGTTCAGATAATATAGTTATTCAAAACTGTACTATACAATATGTAGGCAGAAGTGGATTATGTTTCTATTCCAATGATAATTGTACTATATATAATAATACTATAAGATATGCAAATGGTTGTGGGGTAGAAGCTATATCTGGTGATCATTATTCAATAACAGAAAATAATATATCTTATATAGGTATGATTATTGGACAGTATTTAAAAGGTACTAGTTCTACATTAGGATATGTTTACACTACTGCAGGAACACAAGCTATTTATTTAAATACTGATACATCAACTGATAACTATGTTGATAATAATGCAATTTCATATATAGGATTAAACGGAATTGGAACTTCTTCTATAACTAAATTTTCTGCTACAAATAATTTTATTACTTATTGTTGTCAAGTATTAGGCGATGGAGGAGGATTTTACTGTGCAAATGGAAGTGGATCTAGATATATCGATTCAAATATAGTTTTGTATTCAGGTGTAGGTGCGAATGCTTATGTTAGTATTGCAAGAGGAATATATATTGATGCTGGAGGTGGGAATGTAGAAATAATAGACAATACAGTTGCCAATTGTACAGAAGCAGGATATCATATTCATGGAGGTGACTATAATACTATTACAGGAAATCTTGGATATAATAATGGAAGGCAAATATGGTTCCAAAAGATTGTATCACCAGTTTATGCTAGTAATAATTTAGTTGTTAACCATAATAAATTTATTTCAAAAAGTGCTACACAATATACATTATATGAGTATGGGTATACTTCTGGAGAGATATTAAGTTGGGGTACATTTGATTATAATTATTATGCAAGGCCTATTAGTGATACTAGTTCATTAAGATATCTATCTGCTGCTCATTCATTGGCAGAATGGAGAACACTTACTAGTCAAGAATCACATTCAGCAGGATCTCCTATATCAATATCTAGCGAAAATGATCTTCATTTTATATACAACGAAACATCTGATACAAAATATTATACCCTATCTGCTAGTATGGTAGACGTTGAAAATAGTTCTTATTCGGGAAATATATCACTAGAACCCTGGTCATCTCTCGTATTAATAGGTATAGGTTCAGTAACTGAGGCTGAAGAAGAAGAAGAAGTTTTTATATCATTAAATACACCAATAATATTAAATTTTGGTATAATATAATTTGGTTATTAGAAAAATATGTATTATATTTACACAAAATTATGGATGTAACAGTACAGTTTGGAAAAATACATAGATGGGGTTTATATGAACCTTCTGATATTCAATATATTTACTATGATGATGGCACTGAATATTGGAGGAAAGGAGTTAGAGGAGGTGCTTATGTTATTGATCATGCTTTAACTTTGGGAGGTTTTGAAGGAGATGAAAATATTAATTGGGAAAATGTTTGGAGTATTGAATAAATATTATATAAAAATGAAAAGACATGAGTGGGACAGTTGAATATAGAAGACAGACTACAGTATCACATTTAGAAGCATTAGTATATGCAGATGAATATCAGACTATATATGATGAAATGACGACTCCCCCAGATGCCACTAATGCAGGATATCAGGATACTCTTGTAAAGGCTTTGAAAACTGCAGGTGTTTGGTCTTTGGCGGATGTGATCTATGTAACAGCTATACATACCAATGGAGGCGGTGAAGCATATATAAATTGGAAGAATCCGGGAACGCACGATTTAACTGATCCCGGGTCTACATCTCCAACATTTACTGCTTATCAAGGGTTTACAGGAGATGGAACATCTGATTATTTGTCTACAAATTATAATGTGTCGGATGATGGTGATAATGCCAGTCTAAATAGTACAACTATAGCAGTATATAACAGGGGTACTATTCCTGATTCTCCTACTGGCACACGAGTAATGGTGGGTGGAAACGCATGGCCTGTTTATGCGTATGTTGGAGTTTCCACAAATGGAGAGGGATCATTTGATGCAATTTCTCAATGTCATTCTACAGATGCTTACGCTATAGGATTTGCGGTTGACGGTGATGGGAAGGGTTTTTTCACACATGTAAGAAGAGCTACAGATGATAATGAATTGTATAAAAATGGAACATCTATTAATTCCGACACAGAGGATTATGATGATACGGAAACCGCTGCTGATTTTTATATTTTAGCATTAAACGATTCTGGTTCAGCTGTTATGTATTGCGGTTGCCAAATATCATTTGTCTATATAGGTGGAGCGTTGACAGACACACAAGTTTCAAACATGAATACTGCCGTTGAGGCGTATATGGATTCACTTGGTTATGGTATAGAATAATAAAGTATGAAAAAGATTTTTACTATATTCTTTTCAATATTGGCATTACAGCTTAATGCTACAATATATTACTGTGCCCCATCTGGAGGCAGTGACAGTAATGTCGGAACCGATATTGCAGCACCATGGGCTACTTGGCAACATGCTTTTGATATGGCACAGGCGGGAGATACTGTATATTTCAGAGACGGGGTATGGTCTCCCTCTACATACGCTACTCTTGATCCAACTCTTTCTCATGGATATTATGGTACGCACGATGCTCCAATATGTTTTTTTAACTATCCTGGGGAAGTGCCTATTTTTGATGGCACAAACATAACTGGGTCTGGGTTGACAATCCTGATTGATCATAGCACTTATATAAAGTTCAAAGGAATAACTGTTAGAAATAATTATCAGGATGACGAAGAGACTGTTGTTGGCTGGTATCCCGCCAATGGCGGTAATTACTATTTTGAAAATTGTGTATCTCATGATAATGGCGGACATGGTTGGCAGGCAATGATTTATGATACTTTGATTTACGTAAACTGTGATAGTTATAATAATTATGATCAAAATACTGATGGAAATACTGCGGATGGTTTTGCCGGAGGCAGTGGTGGTTTAGAGACGGATACTTTAAAGTACACATATTTTTATGGTTGTCGTGCATGGAACAATTCAGATGATGGTATTGATATGGGTACTACAAAACAAACATATACAATTAATTGCTGGGCTTTTTTGAATGGTTATGAAGAATTAGGGGAATTATCTGAAGGAACTGGTATTAAGACTGGTCCAAGCAATACACAAATGCCAAGCAAGAGGGTTGTGAGAAATTGTATCTCTGCGTTCAATAAAGGAGACGCATTTGGGCACAATAATCTCGAAGACGATACATACGGGCCGGTGCAAGAATGGACAAATAATACTGCATACAAATGCGGGGAGGGTTGGTATTTTAGCGGCGGGGGGACTTGTGATAATAAAAATGTCATTATGAGTAATAATATCGTATATGACATGAGAGGTTATTTTGCCATAAACTTTATATTTGATGATCTTGATTTTGTCACACAGCAAACGAACAATGCTACCATGACTCAAGATTATCCTTTTTATACTACTAATATAACTGTCACCGATGCTGATTTTATTTTAACAGATAGTGTTACCGGTGTTGCCCAAATGAGCTCTGCGAGGAAGAGTGATGGTTCTCTTCCAGATATAACATTTTTAACATTAAAAGAAGGTAGTGATCTTATTGATGCTGGAACAGATGTTGGATTACCATTTAATGGTGATGCTCCTGATTTAGGTTATGCTGAATATGTTGAACAAATATTAAGAAAAGGAATAGTAACTCATAATGGTTATATAGTAACACACGGTAACTATATAGTTTCAGTAGGATTAGATGCCACAGGAGAAGATCCTAATCCAGTGCAATCACAGATTATAGCAGATCATACAGTGGTTGATGCCTATGCAAGCATTCCTCAATATTACATTGATGAAGTAAAAAAGATATGGGTATCATATGCCGGAGAATCTCATTCAGAGGCGTTAAGAAGGGGTGTTGAGCTACTTGAGGCCGCAGACGACACATATCAAGCCGAAGTGGCGGAATACACTGATCCTTTATCATATTCAAGTTCTTATTTAAGATTAGACCGCAACACATGGGGGGACCTTGACAATTCCACGGGATGGATACGTTCATATGGCGAAGAGGATTGGTATACAAGTGCCACCGCAATAGCAAGAACAAAGGCTGGAATTGCTTATTGTAACACTACTGGCCCAGCCTTGTCAGTTCTTGCATTTGGCCATTGCTACACAGATGGTGGTGGCGATTATATATCAGCCACTCAGGAGTACATAGATTATTGTGAAACTAATAACTACCCCACAAAGGTCATTTATACGACCGGCCCAAACGACTCTCCATATCATCCTGATGAGGATCAGGCAAGATACGAGGCGATAAGAGATTATGTGGCTGATGACACGACGTTGATCTTATTTGATTTTGCCGATATTATCTGCTACAATAATGATGGTACCGGACCAAATACAATTTATTTTAATGGCGAATATTATCCATATATAACTGATGAAAGTTTAACGCCTGATGTTGGAGGATTTCATATGTCAAATGCTGCTGCGATAAGATTAGCAAAAGCAATGTGGTGGATGCTTGCTAGGATTGCAGGGTGGGATGGTAATTAAATATATATAATATGGCACAATATACAACATACGAAGACCCTGTTACTGGAGATAAGTATAGAGATGGAGTAAGAGATGGTAAATGGGTAATTGACGTAGAGTTAAATCATGATCCTGGGTTTACGGGAGATGAAGACACTGATTGGGAAAATTTAACAGAAATAGAATGAAAAAGTTATTAATAATTTTAGGTTTACTATTGGTGGTAGTATCTTGTAATAAAGATGTTATTACTAGTAATTCAAAAGCTCCTGGTAATACTTTTAAGTATGTAATAAATGCTAATGATGGAATAAAAGTTGGAGAAAGTTCTGGATTAAAAATAGATAGTATTTCCTTATTTAATGGAAAGTATATATTTTTTAGTGGAGGAGATACTGTACCAGTGAGAATGTTATCATCACAAATGATAGATGGTGATACTATCTATCCTAATATATCGTATGGTACAGGAGCACCTTCATCAAACCCTTCTAAAGTAGGAGATAGATATATAGACACTTCCTCAAAAAAAGAATATTGTGCAATGGGTACTAGTTCTTCTGCAGATTGGGTATTATTAAATTAATATAAAATAATTTGTATTATTAATAATTATATTATATCTTTGCAAAAATTTTAAAGTAGAAGAAATGAAGAAGTTAATTTTTGGTTTAGTATTTATGACGTTACTTTCAGTAACTGTTAATGCACAAAGTAGATGGAATAATTTTTTAGATCCTAAAGTTACTCCAGAGATGTTAAAGATTACAACCGGAACAAAGGCTGGCGGTCATTTTGAATTCTTGCCAAGACCTGCAGTTTTATATACTGGTAGAGTAATAAAACCTTTTATGCCGGATTCCTTGGAAATAACAGGTTTTAATAGGCTTGGAATGGGTTTAGGAATTAATCATTATAAAGTTAGGGAAGATGGTACTATATATATTAACTACGGCTTTTCAGCTGCTTTATGTGTAAAGACTGCAACTAATCCTAATATGGGAATTCTTGCTACTGGATCAGTTTTAGATATTTGGAATTTAGCTTTTACTGTTGGAGTAGGATTAGACTTTATAGAAAAAGAACCTTCTATGACAACTTGGAATAATGTTAAGCGAAATTTTATGGTTGTCTATGGTATTAAATTAAATTATTGATTATGGGAGAAGCAAAGATATATATGCCTGATACAGGCTATCATAATAGAGATTTAGATGTAAGTGCTGATAGGTTAGAACAATCTAAGTCTTATAAAGATTTATCTACTATTATTATTTGTCCTACAAGGGGGCAGATTCCTGCACGAGTAGTTCAGTCTTGGATGGGATTAATGAGACCAATGAATCAAAAGGTTATTGGCCCTTTATTTGCTAGCGGCATGGAAGTGGGTAAAGCTTATAATTCTATGATTGAAATGATATTAGCTAATCCTACATTAAGAGATTGGAAATATATCCTTACTATAGAAGAGGATAATGCTCCTCCTGCTGATGGTTTACTTAAGTTATATGAGAGTATAGATAAATATGATGTTGTACAAGGACTTTATTGGACTAAAGGTGAAGGTGGGCAGCCTATGATATATGGTAATCCAGGAGTATTTCCTAAGAATTTTATTCCTCAAAAACCTGTAGCTGAGACAGTTATGGAATGTAACGGTTTAGGTATGGGATTTAATTTATTTAAACTGGATATCTTTAAAAACCCAGAATTACCTAAACCCTGGTTTAAGACAGTACAAGAAGTTTCAGGCGGTGGAGCAAGAGCCTATACCCAGGATCTTTATTTCTTTGAGAATGCCGCTAAATATGGTTATAAATTTGCCTGTGATACAAGAGTAAAAGTAGGACATTATGATTTTAACTCAGATATAATGTGGTAAAATGTCTGCAGAAATTAAAACATATCCAATGACAACTATAAGAGTAAATCATGATAATATTATTTATGGATTATTATATAACTGGTATGCGGCCACCGATGTGAGAAATATTACTCCTACTGGATGGCACATCCCAACAAGTGCGGAATTTACGACACTTATGACATTATTAGGAGGATCGACTATTGCAGGAGGAAAGTTAAAAGAAACAGGGACAAACCATTGGAGTCCCTCAAATACTGGAGCGACAAACGAAAGCGGTTTTACGGCATTTGGCAGTGGATATAGAGATGTGAGAGGAGTTTTTATGGCGGGGATTAATTCTCCGTCTTTTAGTTTTGCATTTTTTCACATGATACATGATGTCGCTTATTCATCAAGGGCGATCCTTTATAGCTATAACACTACTTTTAAGCTAGACACATCCATCGCCTATAGTTTCATGACAAATGGACAGGCTATTCGCTGTATACGTGATTCTGCAACTGGATGGACTCCTGATGAAAAAATGATAGATTTTGATGGGAATATTTATGATACCATACAAATAGGTACTCAGATATGGACTGTTCAAAATCTTGCCGTTACTCATTATAGAGATGGAACAGCAATACCGGAAGTATTAGATGGGGCTGAGTGGATGATTATTAGTGATGGAGGTTTATGTGCTTATGATAATAATTGGGATAATGTATTTGATAAATAAATAAATAAAAGACATGAGATGACTATAATGCATATACAGAAAGGTAATCCTTATTCTGCACCTATTGAAATAACATACTCTGATGGTAGTCCTTATCCTCTTACTAGTAAAATAGTATTCTTCACCGTAAAAAAACTTAGTGATAAAAGAAATGATGATACTGAGGCTTTAATTGCAAAAAGTATTACAGACCCCCACACTGATCCTGCTAATGGTATAACTACCTTAAGTCTATCTGAAACAGAGACTGATATACCTGCTGGTCAATATAAGGCAGATATTAGAGTATATCAAGCTGCTGCTGTTCAAGCTAACTCTGAGACTTTTATTATAGAGATAATTGATATTGTGACTAAACGTATAGCATAAAATGACTGATAATATTCATCTTAATATACAAGATACTGTAGCTGACAGAATTAATGTTAGTATACAAGAGGCAAGTATACATCTTGAACTAGGTGGATATGTAAGAGGAAGTGGTGGCTCAGGTGGAGTAGCTATTGAAGGTTCTGGCTCATATATGCAAGACACAGGAACAGTAAAATTTTCTAATACTCCTGAGATAAGATTTGGACTAGCTACTAATGGAATAATGACCGCTAGCCATAATGCACTTGCTTCATCTTTAACTACACAGTTTGTAGGTACTGGTACAACTTTAACTAATGCTTCTGCCACTCTTAATTCTAATGGAATGCAATTAAATATTCCAGAGGGTAAAATATATTTCATGGATGCAGACGGGGTAAGTTGGAATAGTTCTATAAGTGCATTAAGTACTTCTATTTCTGCATCTGTAAATACTGTTGGAAGTGGTGGAGGAGGAGCAGCATTAAAAGGCTCTGGAGTATATACACAAAATACTGGTACTATAGAGTTTGCTAATAGTAATGATATTACTTTTGGTCTTACTGACAACCAGATGACTGCTAGTTTTAGTCAAAGTACTCATGAACATCCATAT
>Ga0172381_10006655_pt1 | contig 11541 bp, 9 predicted proteins | sample Leawel6488metaG_FD_119754 | JGI IMG/M metagenome (GOLD analysis project Ga0172381, IMG submission 119754) | Leachate microbial communities from a municipal landfill in Southern Ontario, Canada - Leachate well 64-88 metaG | ecosystem: Engineered > Solid waste > Landfill > Unclassified | place... | reverse complement strand
GCGTTGGTCACCCCGCGCTCTAAACGGAGAAGCTATAACTAAAGATGAGATTATGAGTTTATTTGAAGCGGCTAAATGGGCGCCGTCCGCTTTTAATAGTCAGCCTTGGCGCTTTCTTTATACTTTTAAAGAAAGTAAAGATTGGCCGTTGTTCTTTAACTTAATGGCGGAAATGAATCAGCTATGGACAAAAAACGCCGGAGCTTTAATAGTAATATTGTCGCAAAACAATTTTGAATATAATGGCAAGGTAAATCCGACCCATAGTTTTGACGCCGGTTCTGCTTGGCAAAATATTGCTCTTGAGGCTAGTAATTTGGGGTTAGTGGCGCATGCCATGAGCGGTTTTGATTATAAAAAAGCGCGCCAAGAATTAAGAATACCAAATGACTATACAGTTGAGGCGATGATTGCTATTGGTCGGCCGGGGAATAAAGAAGACTTGCCGAAAGATTTTCAAGAAAGGGAACAGCCATCCGGCAGAAAAAAAGTGGCCGAGATTGCGGCTGAGGGAATTTTTTCTTTTTAATATTTTTATCATTTAAGTAACATAAATTGTATATAACAAACCACGCGCCAATTGGCGCGTGGTTTTTGTTGAGGAATGTGTTTTATTTTTTGATTATTTTTTGGTCGATACAAGACTATCGATAGTACAACCAAGTGCATCGGCAATTCTTTTTACAGTTTCTACTCGTGGATCAAGGGTCGCTTCCGATTCTATTTTAGTAATCGTATGCAAAGTCACTCCGGCAAGCTTAGAAAGCTTGTCCTGAGAAAAACCCTTGGTTGTTCGGTGTTTCTTAATGTTTTTGGCTAATGGGAGTGTAAGTTTGTCCATACATTGACTATATAGTAAAACTTTACTATAATTATTATATAACTAAATCTTTACTAGCATAATAATTCCTTCAGCAATTTGTTGCTTGTTACTTTCTCCTGGAAGAAAGTTATAAAGGATACAATACATAAATACCATAGTTTTAAAAAGAAAGCAATTATTAAAATAAAAAGAGTCTTTAAAAACTAAATAAAAAACTATGAAGAAAAAATTTAAAAATTTAATAATTTCCATGTTTATCGTCTCCTTGGCGCTTATGGGAATAGGCTATAATGGAGTAAATCAGGTAAACGCGGCTAGCCCTCTCGCAGTTGATCTCGGGACAGCGAGCAATTTTTCAATTTTAGCAAAAACAGCTATTACAACAACCGGGGCTACTTCAATAATTGGTAATATTGGTGTCAGTCCGGCAGCCGCTGTTGATATGACTGGTTTTGGGTTGGTAATGGACCCTTCTAATACATATTCAACTTCGGCTGTAGTGACCGGAAAAGTTTATGCTTCCGACTATGTGGTACCTACGCCAACTAATATGACCACGGCTGTCAGTGCTATGGAAGCCGCTTATACTGATGCCGCCGGAAGACCACTTCCGACTGATACTGAAGTGGGGATGGGGATTCTTGGTTCTACTACACCCGCCTTCGTTGCCGGAATATATAAATGGAGCACGGGAGTAACAATAACAGACCAGATAACTTTGTCCGGTAGTGATACTGACGTTTGGATATTTCAAATCGGCGGTGATCTTGATTTGGCGGCGGCTGGCAGTATTGCCACTGGAACAAAAATATTATTAGTAGGTGGAGCCAAAGCGGAAAATGTTTTTTGGCAAGTTGGTGGTCTTAATGGCGCGACTCTAGGAACATACTCAACCTTTAATGGTAATATATTAAGTGCCAAACAAATAAGACTGCGAACAGGAGCCGTATTGAACGGCCGTGCGCTTTCTCAAACTCAAGTCACTCTTGATGCCAATACGGTTTCTTCATCTCCGGCCACTCTTCATGTAATTAAACTTGTTGTTAATGATGTAGATGGTGTGGCCGTTCCTTCCGATTTTAACGTATCGGTTAAAAAATCAAATGTTAATGTTGCGGGCAGTCCTATGTCCGGGACATCAACTCCTGGAACTTTATACTCTCTTGCTCCAGGAACATATGTTGTTAATGAAGATGCTAATTCTTCTTATACAAAAAGTTTTAGTGGTGATTGTAATTCGAGCGGAAATATAACTCTGGCCGCCGGAGATGATAAAACTTGTACTATAATTAATACCAATATCCCTGTGCCAGTAGTCGTATCTACCCCTTCCTCTAGTAATAGTGGTGGCCCATCACCGATTTTGCCATTGATTGGCATTACAAAAATCCCAACCCCATTAGTTTTATCTACTCCAGGAGCAATTATTTATAATTATACAGTTTGGAATGTTGGCGGGCAGCAAGCTTTAGCTAGCGTTAAGGTAACTGACGATAAATGTGGCCCTGTAACTTTAATTTCTGGAGACTTAAATAAAAATTTCAAAATTGAACCTTCGGAAATATGGAAATATAGCTGTACGACAACATTATCCCAAACTACTACCAATACTGCCGTTGCCACTGCCAAAAGCGATGATCCTTATCAACAAACGGCTATTGCTACGGCGATTGCCACAGTAGTTGTTGGTAATTCTACAACGCCAATAGTAGTCACGGCAACAAGCACACCAACATTAGTTGCTCCGTTAATTAACATTGTTAAAGTACCAAGCCGTTTAACTCCATTTCCGTTCGGAGGTGGTAATGTAAAATATACTTATACGGTAACCAATCCAGGAATTGTAGCCATGAATAATATTAAAGTTACTGATGATAAATGCAGCCCAGTTTCCAAAATTTCTGGTGATGTTAACAATGATAAAATACTTAATGTGGGAGAAAAATGGATTTATACTTGCCAAGTAAAAGTTCCTGTTTCAACTAGAAATACGGCTATGGCTAAGGGTTATGCTAATGGTTTTGTTGCCACCGGATATGCCTTCGCCACTGTTATTGTTTCTTCCCCTGTTTCCAAAGCATCGTCATCGATTGTTATACCAAAATTACCTAACACGGGTATTGAGTCTCAACTTGGTGGCTCTCCATGGGGCATAATTATTGCTTCCGGAGTTTTACTGATAGCGCTTATCTCATTAATATTAGTTCCGAAAAAGAAGCAAGACTAATGAAAATTAAAGTAAGTTCAAAATTTTTATCGTTTATTTCTATTGGTGTAGGAATGGTTTTTTCCTTAGTATTTTTTTTGAATTTGAATTACCATTCCTCGTCTAAAGATTTTTATATCCAGCCGGTTTTATCGGCCAGTAGCCAACTGGCCGATAAGCAGGCTGTTCAAACTTTAGTAAAGCCGGATGTCCCAGTTCGTCTTAAAATTCCCAAAATTAATCTTGATATTTCCCTGGAACAAGTAGGCCTAACATCTCAGGGTGCGGTTGATGTTCCAAAAGGAAAATCAAATGCCGCTTGGTTTAATGTTTGGCCGCGTCCTGGAGAAATTGGTAGCGCGATTATTGTTGGACATTATGGGATATTTAAAAATGGGATCTCGGCGGTTTTTAATAATTTATCTAAATTAAAACCGGGGGATAAAATATATACCGAGGATAAAGACGGAAAAACTATTATTTTTGTGGTGCGTAAATTTCAAACATATAATTCTAATGATAATGCCGTAGATGTGTTTAGTCCAAATGACGGTAAGGCCCATCTTAACCTTATTACCTGCGAAGGGGTTTGGGACAAAATTTCTAAAAGTTACTCTAAACGGTTGATAATATTCGCCGATTTATATTAACTTGACTTAATTAAAATTACGTGCTATTCTTAGGTCATTAATTCAAGATTCGAATCTTATCTCAGTCATATCTAAGTGGCCTAAGAAAATCGGGTCACTTATTTTTTATGACAAATATTACAAAAGTCGTTTCTTCGGCGAGCTCAGCCCCCGAAGAACCAAAATTAAAATTTTCTGATTTGGGCATTAGTGCTTCAATTTTAGAGATTTTAAAAAAACTTAATTTAGAAGATCCTACTCCGATTCAACAGAAAACAATCCCGACCGCTATTACTGGTCAAGATGTTATTGGTATTGCCCAGACTGGAACCGGCAAGACTTTCGCTTATGGCATTCCTATGCTTCAGCGTATCGGCGCCAGTAAAGGCCAAGGTTTGGTTATTGCGCCTACCCGCGAATTAGCCGCCCAAGTTGAAGAAAGTTTAAAAAAGTTAGGCCAAGCTTTAGGGCTTAGAACCGCACTTTTAATCGGCGGCGATCCCTTTGATCGTCAACTTTTTTTGCTTCGAAAAAAACCGCATGTCGTTGTAGCTACCCCGGGAAGATTGATTGACCATTTAAAACGTCGAACTTTTAAGCTTGATCAAATTAATACTCTAGTTCTTGATGAAGCGGACATGATGCTTGATATGGGATTTGCTCCCCAAGTTCAAGAAATATTAAAACAAGCACCGACTGAACGTCAGACCCTTTTATTCTCGGCGACTATGCCAGCTGCGATTGTCAAGATCGCCGCTACTTTTATGAAGCTTCCGGTCAGTATTGAAGTTGCTCCCTCAGGAACAACCGCCGAACAGGTTGATCAAGAAATTTTTATTATCAACGGAGAAGAACGCTTGGAACATTTAATAAAAATTTTAACAAAATATACCGGTTCAGTTTTGGTTTTTGTTCGGACCAAACATGGCGTTAAAAATTTAACTCAGAAATTGCAGTCTTTGGGATATAAAGCGGATGAAATTCATTCCAATTTATCATTGGGTCGTCGTAAAACCGCTCTCGCTAATTTTAAATCCGGGAAAACTCGTATTTTAATTGCGACCGATGTGGCTGCTCGCGGACTAGATATTAAAGATATTGAATTAGTGGTTAATTATAATCTTCCGGATAATTCTGAAGATTATGTCCATCGTATCGGCCGAACCGGGAGAGCCGGGCATTTAGGTAAAGCAATTACTTTCGCAACAGCACACGAACAAAGGGAAATTCGTAATATTGAAAAATTAATTAATAAAAGCATTAAGATAACTGAATTTGTTAAATTTGCCAGAGAATCATCGCCATCAGTTGGTGGTCGTAGCAAAAGAAAATCTTTTCGCGGTAATTCTTCATCTCGTGGTAATTCTTCATTCCGCGGCGCCGCGAGAGGCGCTCGTCCATCTTCCGGTTTTGCCGGCAGACGCGGGCCAGCCGCCAATCGTTTCCGACGTCAAGGACATACAAAAACACCGGTTTAAAAACCGGTGTTTTTTTAAGCGATTAATTTTAGCCATTCTTCTTCCGTTTCTTTTATTTCTTTTTTAATGGTTTCCAATTCATCTTTTTTCTTTATATCGTGGTTGATGGGGTTATCTAGAAAATATTGATATATGTCCGTCCGCCTTTCTTCTAATTTACTTAATCTATTTTCCAGACTTTTTATTATTTTTTTTGTTTCCTTATTTTTTTCATAGTCGGAGACTGCTTCCTTTTCTTTCTTTTCCTTTTTTTCTTCAGTAACTTTTTCCTGGTTTACAATCGCTAATCTTTTTTCTAATTTGGAAACATATTCTTCATAGTCGTGATAATGGCGTTTGGCTTTTCCATTATCTATTTCGATAATTCCGCCGGCGACCATATTAGCAAAAGTACGATCATGGCTGGTAAAAATTATTGTCCCGTTAAATTCGGCTAGCGCTTCGCCGAGTGCTTCTACAGTTTCAAAATCTAAATGATTAGTCGGTTCATCAAGAATCAAGACATCCGGTTTCCCTAATAATAACCCGGCAATAATCAAACGAGATTTTTCGCCGCCGCTAAGCACACCAATTTGTTTTTTTAAATCATCGCCGGAAAAGAGAAAGTCGCCGGCCATTTGCAAAACCTTTTCCGTTTTTAAATTTGAGTCTGCTGCTCGTCTTAAATAATCCCCAACTTGTTCGTTGGGGTCAAGGCTGTTTGATGATAATTGGCTATAATAGCCCTTTTTTAAACCGGCAAACCAGCTTAATTTTCCGGCTAGCGATGCCAGTTCGCCAATCAAGGTTTTTAGTAGGGTACTTTTTCCTTGGCCATTATCACCAACAACAATTATTTTTTCTCCACTTTTAACATCAAAATCAAAACCGCTTACTAATATTTTATTGCCATAACCGATAGACATTTCATCGACTGATAGTACCCTGTTTTTTTTCTTTTCAATTTGGGGAATATTTATTCTGACGCTCGAGGCATTATGCTCAATGCTTATTTTATGAGTTTGTAATTTATCTATCTTTTTAATAAAAGCTTGAGCTTGTCCGGCCTTCGTGGCTTTATAGCGGAACCGATCGACGAAATCTTGCAGATGCTTCTGTTCTTTTTCTATCTTGGCATTTATTTTTTGTTCACTCATCGCTCGCTGTTCTTTATAGGCCAGATAAGCCTCCAGCGGTTGCGGAAAAGCCAAACAGCGGTGAGGGGTTATCTCCATTGTTTCTAAACAAGTATTTTTTAAAAATTCTCGGTCATGAGAAATTATTAAAAACCCGCCTTTGTAGCTTTTTAAGAAATCTTCTAAAAGCAAGATTGTTCCTAAATCAAGATAGTTGGTCGGTTCATCAAGTAAAAATAGATTCGGTTCTAAAAGGAGCATGGCGCTAAGTTTTAAACGCATCAGCCAACCGCCGGATAATTCGCCGGTAGTTTTAGCTAACTGTTCGGCATTAAATTTAAATCGACTGGCTATTTTTCGACATTGCCAATCTTCTTTGCCGCTCGCATGCATTAGATAATCTAAACATTGTTCATCATCTCTAAATTTATTCTCTTGTTCAATATAACCGATAACCGCTTCTTTGCTGATTATTACATTGCCCTCATCCGCCTCCTCCTGTCCAAGGATAATTCTAAACATGGTTGATTTACCGGCGCCATTACGGCCGATAATGCCGATTTTTTGTTTTTGGAAAACGCTAAAAGACAGACCCGAAAAAATGGTCTGGCCGCTGTATTTTTTTCCTAAATCATTGACTTGGAGTAAGGGAACCATAATTAATGTTTATTCTATTATTCATAATAAGTATATTTTTAGATTTGAGCAAATATAAATTAGAAATTAATATTTGACTAATATGGCTGCCTATGGTTTAATAATTAGAATTTTTTATCGTCCTTTTCATAAATCATTTATAAAATCTTTAATTGTGGAACAAGCAACATTAATAGAGCGAGATTTAAGTCTTGCAGGTAATTTCAGCACTGGAGTGGAAATAAACAACAAAACAATCCGACCAGTCGGAACTTGGCTGGTTGCATTCCGCGATCAGACAGCACCCCATCCTTTTCATTCATTTTCACTATTAAAAATCATGGGAGCCCCCGGCTCGCCGATCCTCAAGATTCGCTCTGAATCATTATCGGCCAAACATGAGTTTATTATCGGCTTTGATGATCGAGTAAATGGCTGGCGTCCAGTCTGCCGGTATAAAGGGAAATATTATTTCATTCCGAAAGGGTGGAATTTTGTCCTCCGAGTCAGCGAGCGCGAAGAACCGATTGACGATGTTCTTGTCGAAGCGGTTATCAAGAGGTAATTTATTTTGGTGTTAAACCAAAAACAGCCCGGCATTCAGTTGGGCTTTTTTAATGGAAATAAGCCGTTTGGTATGGTAAAATAAGTCATATAATCATTACTCATATATTATGAAGGAATTCCATCATTTAAAGAGCGAAGAAGTTTTTTTGGCAATAAATTCTTCTGAAAATGGTCTTTCAGACAGTGAAGCTAAAAAAAGATTAATTAAATATGGACCGAATATTTTAAGTCAGGAAAGTCCTTATAGCCGATGGCGCGTTTTTTTAGCTCAGTTTAAAAGCCCCTTAATCTATGTTTTGATGGCTGCCGCTGTTTTGTCTTTTTTAGCCGGCGAAATAACTGATGCTCAAGTTATTACTGCCGCCATTTTGATTAATGCGGCAATCGGTTATTTCCAAGAGGATAAAGCAAATGCGGCCTTGAGTAAATTAAAAATGATGATTGAGTATCGGGCAGTGGTAATTCGTGCCGGCAAAGAAATAGAAATTCCGGCCGCTAAAATAGTCGTTGGTGATATTTTGGTTTTACGAGCCGGTAGATTTGTTCTAGCTGACGCCCGCTTATTTAAAAGTTCAGAGCTCGAAACAAATGAAGCTAGTTTGACCGGAGAATCTTCGGCGGTTATGAAGGGTATAAATCCTGATGAAAAAGAATCTGCTCTCGCTGATAGAAAAAGTATGGTTTATGCCGGGACTAATGTTTTAAATGGCGATGGTCTCGCCGTGGTTGTTGAAACTGGTAAAAAAACTGAAATTGGAAAAATTGCTGAAATGGTAAAAAATGCCAGCGAAGGATTAACTCCACTCCAAGAAAGGCTAGGAGGTATTTCTAAATTTTTAGGGATAGCCGCCGTTTTTGCTTGTGGCATTGTGATTATCGCCGGACTTTTGAATGGTTTTGGATTTTTGGAAATATTTTCTTCAGCGGCAGCGATTGCGGTAGCCGCTGTGCCCGAGGGAATGGCTGTGGCGGTTACAGTTATTTTGGCTCTAGGAATGAAACAAACGGTTGAAAAAAAAGCTTTGACTAGAAAACTTTTAGCAGCGGAAACTTTGGGTTCTATAACTGTTATCTGTTCTGACAAAACAGGAACTCTAACCGAGGGAATAATGAAATTAGAAAAACTAGCCTTTCCTCTAGAAGAGTTTAAGATTACTGACATATCAAATAATAGCAAATTAAAAAATTCAGTTGATTTAATTTCCGCTTTTAAAATAGGTCTATTATGTAATAATGCCGTTTTATCGGAAAATGGCGAGAGGGATTTTGGTTCCGCTCTTGAAGTGGCGCTTCTTAAATCGGCGGCGACAATAGGGTTAGACCGTAAAATATTTTTGCAAGAATCCGCCGAGTTAGCGGAGATGCCCTTTAGCAGCGCAAAGAAGTTTATGATTAGCCTGCGCCAAGAAAATAATTCGTTGGTATTATATGAAAAAGGGGCTGGGGAAATCGTTATTGATAAATGTGGCACCTGGCAAAATAATGGGCAGGCAGAAAAAATAACGGCAGACAGCCGCCTTAAATTAAAAGAAACTTTTGAAAATTTAACCTCCTCCGGCTATCGAGTTATTGCTTTAGCTTATCGCCAGCTTGATGGCATCCCTTTTTCTTTAGAAACCGAACATAAAGATTGGTCCATAATTGATAATCAACTAACCTTTGTCGCTTTGGCGGCTTTTCGCGATCCTCTGCGCAAGGAAGCGAAGAACACAATTGCTTTATGCAAGAAAGCCGGGATTCGTCCGATTATTATTACCGGTGATCATGCCGGAACCGCTTCGGCTATTGCCCTAGAACTCGGCATAAGTTTTTCTTCTGACGAAATAGTCAGCGGAGATTATTTGGAAAAAATTAATGACGGCGAGCTTCGCGAATTGTCAAAGAAAATTTCTGTTTATGCTCGCGTCAGTCCGGAACATAAAATAAGAATCGTTAATGCCTTGAAATATAATGGCGAAGTTGTCGCTATGACTGGGGATGGTTTAAATGATTCCCCAGCTTTAAAAGCAGCCGATATTGGAATATGTTTGGGATCGGGCACAGAAGTTGCCAAAGAAACCGCTGATTTAGTTTTGCTCGATGATAATTTTAGCGTTATTGTCGGGGCGATTGAACAGGGAAGAATAATTTTTGATAATATCAGAAAATCGCTGACTTATATTGTGTCTGATTCTTTTTCGGAAATGATTTTAATATTAGGTTCGATAATATTCCACACCCCCTTAGCGCTTTTGCCGACACAGATTCTCTGGATAAATATTGTTAATGACGGATTGCCTAATTTTTCTTTAGCTTTTGAAAATGGTGATGACGGCGTTATGGCTAGACGCCCAATTAAGAGAAGCGAGCCGATTTTTAATTCGGAAATGAAAGCGATTATTTTGGGAGTGGGTATTATTCGCGATATTTTGCTTTTTATTTTATTCTATTATTTATCAGGCAAATTAAATATTTTAGGCTGGAGTTTTAATTATTTAAGAACTTTATTTTTTGCTATCCTTATCTTTAAATCGATTAGTAGTATTTTCAGTATTAGAAGCTTTCATTTGCCGATTCATAAAATAAAACAATTACAAAATCCTTATTTATTTTTAGCATTCTTTTCTGGTGTGGTTTTAATGGCGGCCGCGGTTTATACTCCTTTTTTAAATAAGATGCTGGGCACAACACCACTTGATATTAAAGCCTGGTTAATTGTTTTGGCCGTTGCGGTTATTAATATTTTAATGATTGAAATAGTAAAATTTAATTTTAATAAAAATAAAAAAGTTGGGGCTTCCTAAATTTATAATTGGAATAAAAAACCTTATTTATTTTGTAAGGCAGCTTAGGCTTCAAGGACGGATTGAGTAAATTTTTTAGACTCTTGGCAGGATTTTTCCAGGGAAACAATTAATTTTGTTAATAAAATATTATTAGGGTTGTTATTTATTTTTTTCATTTCTTTTCTGGCCATTTTGCAAAGATGTTCGATCCCGGTGATAATTATTGGCGAAGATTCCCGGGCAAACAGCAGATATATAATTTCCGGTTTGCTTTCTGGATTTAGTGTTATCTTTTTTCTTTTGGCAGCTTTTAATATTGGAGTGTTAGCGGCAGTGATAAAGCCGTTTTTTAAATCTTCCAGCCAATCATAACTATCATCTGCCAGTTGTTTAGCCGCGAGGGCATATTTAAAGAAGTTAAGGCTCGCCTTTGTTTTTTTATCTGATATTTTGTAGCCTAGGAAGGAAAGTAAGGCCAATGACGAAAGCGATAGAGCCAGAGATTTATCGGATAAATGCTCAATACCCCCCTTTTCCCAATGGGGTAATTTTTTAGGAACGGTAATTAAATCGTTCTTTATTTTTAATTTTGGCGCTTCAGCTTCTTTGATATTAGCCTTTTCTAAATTACCAATAATTTGATCAAACAGCTTGTAATAATCGGGTGGTAAATTAAGTTGATAATAGATTTCTAAATAACGTCGAAAATAATTATTAGCTTTCGGCAGTTCTGTTCGTTTTCCTTCGCCATCAAGAAAATCATCATAAATATTTAGGGCATTCCAGAGAAAGATTTGAGCAGCTTGTACTCTTGGCAATACTTTTTTTATTTTTTTCTGTTCAGTTTCACTTAATAATTTGCTGAACCATAAAGGCTAGTAATATATTTTTTCTTTGCGCATTTTTATTTTAGAAGATTAATAGTAAAGGTTGTGCTGCAATCAATTTTACTCGTAACATTTATTTTCCCATGGAAATCTTTTTCGATTATTCTCTTGGTTGAAGCTAGACCGATGCCGAGACCGCGGCCGGTTTTGTTTTTTGTGCTGAAGAAAGGATCAAATATTTTAGTAATATTTTCCGGCATGATTCCTGATCCGCTGTCCTCTATAATTATTTGGATTGTTTCGGTGGTATCGGATAAATTTATGGCTATCTCTTTAGTTTTAGTATCCTCACAAGCTTCAATCGCGTTAGCTAAAAGATTAATTATAATTTGCCCGAATTTTACCGCATCCCCATTTAGCTTTATTTCTCGAGAAGCACAAAAGTTGAGTTTGGTTTGGGCCCGCCTGGCTTTATAAGATAGTATCTGAATAATT
>Ga0172381_10006653_pt1 | contig 11543 bp, 10 predicted proteins | sample Leawel6488metaG_FD_119754 | JGI IMG/M metagenome (GOLD analysis project Ga0172381, IMG submission 119754) | Leachate microbial communities from a municipal landfill in Southern Ontario, Canada - Leachate well 64-88 metaG | ecosystem: Engineered > Solid waste > Landfill > Unclassified | place... | reverse complement strand
TAGTTCATATTTTCCGCCCAGCTCTTTGCAAAGATCCACCCCAAGCATTCCGCTTGAGCCTATTATTAATACTTTATATTTTTCCGGCATTCAACCAACCGCCTCCACCAGAGTTCGTTCTTTTTATACCAATTGACGGTCAATTCAAGACTGGACCTGAAATCATGCTTTGGCGCCCAGCCTAAAGCCTTCGTTTTGGAAATATCAAGAGAATACCGCCTATCGTGGCCGGGCCTGTCATTAACAAATTCCATAGAGCTCTCGTCTTTACCAAGAATTTCAAGAATGGATCTGGTGAGTTCCAAGTTTGGTATCTCTGTCCCGCCTCCGATATTATACACTTCGCCCGATCTTCCTTTATGTAATACAGTGTCAATACCTTCGCAATTATCCAATACAAACAGCCAGTCCCGCACATTCATCCCGTCCCCGTATACAGGCAGCTTTTTGCCGGCGAGCGCATTTGTTATGAAAAGCGGAATGACCTTTTCCGGATACTGATACGGCCCGAAATTATTTGAACTGCGCGTTATGATGACCGGTAGTTTGAAAGTTACAAAATAAGACCTGGCAAGAAGATCGGACCCTGCCTTCGCCGCAGAGTAAGGGCTATTGGGACGCAGCGGATCGTTTTCTTTGAAAGAGCCCTTCTCGATGCTGCCATAAACCTCGTCAGTAGAAATATGAATGAACCGTTCTACGCCGGCAGCCTTCGCTGCCTCAAGTAAAGTATGAGTGCCTAAAACGTTCGTCCGGACAAAACTATAAGGATCTATAACAGACCTGTCGACATGTGTTTCGGCGGCAAAGTTCACAACGATATCGCAATTTTCAACAAGTCCCTTCACCACTTTTTCATCGGCGATATCGCCCTGGACAAATTTATACCTCTTATCCTTTTCGATATCCTTAAGGTTTTCGAGATTACCGCAGTATGTCAGTTTATCCAGGTTTACAATGCTGTAATCTTGGTATTTACCAAGCATGTGCCGGATAAAATTGGAACCGATAAACCCGGCTCCTCCGGTTATAAGCAATCTTTTCATCTTGCTTCCTTTTTCGCTACAAGGTTATTTGCCCTAAGAAGAGATTCAAATGTCCCCGCATCAGTCCACCACCCATCAAGAACGCTGTAGGTCAGCGCGCCCTTCTTTATATAAGCATTGTTAACATCAGTTATCTCAAGCTCTCCACGGCCCGAAGGCTTCAGCGTCTTTATGATCTTGAAAACCTCGTTATCATACATATATATCCCGGTTACAGCGTAATCTGATTTGGGATTCTTTGGCTTCTCTTCTATGCCCAATATCTTGTCGCCCTCAAGTTCAGCCACTCCGAACCGCTGCGGATCATCAACCTTTTTTATCATGATCTTAGCGCCGCTGGGCTGTTTGCAAAAATCATCAACGGCATCTTTAATGCTTTTCTCAATTATATTATCACCCAATATAACTATTATCCTGTCATCTTCCGCGAAATGTTCGGCCAGCTTCAGCGCCTCAGCTATACCGCCTTCGCCCTCCTGATATGTATAATTTATATGCTTAAGACCGAATTCTTTACCGTTACCTAAAAGCCTTAGGAACTCTCCGGCATGCATACCGCCGGTAACGATAAGAATATCCTTAACGCCGGCATCTACAAGCGTCTGGATCGGATAATATATCATCGGTTTTCCATACACAGGCAGAAGATGCTTATTGGTGATTTTGGTCAGAGGGTTAAGCCGCTTGCCAAGCCCGCCCGCCAATATAATACCTTTGAGAGCCATAGATCATTTCCTCCAATCGTATGGTATGTCATTATCATACGCGTCAAGCCTGAACTCATCCGGTTCTTTATAATTATACGGCAGGGTAACGGTATTTATTACCACTGCTTCGGTTTCGCTTACGCATTTAAAACCGTGATAAACTTCTTTTGGGATATGAACAAGCATCGGCGTCTCAAGGCTTATGACAAAATCATTAACCTCTTTATAGGTCGGGGAATCTACCCTCGCGTCATACAGGGCAAGCCTCATTTTCCCGCTGATACAGGTGAAATTATCATCCTGTTTCTTATGGTAATGCCATGCCTTGACCACACCCGGAAAAGCCGTGGTCATATAGACCTGTCCGAATTTTTTAAATATCTCGTCGTCCGCGCGCAGGATCTCCATTAAACGGCCGCGATCGTCCGGAATTATTTTAAGTTTTTTAACCACGACGCCTTGTATCACTTTTATTTCCTCCCTATTCCGATGTACGTAAAGCCCAGTTTCTTCATTTCTTCCGGATCGTATATATTTCTGCCGTCTATAAGTATAGGCTGCCTCATTATCTTTTTTATCTTTTTAAAATCCAGCTCTTTAAACTCATTCCATTCAGTAGCCAAAAGCAGACAATCGCTATTTTTAGCGACAGCATAGGCATCCTTGCAAAATTCTGTATTCTTAGACAGCTCAAGTTTCGCCCTGCCCATAGCCTGAGGATCGTAAACTTTTATCTTAGCACCCTCTTTCTGCAGCATCGTAATTATATCAAGTGCCGGCGATTGCCTGATATCGTCCGTGTCCGGCTTGAAAGACAACCCCAGCACACCTATGGTCTTTTTAGGCAGATTCCAGACAAGAGCCTCTATCTTTTTTATCAGCAGTGCCTTCTGATAGTCATTTACCTTCTGCACTTCCTTAAGCATGCCAAAATCGTAGCCTATCTTATCCGCAATCCTTATGAATGCGGACAGGTCCTTCGGAAAACATGAACCGCCAAAACCGATACCTGCGTTCAGAAATTCCTTGCCTATGCGCCTGTCCAGACCTATGCCGCGCGCCACTTCCACTATATCAGCGCCAACCTTATCGCATATATCCGATATTGCGTTAATAAACGAGATCTTAGTCGCCAGGAATGAATTTGAAGCGTGTTTTATAATCTCTGCGGACTTTATATCGGTAACAACTATGGGGGCTTTCAGAGGTTTGTATAGTTCTGTCAGTATGTCTTTCGCTTTTTTTGATTTAACACCAATAACTATCCTGTCAGGGTTCATAAAATCTTTAATGGCAGACCCTTCCCGCAAGAATTCAGGATTGGACGCAACGTCAAACTTTATGCCGCGCTTATTAAATACTTTTATCGTATGCTCCACCCACTCACCGGTATTAACAGGAACGGTGGATTTCTCAACTATAAGGCGGTACGAAGGCATTGCCTGCGCTATTTCACGCGAGACATGCTCTACGAATGTAAGGTCAGCGTCTCCCCCGTCTCTCGACGGAGTGCCGACAGCGATAAAGATAACTTCACACGTTTTAACACCTTCTTTTACACTTGTACTGAAGGAGAGCCTGCCCTCTTTTCTATTACGTTTGACCAGCTCTTCAAGTCCCGGCTCATAAATAGGGATCGCCCCTGCCTTAAGCCTGTTGATTTTTTCTGCGTTGTTGTCCACACATACTACATTATTACCCAGATCGGCGAAACAAGCACCCGACACAAGGCCTACATAACCAGCTCCTATTATACATATTTTCATGTTATATCCTTTTCATGTTAAAGAGGTTGAATTATATCATAATAATATTATAGTGGGCAAGCTAAAAAATGACACAAATGCAGAGTCGGATACTCTGTTAAAAGTATAAAAACTAAATATTTCGACAAAACTTTTCTTATTTTTAGTCGGTAAATCCTGTGTGGGAAACAGCTTGACCAAATCTCGGGCGAGAGTATGTCTGTTTCAGCCCTATCGGAGTCTGCGGGAACGCTTTCATCCTCATGACAAACCACAATCCCGCTTCATCATTGTGCGGAACTACACGTAAAGTCATTTCAGCAACAAAGCAGTGAAGGTCTCTATATATGGTATATTCCTGTTCAAGGACCGATTTTTTAAACAAACTTATCGTTTCATAAGCTCTTATGCGCCATTTATCATTTATTTTATACATCATATCGGCCGTAAGGAGGTTACTTATGCCGCTTTCTTCTTTTTCATAATCATATCTGGCGCCAACAGACCATTTGTTGGTAATAGCTGCATCTAAATCGATACTCGCGGTCTGCACAGCGGAATTCTTTGTGTTGTAGGATAGCTTAGAAACGGAATAGAGCCAGTCATAAGGTATCAATTCCAGCTGCAAGTCCAGATTCTCAAATCTCTGCTTATATATAGTGGCATTATCTTTCTTCAGTCTGAACGAATAGTCGGAAGTTATTAAAAGTGTCGCCAGATCTACTGACTTGAGCTGCCCTCCCGACATACGCTTTGTCTGCAATCTATTTTCAAATCCAAACGCTATATAGCTCTGTTTATCTACGGCGTCTATTTCATCAAATTGGGTCAATTTTTCCGGACCGATCGCAGGCTGATGAGTATAATAATAATTTGCCGTAGGAGTAATTATATGCCTGAGTTTATTTATATCAATCCCTAAGAAATTTGTGGCGACATCAAATATTTTGTAGAATTTAACGGAAGTCTCGACTCCCGCATTAAATACCGTCCTGATCCTGTTGGTCTCACCGCCCAGCGTCCTCGAATAATACGTATCTTCTGTGCCAACAAAAGGCGCCACATTCAGCGTCCTGAAAAATTGCATTGTGTAAGAGATCTTATTGTTGGCGTCAAAACGTCCAACCTCGGTAGCTTTCTGGACAGTACCGTCGGCCGGCAATAATTTCCTGAGATAGACTCCGCTGGCCGCTCCGGTGTAATACAGAGGAATATTTTGAAACAGCCTCATATTGTTGATATTTATTTTATATTCGGGCAGTCTCTCAACAACTGTCTGGAATTTATTAAATCGCGCCCTCATCAGAAATTCAGATGTATATTCAGGCTTGCTGGTTATAAAGGTCAGGTAATTGTCCGGGTCGTTGCCAAGTTCTTCGTATTCATTATAGAAATAATCTTTTATTACATCCGCATCACTTAATTTGTTAAATTCCAGAAGAGCTACGGTATCTGTCCCTTCGCCCATATCCCAGTAATGACGCAATTGATAACGATACCTTCTCTCGATCTCACCGGGATGGTCGTTATCATCCCCTCTTCCGTTTTCTTTAGTATAATAAACTTTGAAAGCGCCCTTGCCCATCTTGCCAAAATCGTGGTAATTATTTACTCCGCCGGCAAGACCAAGACCGTCTTTCGTCCTGTAATCAAGCATCGCATCACCCTTCATCGCCTGATTAAGATGATATCTGTAGCTGCCTAATACGTAATACCCCCACTCCTTCTTTTTACCGGCCATGACCGTTACATATCCTTTAGTCTGCTTTAAATACTGGACGTAATAAGGAAAGTACATAACCGGGACATTTCTTATATAAAGAACCAGATGCTTCGCTACAACTTTATCATTGAGATATATCTCGACATGACGGGCCTGAAGCCTGTAGTGAGGGTTATCCAGATCGCATGTGGTCACATAACCCCGCTCCAGTTTATACGTATCTTTATTTTCTACTTTATCTAATTGTTCGGCTCTGCCGTAGAAAGGATTCGAGGCAAAATGGCCTGTGAGCACAGTGCCTTTCCTTGTGTCAAAATTGTAATTCATCCGCTCACCGGTAAAATAGGCGCCTTTCTGCGTAACTTTTACATTGCCCTCAGCTATAGCTTCCCTTGTATCAAGGTAAACTGTTATCTTGTCGCAGGTAAGTTCGATGTCTTTATATTTTATAGATATATTACCGGAACCAACGACCATCTTTTTTTCCTGGAAATATTCAACATTATCGCCATTTACAACTATGGGTTCTTTCGGGGTCTGAGGAATTGATTCGGTGGACGTTTCGCCTGCAATGGCAAGATCGATATTACTGAATATTAAAAGAAAGGCAATTATTGCTGTAAGGAATTTCGCAGTGCGCTGTTTTTGCTTCATCATTTTTTGGATGGCATTTTCTTGTAATCCTCCAAAAATTTATTTAAACCTATATCAGTAAGAGGGTGTTTTATAAGTGCCATCAGGGTGCCGTAAGGTACAGTTGCGATATCCGCTCCTACCTTGGCAGCATCAAGAACATGGAGTGGGTTCCTGACGCTTGCGACTATGATTTGTGTCTTAAAAGAATAATTGTTATATATTGTCTTTATATCCCTGATGAGATCCATGCCGGTCAGGCTTATATCATCAAGCCTTCCGATAAACGGACTGACGTATGTAGCGCCTGCCTTAGCGGCCAACAAAGCCTGGGTAGGAGAAAAACAAAGCGTGAGGTTGGTTTTTATACCTTCTTTGGATAATATTTTCGCCGCTTTCAGGCCCTCGGCTATTAGCGGTATTTTTATTACAATATTTTTGTGTATCTTCGCAAGCGGAGCGGCTTCCTTTACCATGTCATCGCATTTCACGCTTATGACCTCGGCCGAGATCGGCCCGTCAACTATAGAGCATATCTCTTTTACTACAGCGATGAAATCGCGCCCTTCTCTGGCGATCAGGGAAGGATTTGTGGTAACACCGTCTATTATTCCTATGGCGTTAGCTTCGCGTATCTCATTTATATTTGCGGTATCAATAAATAATTTCATAGGAGCTCATTATACTACGCTTTGTATTTACATACAACATTTTTGCCCATTTTTTTTGCACTATACATAGCAACATCAGCCTTTTCAATAAGACTGTCAACCTCGGCCGAGTCTACCGGATACACGGAAACGCCTATACTTACAGTTATCCTGAGTGTTTCATCATATGCTTTAAACAGATGCTCCGCAATCCTCTTCCTCAGCCTCTCCGCAACCAGCATAGCGCCTTCACAATTGGTCTCAGGCAAGACTATGGCAAATTCTTCCCCCCCGTATCTTGAAACAAGGTCTATCTCACGTACGCCTTCTTTCAGTATCCTGCTGAGCTCCTTCAGGATAACATCGCCGACAAGATGGCCATAAGTATCATTCGATTTTTTAAAGTCATCTATATCTACCATAAGGAACGCAAACTCAAATTTATATCTTCTCGACCGCTGCAGCTCCTCATCCAGCCTTTCATAAAAATATCTGCGCAGATATAATCCGGTCAGAGAATCAGTAATAGCCATCTTCTCTACCATCTCATATAACAAGACCTTCTTTATCTCAAGAGCGAACTGCATCGACAATATCAGGAACTTCTCAAGCTCTTCCGTTGGAAGGTTCTCAACCGTCAATATAGCCGCAAGCGCATTTTCATTAAGCAGCGGGATCGCTGTAAACGTATTTACGTCCGGATCTTCTACGCCCATCTCCTCAAGAACTTTTTCCCCTGATTTTTTTGATGCGTGTATCTTCTGCGGATTATTTATAAAAACTTTTATTAGCTTGTCGTAATTCGCCATCTGTTTAGGCGCGCCTTCGCGCACTTCCTGCCATACGCTGTAAACCCTCTCCAGCCTCGGAATCTTTACGTCTTCCCAATTCAGCACAAGAAGATCGCACTTGCGGAAAGAGAAGTTGCCTTTCAAAAAAGTGCTGAACACATTGAAGATATCGATAAACTTAAGGTTCTCGGACATCTTTCTGGTGATCTCAAACAAATTCACTATCATTAGCTCGTCTTCTTTTATATCGCGCTCTTCCGTTTCGATTTTTTTAAATTCCTCGAGCAGATAGTTCTTTTTACTTTCATCCTCACCCAGCTCGTATGTAAGCTCCCGGCGTTCCTCTTTAAGAATATTTCTGGAAGCTATCGCACCGGACTGAAAAATAGCAAATATCACGATGGACAAAAAAGCATTAGCCGGATCTATGCCACAAACGAAAATGATCATAGGCATTATAATAATAGCTACCGAGTAAACGGACTTATAGGATAAATAAAAATACGACAGCGGCATTATAGCGAGAAAGATAGCGTATAAGATCTTTAAGCTGAGCAAACTCTATCCCTCCCCTGAGCTTTTGCTTTATACAAACGTTCGTCCGCTATTCTTATAAGCCCTTCGGCAGGCGAAGCATCCTCAGGATAACTTGCGACTCCGATTGAGACGGTAACATTTACGGTATGCCTTCTGAACGTAACAGGACTGTTCTTGATGGTATTCCTGATCTCCTCGGCTTCGAGGACCGCTTCCTTTTTATTTCTGCCGCAAAGCATTATCACTATCTCTTCCCCGCCGTATCTGGCTGCGATATCGCCCTCTTTGATCATGGAAATGATTGTTTTTGCGGTATGTTTCAGTATGATATCGCCGGCGGCATGTCCGAACTGGTCGTTATATTTTTTGAAATAATCTATGTCGAGCATTATTATCGACATCTGAGCTTTCCTCATAGCGGTACGCCTCACTTCTGCCTGAAGACGCTCAAGAAAATACCTGCGCACGTTAAGCCCGGTCATCGAATCTTTTATCGCAAGCTCCTGCGTCCTGCCATACAGGATAGCATTTTCTATAGATATAGCACCCAGGTCCGCTATGATATCCAGGAGCCTGAGGTCGTCCTGCGTATACACAAATTCGCGGGCGTTGTCCATCCTGAGTATCCCGGTAACCTTGTCGCCGCTCATAAGCGGCGTTTCTATAAGCGACCTGAATATCTTTTTCAGATCACTGTGATTGTCAGTAGAAAAACGGAAGTCGGTAACGATATCTTCCACTATGAGAGACTTCCTGTTCTTGAGAACCCATCTGTCAAAAAGATCCCCCTTCTTTGCCGCCACACGTTCAGCTCCCTGCGAGGCCGACAGCATTAACTCCTGTTTATCGGTATCAACGAGGAATAGAAGTATCCTTCCGGGCTTCCCGATAGTCGCCGCAGCCTTGTCCATTATGACCTTCTTCGTATCGTCAATCAGAAGCTGCGTGCTGAATGAATCTATAACGTCTTTCAGGACTGCGTATTTCTTCAGCTTCTCCTCCACTGAAAAAACGCTCTTTCTCTTTTCCTCTATGTCGTTTGATATCACATTTATATCTTCGAACATTTTTTCCGTCTTCAGATGATATGCACTGTTCAGTTTGCTCCTGGCACGGCAATATAAAAATCCGAATAGCGCGGTAAGTAGAAATAGCAGTGCAAAAACAGAGTTGCCGGGGAGTCCGATCCTGATATTTAAGAGGAATACTAAAACAACCGAAACAATAGTGAACCCGGCGCCTACGGTAACCCCAAAGCTGACCCATGCAAAAAATATCGCAATATTGTAGGAAAACATAATAGCATCGGCCAGATTTACATAAAATATCGCCGGAACTTCATGTCCATGAGGAAGTTTATAGAAGAAAAATGTGGAAAGGCAGAAAGAAATTACGGAAATAATGCCAAGCGCTGTTCTCTTTAAGGAATGAAACATCCTAAGCCTAAAGGTTAGACTATCGTATTCTCTGTGTCTTTATCAAAAAAGTGTATCTTCGACATATCGAAGACAAGATCCATGTCCTGATTCAGCGTCGGCTTATTATGGCCGCCCACCTTGGCAACCAGCGGATTTTTACCGGTGTTAAGATACAAATACGCCTCCGAGCCCATCGGCTCAATAAGTTCACAGGTTGCTTTTATAGTATTGTCAGGAGGAGCTTCCGAAACGAACAACTTGTCATATATGTCTTCGGGCCTTATGCCGAATATAACTTCTTTATCGACATACGTCTCTATCGCTTTCATCATAGAGTCGACCACCCTGACTTTGAATCTTCCTTCATTAAAATAAAATTTCCCGTTCTGCTTTATCAGCATCCCTTTGATAAAATTCATCGGCGGGCTGCCGATAAATCCTGCTACAAATTTATTTATGGGTTTATCGTAAAGCCTGATCGGATCGGCTATCTGATGAATAATACCGTCTTTCATCACAACGATCCTGTCGCCCATCGTAAGAGCCTCAGTCTGATCGTGCGTTACGTATATCATAGTCGTCTGAAGCCTTATATGGACTTTCTTTATTTCAGTCCTCATCTGGACACGCATTTTCGCGTCCAGATTTGAAAGCGGTTCGTCGAACAAGAAGACCAGAGGCTTCCTGACGATCGCGCGGCCTACAGCTACACGCTGTCTCTGCCCGCCCGACAATTCTCTCGGCTTTCTGTGAAGAAGCTTCTCTATGCCTAGTATAGTCGCCGCATCCTTAACCCTGGACTCTATTTCGGTTTTTGGATATTTACGCAGGCGAAGCCCGAATGCCATATTTTCGTAAGCGGTCATGTGGGGATATAGCGCGTAATTCTGGAATACCATAGCAATATTTCTGTCTTTGGGCGGAACGTCATTGACTCGCTGATCGCCGATATAGACATCGCCTGAAGATGCTTCTTCAAGCCCTGCTATTATCCTTAAAGTGGTGGATTTACCGCAACCTGAGGGACCTACTAAGACAACAAATTCTTTATTTTCAATTCCAAGATTTATATCGCGGATCGCCTGGACATTTCCGGGGAAAAACTTCGAAACATTATTTAAGCTTACTTGTGCCATATATAGTTATCAGTTTAACATAATAACAGCAATGCGCAACTTAAATCCTAAAAATAAGACAAAAGCTTTGAGAGAGTCTCCTTCATGTTCTTTCTGGCAACTATCATATCTATAAGGCCGTGATTCAGCAGGAACTCCGACTTCTGGAAACCCGGCGGAAGCTTCTGCCTTATGGTCTGTTCAATTACACGCGGCCCCGTAAAGCCTATCAGCGCTTTAGGCTCTGCTATTATCATATCTCCGAGCGAAGCGAAACTTGCCATAATGCCTGCCATGGTCGGGTTGGTAAGGATAGATATAAATACACAGCCGGCCCTGTCGTGCCTGCATAAAGCCGCTGAGGTCTTCGCCATCTGCATAAGAGAATAAAGGCCTTCATACATTCTCGCACCACCGCCCGAACCTGATACAATTATAACAGGCAGACGTTTCTTTGTGGCATATTCTATGGCCCTGGTCAGTTTCTCTCCCACCACCGAACCCATCGATCCCATAATAAATCTGGAATCAGTCACTCCCAATACAACCTGAGTTCCGTTCATAGTGCCTTCACCAGTGATTACGGCGTCTTTTAATTTTGTAAGCTCCTGATCTTTTTTTATCTTCTCTTTATATGTCTTAGGCCCCGCAAACGTAAGCGGATCCATAGATTCCATGTCAGGGTCCATCTCTTTAAAACTGCCTTCATCCAGAAGAAGGGCGACCCTTTCTCTGGCACCTACCGAAAAGTGGAAATTACATTTCGGACATACGCGCATATTCTCATCTAGCTTCTTATTGTATATAAGCTCGTTGCAGTCATCGCATCTCGTCCAGAGATCTTCGGGGATGTCCCGTTTCTTTGCTATCTTTACGATCGTATATTTAGGTTTTCTCGGAAAAAGCGGCATATCTCATCACCTTTTAAGTAGTTCTTTGGCCTTATCGACAGCGATCGCTGCGTCTTTCGCGTAACAATCTGCTTCTATCGCATCAGCAAATTCTTTAGTCACCGGCGCCCCGCCCACCATTATCTTGACCTTGTCGCGAAGACCTGCGTCTTTCAGCGCCTTAATAGTGTCTCTCATAGAATTCATCGATGTCGTAAGGAGCGACGACATGGCCAGAATGTCCACCCCGCCTTTCCTGATCGCCTCGATGAACTTCTCGGTCGGAAC
>Ga0172381_10006652_pt1 | contig 11544 bp, 10 predicted proteins | sample Leawel6488metaG_FD_119754 | JGI IMG/M metagenome (GOLD analysis project Ga0172381, IMG submission 119754) | Leachate microbial communities from a municipal landfill in Southern Ontario, Canada - Leachate well 64-88 metaG | ecosystem: Engineered > Solid waste > Landfill > Unclassified | place... | reverse complement strand
TCATCCTTTAGCTAAACATATTCGGACCTTAAATCTTATTCGTCATGCCGTTCCTGCATTGCAGAAGGGACAGTATTCGACTGATGATGTTAGTGGTGGCCTAGCGTATAAACGCCGTTTCACCGATAGCACAACCGATAGTTTTGCCTTAATCACCGTCTCCGGAGGCGCTACTTTCAACAATATTCCCAATGGTATATACGTCGATGCTGTTACTGGTGAGACAAGAAATGTTACTAATGGGAGTCTTTCGGTATCAATGTCAGGGAAAGGCAATGTTCGCGTTTATGTTTTAAATACGCAATTAACGCCACCCCCAGGCAAAGTTGCTGAATATGGCGCTTACATCAAATAGACATTATTTTACGGTCTAATGTTCAAATAATATTTACTTTTATAACTATTGAAATTGTTAGTTAAAAACGCTAATATATTGAAGTTGTTTAGACCGCTTGGGGCTGTAGCTCATCTGGGAGAGCGCTTCCATGGCATGGAAGAGGTAGCGAGTTCGATCCTCGTCAGCTCCACCAAGCACGCAACTTACCCTTGAAATTCAAGGGTTTTTTATTGTCTTATCCTCTTTTTCTTGGTAGATGTAGTATTAGAATATCTCCGATAAATGAAGCAAGGACGAAAAAATGACATCATTTCAAAAAATAGTTTATGAAGCTACAAAAAGAATTCCTTTTGGTAAGGTCGCCACTTATCAAGATATCGCGACCATGATTGGAATGCCAAAAGCTGTTCGTGCGGTGGGTAATGCTTTGCATAATAATCCAGAAATGATTACTATTCCTTGCCATCGAATTGTTAATTCGCGAGGTGGCTTGGCGCGGAATTTTGGCTTTAATGGTTTAAATGGGCAAAAAGCCTTACTGGAAAACGAAGGAATAGTTGTCAAGGATTATCGTGTCAATTTAAGTGTTTATCGAGCACTTACTTTGTAAGTTGCTATTATCTTCAGGGCGTTTAATAGATAAACGGCAATGAGAATGCTATAATATTTATATTATGGAAAAGATAAAAATTACATCAGAAATTGGCAAACTAAGGCGTGTTTTAGTCCATCGCCCCGGACACGAATTGTCTAACCTAACACCGAAATATTTGTTTGAGCAATTGTTTGATGACATTCCTTGGTTAGAGGAAGCACAAAAAGAACATGATGCCTTTGTTAGCGTTATTCGCCAAGCGGGTGCCGAAGTCGTTTATTTAGTCGACCTCGCTTCCGAAGCGATTGTGAGTAAACATGTTCGCAAACTCTTTATTGAGCAATTTATAAAAGAAGCACACATAAATAATCCTTTGACCATTCACAAGATAAGAGAGTATCTTACGACTTTAGATAGTAAAGAACTAATTAAAGTTACAATGGCGGGAATTAGAAAATCGCAGCTTCCCGGCTATAAAAAGGAATCACTTCGTTCCTATATCGAAGACTATCCTTTTGTGACTGACCCGATGCCTAACTTATATTTTACTCGTGATTGTGCATGTGCAATTGGCGATGGTGTATCGATTAATCGAATGCATAACGAAGTAAGACGCCGCGAGGCGATATATATTGACTATATTTTTACTCATCATCCTGATTATAAGGATACACATCGCTTTTACAAGCGCGAGGAGACTTCTTCACTTGAAGGCGGAGATGTTATGGTATTAACCGAAAACACTGTTGCCATCGGAATTAGCGAACGGACACAACCTGATGCAGTTGAAGTGCTTGCAAAGCGGCTTTTCGCGAGTGGGAGATGGGAGACGGTCATCGCTATTAACCTTCCAAAAGAGAGGACATTTATGCATCTTGATACGGTATTGACGCAAGTTGATGACAATCGCTTTGTCGCTCATCATGAATTTATTGGTAAAATTGATCACTTTGTCATTAAACCAGGATTAAAAAGCAATACATTGCGTATCGTTGCCTACAAAGAAAACCTCACCAAGACTTTATCGAAAATAATGAATCGACCTATTACCTTTATTCCCTGTGGCGGAAACGATTCAGTTGCAAGTGACCGCGAACAGTGGAACGATGGCGCCAATACTCTCGTGCTTGAACCAGGCAAAGTAATTGTTTATGCTCGAAACACAATTACAAATGAAATCTTAGAAAAGGACGGAATTAAAGTTATTCCTGTTCGCAGTAGCGAATTAGCACGAGGTCGGGGCGGCCCTCATTGTATGAGCATGCCACTTTATCGCGAATAAGCGTCTTTGATGCGCTTACAATGCGCGTGTATGTTAAAGTGATAGAAAAAAGCGACTACCTCAGTTAGAATAGAAAAGGATAAATATTCCAAAGGAGATAAACATATGTCAAAAATCAAATCAGTTCATGCCCGTGAAGTCATTGACTCACGTGGTAATCCGACCATCGAAGTCGAAGTTCAAACCTATTGTGGGGCATTCGGAAGAGCAATTGTTCCAAGTGGTGCATCCACTGGTGAGCGCGAAGCGCTTGAACTACGTGATGGTGATAAGAAACGTTTTGGTGGCAAAGGCGTTTTAAAGGCCGTTGATAACGTCAATAAGATTCTAGGACCAGCCGTTGTTGGTATGGATGTCAGGGAGCAAAAAGTCTTAGATGATAAACTTCTCGCCCTCGATGGCACAAAGTTTAAATCAAACCTCGGTGCGAACGCCTTACTTGGTGTTTCTCTTGCCGTTGTTAAATGTGCTGCTGATTTTAATCACGTTCCTCTTTATGAACAAATCGGTGGACAAGAAGCAGTAACCTTACCTGTTCCGATGATGAATGTTATTAATGGTGGTTCCCACGCTGATTCATCTGTCGACTTTCAAGAATTTATGATTATGCCCGTTGGTGCTCCTAATGTTCGCGAAGCTATTCGCTGGGGCGCAGAAATATTCCACGAACTAAAAAAAGTTCTTAAGAAAATGGGCCATGTCACGGCTGTTGGTGACGAAGGTGGCTTTGCTCCTAATCTTTCATCTAATGAAGAGCCTCTTGAAGTCATTGTTCAGGCCATTAAAAATGCCGGTTATGTTCCGGGGAAAGATGTCTTTTTAGCCATGGACGTCGCCGCTAGCGAATTCTACGATGAAGAAAATGGCACTTACAATCTTAAAAAGAGTGGACAAGGTGTCAAAACATCGGAAGAAATGATTGCCTGGTACGAAAAGATGATTGAGAAGTTCCCGATTATTTCCATCGAAGATGGTTTAGGAGAAAAAGACTGGGCTGGTTGGAAGAAACTCACCGAAGTTCTCGGTCACAAAATTCAACTGGTTGGTGATGATTTATTCGTTACAAACCCTTCAATTCTTAAAGAAGGTATTGATAAAGGTATTTGTAACTCTATCCTCATTAAACTCAATCAAATTGGTACTCTAACCGAAACGCTTGATGCAATTAAAATGGCTAAAGCCGCCAATTACACCAATGTTATTTCCCATCGTTCGGGCGAGACAGAAGATACAACGATTGCCGACTTAGCGGTAGCGGTCAATGCAGGCCAAATTAAAACCGGTTCAATGTCAAGAACCGATCGCATTGCTAAATACAATCGCCTGATGCGTATCGAAGAAAGACTTGGCGAAAAAGCAAAATATCCTGGTCTTAAAACTTTCTACAACTTAAACAAGTAAATTAATTTATGCCGATTTACGTAATAGTAATTATTGGACTTGCTATGCCATTCGTAGGCACCGCTCTCGGTGCCTCGATGGTTATTTTTGCTAAAAATGGCATTAAACCGTGGTTGCAAAAAGTCTTATTGGGCTTTGCTTCAGGCGTGATGATTGCCGCTTCGATTTGGTCATTGCTCATCCCTTCTTTAGAAGCTGAGGTAAACGGCGGGATTCTTCCTGCCGTTATCGGCTTTGCTGTCGGTATGGGCTTTTTACTATTACTGGATACAATAATTCCTCATCTGCATATTAATAGTGATAAGCCTGAGGGTGTCAAAACACGAAAGATGAATCGGACTTCAATGATGGTTTTTGCGGTTGCTTTGCATAATGTCCCTGAAGGTATTGCCGTTGGTGTTTCCTTTGCTGGAGCATTAACAGGAAATGTTGGAATTACTTTGATGGGAGCTTTAGCACTTGCCATTGGTATCGCCATTCAAAACTTTCCCGAAGGAGCGATTGTCTCACTGCCATTAAGACTCGAAGGCCATTCTCGAACTAAAGCCTTTTTGATTGGAAGTTTTACCGGCATTATTGAGCCAATTGCCGCCATTATTACTATTTTATTAACTGAACTAATGGTTCCGATTCTTCCTTATCTTCTTTCTTTTGCGGCAGGAGCGATGGTCTATGTTGTAATCGAGGAACTAATTCCCCAGTCGCAGGAAGGTGAACATTCCAACTTGGCCACCGTCGGCTTTATGGCCGGTTTCATCGTTATGTTATTACTCGATGTTTTGATTAACTAAATTGTTAGAACTATTCTTAAAAAGTCACTCTTCGGAGTGATTTTTTGTTTATAATGAAAATATGACAAGTTACAAAAATATTCCGCTGGAAATCAAAAACCTTCCCTTAAGAACAAAACTTGAACTTTTATATGGAGATGGTTTTTGGAGAGTTCGTGGCATTAAAGAATTGGATTTGAAACCCTTTGACGTCAGCGATGGACCTCATGGTCTTAGAAAACAGGTGACAAAGAGTGATCAACTAGGTATCGCCGCCTCTTTACCGGCGACTTGTTTTCCGACGGCTTCGTTAGTCGCGTGTTCGTTTGATGAAAATTTGATCTTTGAAATGGGTCAAGCTATCGCTAAAGAAGCTTTACATCAAAAAGTGGCGGTTGTGCTTGGGCCAGGCGTCAATATTAAGCGCAATCCTTTGTGCGGTCGAAATTTTGAATATTTTTCAGAAGACCCCCTTCTATCGGGCAAGATGGGAGCGAGTTTCATAAAAGGCGTGCAAAGTTTAGGTGTTGGCACATCGTTAAAACATTATGCTGCTAATAATCAGGAAACTGACCGCCTTGTTATCAATGCCGTGATTGATCCTAGAGCCTTATTTGAACTATACCTTAAGCCATTTAAAATCGCGGTTCAGGAAGGTGAGCCCTATACCGTTATGTGCTCATATAATCGCATCAATGGTATATATTCTAGTGACAATAATTGGTTATTAAATACACTTTTACGACACGAATGGAAATATGAAGGACTTGTCGTCACCGACTGGGGAGCAATCAATGATGACTACCTTTCGAGGAAAAGTGGCACTGACCTTGAGATGCCCGGGATTGGCAAGCGCTACCGTAATCTTATGCGCGGTATCAAAAAGAAAATGCTAACCGAAGCCGATGTCGATATTTGTGTTAGTAATGTTTATAACCTTCACCAAAAAGTCAAAGACCTCGAATATACATCTTCTTGCGATTATGAAGAGCATTTTTCATTAGCTCGCATAATTGCTGCCCAAAGTAGCGTTTTATTAAAAAATGATGGCATTTTGCCATTGAAATCATTCAAAAAAGTTGCCATTATTGGCTCCTTTGCAGAATATCCTCGTTATCAAGGAACAGGCAGTTCAAAAGTTACACCCCACAAATTGGTGTCCTTCTTACAGTGGCTAGAAAATGAAAAGATTGAGTACAATTATGCACCCGGATACAAACATAACAGCGATGCCGTTGATGAGGAATTGGAATCTCACGCGCTTGATTTAGCGAAAGCAAGCGACACTATTGTCGTCTTGATAGGTTTACCTGATGCTTATGAAAGCGAAGGCTTTGATCGTGACAATATGTCTTTGCCGGAATGTCATCTTTCGTTAGTCGATAAGTTAACAAAATTAGGTAAGAAAGTAATTGTTGTTTTGCAATGCGGTTCTCCGATTGAATTACCTTTTGTCGATCAGATAAATGGGCTTATCCTTACCTACCTAGCTGGCGAAGCTTGCGGGCCAGCCTTAGCAGACGTATTACTAGGTCGCGTTAATCCTTCTGGAAAACTACCGGAGACATGGCCTCTTAAATATAGTGACACACCAAGCGCGAAATACTTTCCTGGTGATGGCACGAATGTGCTCTATAAAGAGAGCATCTTTGTTGGCTACCGCTATTTCGATACCGCTAATGTGCCGGTCTTATATCCATTTGGCTATGGACTTTCTTATACAACCTTTATCTATGACAACTTAGATATAAAATATGATTTTATTAATCAACAAATTCAATATAACGTTTCTTTTGATGTCACGAATAAAGGAGATGTCGAAGGAAAAGAAGTGGTGCAGCTATACGTTTCTAGTAATGCTAGAGGGACTTATAAGCCCCGACATGAACTAAAGGGATTTAATAAAGTTACACTTCAACCCAATGAATCAAAACGAGTTACAATTATCATAAGTATAGACGATCTTAAACTATTCGATCTTTCAACGCATGAATTCATTTTAGAAAAAGGTGTATATCTTTTCGAAGTTGGCTCTTCATCTCGTGATATTCGGTTAAAAAAGGAAATTATAGTCGAAGGAGAAGATACCGCTTATCTACATGATGAGGAACTAGTGAACTATAACAAGCCAAGCGCTGAATTTGTAATAAGTGACCAGGAATTTGAAAAAATATTGCAAGCCAAATTACCGATTGCAATAAATCGTCGAAAGAGACCTTTTAGTAAAAACTCGACTTTGCGCGATATTGAAGATACATTAGTTGGCAAGATTATTCGCAAGTTATTAAAACGAATTGCCGCCAAGATGAAAGGCGAAGATATCGAAGCGACAAGAAAAATGTTTATCGAAAGCGCGATGACAATGCCACTCCGTGGATATACGATGTCGGGCATGATGAGCAATGGTGCCATTGATGGCCTTGTCCACATGGCAAATCGCAAGTTTTTAAAAGGTATCTGGTGTATGATGTTTAAAGGAAAGTAGTATGCCACAAATTTATCGGACATTAATTATTATTGGAATATCGATAGTTTTGTTCATTATCATCATTTCTTTAATCATCAATATCATGCTTAAACATGCTTTAAATAAGCGTGGAGATGGTTCGCCAGCTTTAAAATACTTACAAAGCGAAGACTTCACTGGACTTGTGGGCGATCCAATTCAGTTTTTAGGTAATAAAAAGCAAGTATTGCGGGGATATCTCTACTATCAAAAACGTTTTACAAGTTTTAAAGAATTAATCATATTCACTCATGGCATCGGCGCGGGCCATACAGCGTATACGACCGAGATTAATCGCTTAGCGCAAGAAGGCTTTATCATCCTTGCTTTTGATTATACTGGCTGTGCGCTGAGTTCAGGAAAAGCAATGATCAATATTATTCAGCCTTTGGTGGACTTAGATTATGCGCTCCGCTACATCGAATCAAGAACCGACTTAAGAGATCTCAAGAAGTATGCTGTTGGCCATTCGTGGGGTGGCTTTGTCGCCATGAATAGCGTTTTGCTCAAAAAGCATCATATTGATAAAGTCGTCTCAATGTCAGGCTTTCTTTCTCCGAGTAAAATTATTATTAGTTCAAGTCCGCTTTTAATTCCCTTTTATCCCTTTGTCTTCATGGATGGGTATTGGCGGTATGGTCGCTATGCGACCTATAACGGAATGAAGGCGGTGCGCAAAGCCAAAGTTCCAATGCTTTTTGTCCATGGTCTAGAAGATAATATTATTCGACCCAAAGCATCAATTGATAAAATTAAAAAAGTTGCTGAGCGAAAAGATAATATCGAACTCCTTTATGTCGAAAAAAGAGGACATTCACCCTTTCTAAACGAACGGGCTGAACAATATTTACGTCAAGTCTTAAAAGATAAAGGGATTGATAATCCCAAAACAACCGTTACTGACTATGAAGTGGATTATGACTTAATTACCCAAGAAGACGAGATGGTAATGAAAACAATTGTCAGTTTCTTAAAGAAATAATATTGCGCTGTTCACTTGTTCGTTTATACTTATAAAAGCACGGTGATGGCGGAAATGGTAGACGCGTTAGATTCAGGTTCTAATGGTGGTAAACACTTTGTGGGTTCGAGTCCCATTCACCGTACCATATTGGCACAATAGGTTTGATAGAAATATCAGACCTTTTTTGTTGTCATAATTCGCTAATATCGGAGAAAAATGGCTAAATAGGCACTTTATACCTGATCTTGCTCTAACTATTAACTCAAAAATCGATGACTAGAGTGTGTTTATGGTGATTAAAGCAAATCACACTCGTTAAAGATAAGGGGGGTGGTTACACTCGTTAATATTATGTAATTAAAATGCTATAACATAAATAAAGGACGGATGAATATGAATATAACTTTTAGTGAGACTAGACAAAAAACTGATTGAGGTTAGACCGGTTTCCAACTTTAATAAAGATATTCTAATAACTTTGGGGTTATTAACAAACAATAAATATAATGTTGCAGCTCAATTGATTGCTGATGAAAATAAAAATATGGCTCTTGGGATAGATATCGTACGTTTTGGTCATTCGATTTCTGAATTCGTTGACAGAAGAACGATTACAGGAAAATCCATATTATCGCAATATGATGGTGCTTTAGAAATGTTTATAAAACATTATCCCGAAATTGAAAAAGTTGAAATAACTAGACAAGATGTCGAAAGTTTGCTCAAGGTCAATAAAACAAAAGCTGTAGAGATGCTGAACAAATTAGTAACAAATGGTTTAGTCAAATCAGCTGGAACTGGTAAAAACGTAGTCTACATAAAAAAAGATATATACAATCGATTGCTTAACCACTCGAATATCCTAAATATCGTGTTGCATACATAAAATACATTTGTTTTGATCCACGTGAAGGAAGCGTAAATCCATGCACGAATGAGGCAGGTCTATTTTTTGATATTTTGCTATTATTTCAGTAGTCATTTCTTTTATTGCTTTTATAATCTATTGTTTCTTAATAGAAATAAGAATGAACATAATCAAAAATTTATTTTTAGACAAACTTTAAAGAAATGCCTTTCTAATTAGTGCAACTTACGCAAAAGAATTAAACGATCCTCAGGCAGTTGCGGTGCTCGTTGATATCCACAAATCTTAATAACTTCATAGTTAGGGAAAAACGACAGCCACTCTTTGGTTGTTTTGTTGTTCGCACGGAATACCCGGTTAATCGCATAACAATTGTCGCCTACTTTTTCCATCCTTAATTTGTTAATTAAGTCAGCAGATAAATAGAAGTTGAATTTCAGTAGTAGTAAACCGCCTGCTTTTTGAATTCGCTTAATGTTATGTATTACACGCTTAGATATTTCGTCAGGAATAACATCAAGAAAATTTGAACAGAAGATGCCATCAAAACTCTCACTATTTAATGTATTCAAATACTCATCATCTCCAATAATGAAATTAAGATTATCAATCTTCGAATTATTCACAATCATCTTTGCGTTTTCGATTGCGTTCTTCGATGAGTCAAAACCTAATCCACTCTTTATTTTGTCACCGATTAATTTAGTCTCAATTAGGCATAAACCATTACCACATGCGACATCTAATACTTCTTCGCAAGTATCACCTAATATTTTCAAACACTCATCAAGAGGCGTGTCGATGGTGATGTCGCTTCTTTTGATGGCGGTGGCCTGAAAGTTTTGAAAGCGGCCGTTCCAGAAATCCATTACTTCTTTTATAATCTTTTCTTCTTTCATACTTTTCCCCTGAATAAAGCCATTATAATCAGTGATTATCTTCTTTGATAGGTTTCATTTTCTTTTGTAGTTACGAGATTATTAAGTTAAAATGATTTTCGCGTGGTTTTGAAGTATCATTAATCATGTTATTGCGCTCGTAGCTCAGCCTGGATAGAGCACAACCCTCCGAAGGTTGGGGTCGGACGTTCAAATCGTCTCGAGCGCGCCAACAATAGATGCCATTCAAATGGTGTCTTTTTTCTTATTTATCCACACAAATATTTGCTAAAATGCTTTTATGGAAAAAGAAAAAAGTTGTGGGGCGGTTATCTATAAATATGTTAGTAATAGATTATTGTTTTTAATTGCCAAAATGAACTTTGGTCACTATTCGTTGGTTAAAGGTCATGTTGAAGATGGCGAAAGCGAAATTATGACGGCGTATCGTGAAATCAAAGAAGAGACGAATTTGGATACAGTCATCAATAAGAACTTTCGAGAAGTGATTTCTTATGCACCATATCGCCATAAACCAGAAATTATAAAGGATGTTGTCTTTTTCGTGGCCACACCATTCAAGGGCAGAATTAAAAAGCAATCTCTTGAAGTTGATAATCTAATGTGGTGCAGCTACTATCAAGCACTTAATATGTTGACTCATGATAGCGATAAAAGTGTTTTGATTAAAGCCCAGAAGTATATTCTTTCTCACTTACGAAAAGAACATATAGAAAGTGATTTATTACGTATTGTTATCCCATCGGCGGTACATCTAAAATCATATTTGCAAACAAGAAATCACGATAATAACAAAGGTGATGGGTTTGTTAACGCTGGTGTTCCTAATGTTTTAGAGCGAATAGTCGATGCTCGGCATGGCAAAAATTTGCCATACGGGTGGGTCAGTTGCACTTATCTTTGGCTAGTAATGAGGGGCTATTTCCTTGGAGAAATATCGATTCGCCATGATTTAACGGATAACTTACTTAGATTTGGTGGCCATATTGGCTATCGTATGCGTAGCGAAGAAAGAAGAAAAGGCTATGGCGTAAAGATGCTTCGTCTGACCCTCGATTATATTGATGAAGTGTTTGGCTTTAAAAAGGTTCTTATCACTTGTGATGACGACAATGTCGGTTCGATAAAAGTGATTGAAAAAAACGGCGGAATCCTCTTAGACAAGATTACAAATCTTATTGATGGTCAAGAGACGATAACGCGCCGTTATTGGGTTAGTGTTAAATAACTATAAATTATTGTTGCGCTTATTTAATTCGTTAGTTAAGTAGTTGATTACTGATTTTCTAGTGACAATACCAATAAAATTATCGCGATCATCGACAACGGGAACGAAGTTTTGATTAATAATAATATCAACGATGTCGCTCATATTTTTATCGGCGGAAATGGGGGCGATTTTTTTGTGGGGCGTAATATTGGCAATTGGTTTTTTTTCACATATTTCAAGGTTTAAGCGGTGGCGCTTGATTTCCCATAGGAGATCGCCTTCAGAAATTGACCCAACATACTTTCCTTTGCGGGAGATTACCGGGATCGTACTGTACTGGTGATATTCCATTTTTTCGAGGGCTTGTCGGATAGTAAAATCGTCATATATAAACTCGACCTCAGCTTTTGGAAGCAAGTAAAGAAGGATATTCATATCATCACCTCAGTTTCTCATTATAAAGACTTCGTGTTAAGGTCGCAAATAAAGAAGAATTCTAAATTATAAATAATTTGGCATTTGTGACATCGATGTTTATAATATCTACAGTGCCTGCGTGGTGAAACTGGTAGACGCAATGGACTCAAAATCCATCGGGAGATGATCTCGTGCCGGTTCAAGTCCGGCCGCAGGCACCACTTCGAAAAAAACGCTATAACATCGGTGCTTTTTTAATTTCGTGATAATGGAATGATACAAAAACACTCATTTT
>Ga0172381_10006651_pt1 | contig 11546 bp, 23 predicted proteins | sample Leawel6488metaG_FD_119754 | JGI IMG/M metagenome (GOLD analysis project Ga0172381, IMG submission 119754) | Leachate microbial communities from a municipal landfill in Southern Ontario, Canada - Leachate well 64-88 metaG | ecosystem: Engineered > Solid waste > Landfill > Unclassified | place... | reverse complement strand
TGTTGAATCTACGAGAAGGGAGTACAATTCCTTGTTCCGTGGTATACCTAAGGATGTAGGAATCAACGATCCTTGAGTTGTATAGTGTGTCATGGAAATCGCAGGATGCAATATCAGCCACTCTATCAAGGAACTCGATGATCCTAAGTTTTTGATCCAATTGTACCATGATTTCGACGTCACGCTTGTTATAATCCAATAGTTCAGTGTAACGTTTTGCCTTCCATAGTGTTCCAGGAAGTTCGTCTGTTTCAATTTTACCCACTCCTAGTTCTGCTTCTGCTACTGCTTGTAAACTGTATGATTCCATTTCTCCATAGTGTTGTTTCTTAAATGCATTTAGATAGTCGATTACTATACGTCCTCTTATACGGTAGACTTCTCCTTCATTTGTATGGTATGGTTCTACTTTCTGACTCATTCTTGAGAGAAGACTTGTGGGAACATTGAGATGATCCATTCTATCCACCACAAAAGGCAAATCAAACTTATCACTATTCCAACCACTAAGTATGTCAGGATCCACATTTTTTATCACCTTAGCAAATTCTAATAACATTTTGCGCTCGGAGTTACATTCTTCAAATTCAGGTGCCCATAAGAATTCATAGTAGACATCGTTGTAACTATCATGTGCTACAATAGATATGATTTGGTCATCAGTAGATGAAAAGCCAGTCGTCTCTATATCATAGAACATAACTCTTGGTTGTCCATGGCTTTCTAGTTGTGATCCATGGTCCAATATCCATCGTTTGGTATAGCTTAAGTCATCTTCATAGGTCTGTTTTTCACATGTTTTTACATAGCTTTTTGCTTCCCAGAACTTTTTGAAATATTTACGTCGTACTTTGTCTCCAAATAGTGTTGTATATTTTCCTTCTGGATCTTCTTCATATATATAATGTTTAAATTTATGTTTTTGTCTCATTAATCTGTTATATTTGTCTCGTGTGAATGTTACAATATGGGATCCTCCCTTTGTAAATTCAAGCTCAACTATTTTCACAAATGTCACCTCCATATTATTTTACTTCATATATTATCTTATTTATCATACGTATTGCCGTCCATATAATTGCTAACATTATTAATAATCCAGCACCGCCTATTAGCATTAGTATCATGCCCATTATTATATCTGGTCCTGTTATCATTTTTAACTCACTCCATATATTATTGCTCTAGTAATTAAGAAAAGAATTAAACAAATCCAACATGTTATTATATATTTATCTATTCCCACGCATCTTTATCACCTTTTCTTTTTTCGCTGTCCGTAGTTCTTCGGCCTCCTATAATCAATCTTCTTGGGGACCGGTTGATTAGCCTGTTGATTAGCCTGCTGATTAAGTGGCATTACAACTGTTTGTTCACCATATGTATATATTTCAAACATAACCTGTTTATTTAGGAAGTCCTTAACTTGTATAACTGGCCTTGCAAGGTCAGCTTCCTTCATTCCATCAGGTACTTTAACACTCATTTCCATCTCATAGATATGACTTATTGCTCCATCTTCTATGAAGATTACAGTGTCAACAACTGATGGTATCATGAAGAGTTCCATACGGTGTATGAGTCTTTGGATTGCATCTATTGCTTTGGTTGCATGTACTACACCAACCATTCCAACTCCACCCATACGTAGGTCTGCAAATGCACTAAAGTCATCATCTCTTCTGAGTTCATCGTAGATAGTATAATCTGGTCTGACAAGTAAAAGTACATCAGCGATTTTACTCATATCTCCTTCGATTGGTGCATACTGGGTGACTCTTTTACCTACTTGTAAATCTCTTGGTTGTTCCATGGTTTTAACTATGCTTCCATCTTTTGCAAAGAAATCTGCTAGTGCTTGGGCAAATGTAGACTTACCAGCTCCTGGTGCACCTGCTATAAGTATGCCTTGGGCGTCATTTTCTATTCTATTACGTATTTCATCTGGTAATTTATAGTCTATCAGCTTCTTACGTGCCACAGGTCGTACCATTGTAATCTCTGCAGCTTCACTTGTAGGTGGCTCGGTTATTGTTACCCGTACATCTTCCATCTGGATAACCTTGACACCAATATCTTCTAATTCAATGAATGCTGATTTGTTGTCATAAGTTTCTTCTACTAATGCACTGATATATGCATCTATTAAATACTCTTCGATTGGTGGGTAGTCCAGGTCAACTATACGTACATTTCCTGGTACACCAACCTTAGATATGGGTACACATCCTTCTTTAAGATGTACAGACATTGAATCACTTCTAAAATATTTCATTATTTCAAGGTTAATCATAGATTACCTCCCTATTCGCCACCAACAATAAAGACTGCAGATTTCATTACCTCTTCAAGTTCTGCCTGTTTATCAAGGAACTGCTGTTTATAATATTCCTTCTCTCTACACTCTTGAAGTAATGTTTTAATTAAGTCTTCGATATAATCAGCTTCCATTTCCAAGAAGTTATAACCTTCCAAAGCTTCCTTCTGCCAGTACAACATACACTTCATTAACTCTTCTTCATCTTTCCAAGGTCCATTCATTCTCGTTTCTCCTGTGCTAAGATTAAAATAACCTCTTCTATCATCTCATAATATTCATCGCCATCAAGATATGTAGTCATACTATCTTGTACATGTTCAAGTATTCCAATGGCTTTGTTAATTTCTTCTATTGTATATACTTCCATCTTCATTCTTCAACCTCCACATTAATAGTTAAAACGTCCGGTTTATCATCAGGTACAGTCTCTTCTTCTTGTGGTTCAAAGAACTCTTCATATTGGCTATTATATACAAAGATTTGTTTAAATATACTTGCCATTAACTGGGCGGTACGTTCTGTAAAGTCTTCATCATTGTATATCATTTCATTAGGGAAATGGTTCTGGCTTTGCATTACTCCGTGGACCACCTCATGCATAAATGATAGAAATGTCACTTCACTACACATAGTACTTTCAATATCTATTGTGCCTTCGGTAAAATGGATTTGTGCAACTCTACCAGCTGGAAGGTCTTCATTAAATCTTACATGGTAGGTTATCCCACCTATCTCTAAATAGTCAGGTATTCTTATCATGGTTTATAACTCCAGGTATTGAGGGGCAACTTCATCTATGTTAAACTGGTTACTCATTACCCTCATGTCCTTATTGATTGCTAATTGGATAAATGCTTCTGGTAGTACAGGTAACTGCATTGCCTCGGCGTATCCATTATATCTTAGGAATGAACCAGTGAATACATAGTGTCGTCTTCCGATTGTTCGACCTTCTTCTGTTCTGACAAATTGTGGTACACTGAAATGGTCACATCTATGATTGTGGCCGTGCATGTACATGTTTGCAAGTACGTGTTGTGTGTCTCGTATCATCTTAGATTGTGCTGTGTGGTGATGAGCTGAACTCCCTTTACCATGTGCTGTATATACAGTGAACTTGTTCTGGTTGATATTAAAGGTATCTAGGAACTGGTTACCATATGTCACGCCTAAAGCTCTTGCGATAATCTTATTGACATCTAAGTCAAAATCTTTTACAAGTCTTGCTTCATGGTTTCCTATAGCCATACTTACTATGTCTTTCTTGTATGGTTTGAAGGTGTTGATTGCAAAGTCTATCTGGTCATCTAATGTCATATCTGTACGGAAACTTGCATTTCCTACTTGTTTACTTGCAGCTTCTAAGATATCACCACATAAGTAGATACGTTTATCTGATTTAATACTATCCAATGTATCTAATCTGTACTGGAAATATTCATTGTTAAATTGTTCAGAGCCTACATGCATATCCGATATGGGTATAATATATACCTTTTCATTACCTCTTAGTTTATAATTAGTCTTCATTAAACATCCTCCCATATTGGATTGAAATCAGGGCATAAGTTCCATGTTTTAACTTTCATCATATGTTTAAAACAATATTTATTTGCATGTTCTTGACATGCACTACAAGAAAATCCTTTATCTGGATCTATCATTAATATCATCTCCAATGTTCCATGAATATTAATTTTTCTTGATAATATTCATGTAGATAAAATGAACTACCTACTTTTAATATAATATCTTTTATATCATTTTCGATGTGTTCATATATCATTAGTATCGTCTCCTATCTTTAAACTCTGATTGCTTACTTTTATTCCATCCACTTACACGTTGTAGATATCCCGTAATCCTATCATAGACCTCCGTTGGAGCTCCACATTGAGGGCATTTAAATTGAGCGGAGGGTATGATGATGTGTTCCTGTGGACATATACTATACACCGATGTCGTCGTCCAGAACCCCAGGTTAGAGTTATTGATAAGCTTCTCTGTAAAAGATTTGATGCTACTTGGGGACCATCTTTCTCCCAGGTAACCATGGAAAATGTGCCCCCCACTAGTCTCCTTATGGAAATTCTGCTCTGCTTTGACTTTCTCAATAATATTGAGTTCAGTGTCAACATCCACATGCGTAGAATTGGTATAATAATATCCACCTGTTGTTCCGTGAACTGGTGCTCGTTTACCATACTTTCTCTTATCTTCCATAGCAAATCTTCCGGCCGTTGACTCAGCTGGACTTTGGAGCACTGTCCATCTATCACCAGTTTCATGTTGTAACCTCTCTGCATAGCCATTAATAAATTCCATTATTTGATGACCTACTTTTCTGGCATTGGGATTTTCAATTCCTTCTCCAGTAAGTATAACCAGAGCATCACTGAGCCCCACAATACCGAAGCTAAGAGTAGCATGCTCAACACCATAATAACGATTTCCATCTTTATCCTCCTGTGCCAAAAATGGCATTATATTCTTTTTTTCTAATAGTTTCATTCCATGTTCTTTCCGTATTAATAATACTTCTTTTGCTACTTCCATTGCATGTTGTAATTCATTCCAGAAATCTCCCTTCAAGGCATACCTGGGAAGATTAAGCGAAATATATGCGAGATTACCAGTACGGAGACAGTCACTATTAGGATCACCAGTCCAACCGCTGTTAAGTCTCGTACGACATCCCATGACATTATGATATTCCTCCTTATTTAATGCTTTTGTAAAGTATGGTATACTAAATTTACTACTTAATTCACATACCAAATCCATATCTTCATCATCAGGCTTACCTTCAATACGATATACTGTATTAGGAAACATAAATGGTTTACCGGTATAGTCACCTTTTAACATCACTCTTGTAAATGCTCTAAGTATTCTTCTAGCCTCATCTTCATAGTCTCCATATACTCCTTGGACAATTCCCCCTGGCCCATAAGCTGGATCATCTCGTAAGAATCTTGGGATTCCAAAATCCATGTTAACTGTGCTAAAAACTGCTTGACCTCCTCTACTAACATAGGCTTGGTTGAGGTTATAGATGAGGGACTGCATATTTTGTTCAAGTTCCTCATCATTCATTCCTCCCACAAAAGGTGCCATAAAGGTGTTAAGTAAAGGGATACTTTGGCCTCCGGACATGTTTCCCTGACCACTTCCCAATATTTGCCCTGCTTGATTAATAAGAACTGATAATCTTCTAGCTGGTCCTGCAACTGATGTATGCATTCCAGTTCCATCTACTTTAAGTCCGTTTCTGATAAACCATCTGAGGTCATGTTGGAGACAGTTAAATGGACGTGCATAGAAATATTCGAGATCATGGACGTGGATGTAAGCATTGATATGACTTTCAGATGCTTCTGCTGGCAAGAATTTAAGCAAAGCGTATCGTTTACTAACCGCATCCGCGGTATATTTATGGATGGTCTCTGGATTCTTAAACATATTTGCATTATCATTACACCCCTCTTCTAATAATTTATCTATATCTTTAACTGTTGGACCTATTGTTAAGTCATCCCACGGTTTACTTTTCTTAAATGTTTTCATGGTATCCACCTCAATGTTTTTTGTATACTTTCTTTCTTCTTTTTTCCAAGTTTATCAATCTTGCATTTATCTATAGCAGATAATATTTCCAGTAATGAAAATGGCATTGCATCTAATTCGGTAGCCAATTTAGGACCTATACCACTGAAAGATGAAAATACATTTCGTCTACGTTCAGATTCTGTAGCACCCTTTTTCTTAGTATTTACATGAATTGTCCTACCCGGATTGTCTAATCTTCGTACTGCTTGATGTATTATATTAGCTGTTTCAGTAGGATTGCCACTAGGGATAATAGGAATACCGTACCCACAGCTGATACTAAGAAAACTACTATGTAGAGCAGCTTTTGTAAGTTTGGGTCTAGCATGTCCTCTTGCACCATAGTCCGGTCCACCCTCAAGGATGAAGATCGGCGTTTTAAAGTTTTCTCTAAGGCCTTTTGCCTGCTTGAATATGTGTCCATTATTCATCACACTCCCCTCCCAATCCTGGAAGGTTTTACGTTCAAATATTATATCATCACTTATCTGATAATCACCAAACGCCAGCGAGGCGTAGCTTACATTTAAGAACTTTTCTAATATCTTCGGTACTTTACTCCTCGTCTCCCGGTTGTCTATAACTACTTGACAGTTTAACAAAGTCTTCTTTTCGTTTATGACCTGTTGCGAGTTTGATTGGTATGTATATTCCGAGTTCTTTAAGTTCTTCCTTTTCTTCGTACTTACCACTATTACGCCTCCAATTTAAAAGATGCATTAGATATGCAACTATCTCCATTAACTCACTATCATATTTATCAGATTTATTATCCAACGTTTTAAGTCTGCGCATCTTATCATCAAGACGTATATTTATAAGTTCTTCAGGGTCACCGACACCACTGAAGATAGTATCCTCATCATATACACTATTACCATATTGTCTATTCTTCTTTATCATCTTTTCAGATAATATCTCATCCCATATCTCATTGATATCTGGTACATACATCTTCATCCAACCACTCCCAAATTAATCCTCAAATATGATACAAGTTCAGCTACATTTTCTGGTGTTAATCTTACACTCATACCATCTTCATCTACTATTTCAAGTTTCCCACGATGCGTTCTTATATCCATAATTATCACCTCTTATTTCCATTTTTCTAAAACCCCCTGGTTTCGTGCAACTCCGCGCGCCGCACGAAACATGGTCTCTATTGGGGTAATAAGTCATCCCAAACTGGTGGATCTGAAACTTTTTTCAAACCTCCCTGTAAGGAAGAGCCCCCAAGTTCACGTAATTTATTACAGTCTATACCATAATTATATGTTAACATCTTTTGATCAAACTCACTCATTTTAATATCAGTTTCATCAACACCAAGCGATGTATCAACTAACACATATAAGTTTTGTTTACCTTCTTTACCAGCTGTTTTAATTAAACCATTTGCATTTAATTCACTGAAATATTGCTGAAAACTTCTCTTTGCAAACTGATAACCAGAACGTGCCATATAATCATTTACAGTATGTCCAGATTCTTCATCATATAAATCCCATTTATCTGCATTTTCTCGCATCTCTCTAATAATATCTGCTGCATTTGGACTTAAATTTGCTGTGATACTTTCATGATATCTTTCAAGTAGTTCTAAAAACAATACTATATCTTCTACTGTAGTAAATAGAACTTCATTAATAAGTTCACGATTATATCCATTTATTGCAGTAATTACACGTAATATACCATTATATTTATCAAAATCACGTTTAAAGAATTTACTTTTATTTAGAAATGCATTGATAAATTCATGGTATGGGTTTATAATTTCCGTATGTTGCATACGTTGTCTTAATGCAATAACCATATCACGTATTATTGGAATACGTCCTCTGAAGAATTGTATATTTTCAAATGATGGGCCTGATTTCATACTATATAAATGTTTCATAGCAGATACGGCTCTATCATTATCACTTCTAGGAGATACCATTATACTACGACTTAATTCCTGGCCATCAAATTCATGACCAGGAACATTAGTATAAGTTAAACATGGATACCCATAAAGTTCAAAGAACTTATTATCCCATTCACCATCTTCACCTTTTACCTGTTTAACTCGTTTAACTTCTCCATCTGTTTGAAGTTCTTTAATTAGATTCTTAAATTTTTCAGCTTCTTCATGATCTGCTGCTCCTCCCATATCACCAATATATACAATCTTCTTATCAAAAAACCATGGATCTTTTTCAGCAAATGCATATGTAGCTGCTTCAGTAGCACTCTTCATACGTAATACATATTCTTGTGGTAATAATTCCATTGCAGTCTCTAATATATGACTTTTACCAGATCCAGCTTCACCAATACCAATGACAGATATTGGATTATCTAATATGATCTGACTACAATATGTAATCCATGCATATAATATATTCAACCGTTCACCAGCTGTATACCAATTAATACTATCAGCAATCCATTTAATAGGATGTTTACTAGCTTCTAATGCATCTTCACCTTTACTAGCAATCATCTCTAATTCAAGTTCACGTTCCTCCGCCTGTTCCTGGCGTTCCTGTTTACGTCGTTCTTCAGCTCCATCAAGCCAATCCATATAGTCTATGATAAGTTTATCTAAAGCTTCTTCAAGTGCAACATAGAAGTTCTTCAAGTTAATCATTTTAAAGTCATCATGCTGTTCAACCTTCTTTTTAACAAACCGTATCTCTGCAGATGATGCTGTTATCTTTTCAAATGGTTTACCCCGAGGTAACTTCTTCATTACATAATAACCACCAAGATTCTCATCTGGATCTTCATGATTCACTATATATTTACGTAGATAAACAATCTTATCTATAGGATCAAAGGTGATACATTGATCGGTGCCTATAATTGGTTGTACTAACTCAATGTTCACAATTAATCACCCCTAGTAACTTCTTATTAACTCTTCTGGACTTCCATTGATTCCGTGCATCTTTTCATATTCTGTACGACCAGGCCGATAATTTTCAAGGTCTACAATTACTATTGCACCACCCCAAACCGTTAATTGTGGACCCTCTCCTTTATCTTTACGTGCAATAATACGACCATTAACCAAGTCTATATTAATAATACGTACATTATTTCCTACTAATTCCCCATTCTGATATATATTAACATCATTATTAACATGGTTGAGGATCATCTTGTCCCAGCTACTTACCATAATATCTCATCTCCTTTTATCTATTAAAAATAATGAAGTATCCGGAAATTCCGGATTATTCCTTAGCAATAAATACATCAAAGTCTTTGAAGAATCTAGATTTATTCTTAGATGATTGTTTCTTACCTTTATATACAATCTTAGCAACTCCATCAATTGGAACCTTCTTCATACGATCATCCAATACTGTAAGTCCACCAAATACTATATATTCAAGTTGATCATCATCTACATCTTCAAATTTATAGAATAATCCTTTTCCATTATCATTTTCAAATTCAATAAAGCCTAGATATTTACCTATAAATTCCTGGCCTGCTTCCTCGAATTTGATTACTTCACTTTCTTTATATTCTACTTCTTCGACTTCAATCTTTTCAAATTCCATATTTTTCACTTCTCCATATATTTTTTCTTCGGGACCGTACATTTAAGCCGTGTCCCTAAAAAGAAAAGAGAGCTAATCATCTGTAGCTCTTTCATAAACAAAAATATCACCAGAACCCTCATGTACAGTATAAGATTCAAAATCTATAAAATCATCTTCAGGCTCTGCAAGACTATTAGGGGCCGGTTTAAATCTCCACATTAAACTAAAATGTTTGGCTAAGTGAGGTAGGTTAAGATAATCTTCTGGATTAGTAAATTCAATATACCACTGACCAACATCAGTATAATATGTAAATTTAACATCCATATTCATATCACCAGCTGCAGCACCGAGAATAGCTAAGATTTCATTAACACTTCCAAACTTCCTTCGACTATTCTCAATGGATACAATGCTACGTACTCTATCGAAAAAACCATCCTACGTAGAGTTCTATTTCATCCGGTGATTCCGGAATATCAAATGGGTCGATGTTAAGCTGTCCGACTTTTTCATAATAAGCTTTAACTTTAGCTCGTGTCTCAACAAACTCAGCTACCATTTTCCAACACCTCCTTAGATTTTAAATATACATTATGTGCTTCTTGTTCAGTATCATATCTACCAAGATATTTTGTTTTACCATTAATTCTTATATTAGCAAACCATTTATCTCTTGTTTTATCATATGAACATCCTACTAATTTACCATCTCTATGATATTTTCTATTAGATTGATTAATACGTTGGTTTACTTCTCTAAGGTTTGATTTAGTATTATTCAACCCATTCCCATCTATATGGTCAATATCATCTTCTGGAAATCCTAATATTAAACGGTGCATATAAATATTCTTATTTTCACCAGCATATGCTCTTGCGTATTGTATTTTTGTATGTGTTCCAAATGTAGGACTAGACCATTTAAAACAGGATATTAACGGTAAATCTTCTTCATCAATTTCGACTATACCACTAAAAGTTGGATAATACATTTTATCACCTTCTACTTTTGTTCCTTCCTTTTCTTCTTTGCGATTGCTTCTTCCATTTCATCTGTAACTAATCCCCACGGATCAGCAGATTCAATACCATCACGACTATTAGGACACATTAGATCTCCTCCATCTGAGCTACAACCGTTTTAACAAACGCTGCTATTTCTCTCATGGCTTCTGGATTATCTAACATTAATATTTCATCCATCATATCATCTATAATATACATATGTGTCAATGTTGCTTGACGCTTTTCTTCTACCATTTTACGCATAACCTGTAACTCTACTTTATCCATTTGAAAATCCATTATTCCACCACCATTATTTCAATATCTACATAATGACCACATACGATACAATAGAGTTTACCTGTATCTTCTTCTACTTCAACTGTATCTTCATAGCCGCAATATCCACATATAGTCTTCATATCTTTTCACCCCCTAACTATATATTCCATTTGTTAATGATTTAGGTACTTTCATCCGTTTACCATTCCTTTTATGTGGATAGACAACTTGATTTCCTTCATCATCAAAGTCATCATCACAATTATTCATCCAATCAGACATACATAATCTCCTTTGCACTATCCTCCTCTATATGTGCATATAATTCAGCGGGTACATCCTCTTCAACCTCACCAGTCTTAGGATCTACAGGTTTTTCACCATTCTTAATATGTTCATACTCTTCTGGTGTAGGGTTACCAAGAGCATTATCCTGTTCCTTTATAATATCAGATGCCTGTATAAGCTTGTTACTATATTCTTCAACCATTTGTACAAGGTCTTCCATTGCTTCTTGTATATATTCACCATATGATACATCATATCCACGTTGGTCAGCTACTTGTTTCTTTGCCTTTTCCATATTATCAAAGAAATCAGCATCTAATTCAATCTTTAATTCAACAACTTCAACTTCTACCTTTTTAGTTTTCCTTTTCACATCACTCATATTATCAGCTCCTGTACCTATGTGGGTCGTCAATATCCGCTTCTTCTAAATCAGTCTCTTCATAATAATAGTCTATATCTTCATCCGGTACATATTTAACTTCACGTACCGGTTT
>Ga0172381_10006650_pt1 | contig 11548 bp, 9 predicted proteins | sample Leawel6488metaG_FD_119754 | JGI IMG/M metagenome (GOLD analysis project Ga0172381, IMG submission 119754) | Leachate microbial communities from a municipal landfill in Southern Ontario, Canada - Leachate well 64-88 metaG | ecosystem: Engineered > Solid waste > Landfill > Unclassified | place... | reverse complement strand
CCTGGAATAACGAAAAAGGCAGACATGCGATCGTTATTGATTGCGGTTCCCGTCAGGTGATAAAATACCTATGAGTGCGGTCCGTCAAAGGCGACGGTGTTGGCCGTATGGTAGAGATTTGACTGGGAGAAATAGTCAATGGCAAGAGGCAATCGCGGGATATACCGGCTGGCGGCCACTTTAAGGGACATCAACCGGCTTAAGATAAGCAAGGCCCTAAAGAACAAGATCAGGTCTACCTGGCTTAAGACGTTCTATTTTAATGTATATGACGCCGGCAACAGGATCGCCGACATTACCGGCTCCAGGGTGAGGTTCCTGGACTACGAGGATCTATCCTATCTTTTCAACGAGATATTCCTTAACAACGAGTATTATTTTGCCTCCGGCAAGGACGATCCCTATATTATTGATTGCGGGAGCAATATCGGCATGTCAGTCCTATACTTCAAAATGCTTTACCCGAACTCAAGCATCCTAGCCTTCGAGCCCGGGCAAGAGGCCTATAATTGCCTAGAGGAGAATATAAAAAATAATCGGTGGAATTCGGTTGTCGCGCACAAGACCGCGCTTTCGAACAAAGAAGGCAGCGTAGATTATTATTACGACCCGGATAATGTCGGCTCGCTGGTTATGAGCCTCAAACAGAGCAGGATGCCGAAGCAGAAACGGAGCGTGGAAGCTTCGCTTCTCTCGAAGCATATAGATAAAGAGGTTGATTTCCTGAAAATTGATATCGAGGGGGCCGAGGTTAATGTCGTGGAGGAGCTAAGCGTATCCGGGAAATTGAGCTATGTAAAGCAGATGGCGATAGAGTATCACCACCATATCCTGAAGGAGCCCGATATCTTCTCCCGGATGCTTAAATTACTGGAGGATGCCGGGTTCGGGTACCAGCTCGGGAGCCGTCTCGAAAGGCCCTTTATGCGCGGCCAATACCAGGATATTCTTGTTTACGCGTATCAGTCTAAGGAGATAACCGATGAGACACATTAGAACGGTAGCGTGCGTTATCGCGGTCCATGCTTTTTTTGTTGCAAGCGCTGGATATGTATTTGCCGATGACAGGGAAGGTGCGCTTATAAGCGCAGCAACATCCGGCGACGCGAAGAAGGTTGCATGGCTCGTAGGCGAGGACGTCAATATCAACTGCCGCGGGCAGAATGACACGACTCCGCTTATCGAGGCCGCGAAGAACGGGCAGGAAGCCGTGGTAAAATACCTGCTGTCGCACTATGTCTCCGTTAACCTGGATGACAAGGACGACGTATCCCCTCTCATGTATGCCGCGCGGGGCGGGTATGCGGCAGTGACGGCAGACCTGCTTATGTCGGGAGCCAATGTCAAGGCGCAGGATGTCCGCGGCTATACGGCGTTATTGTATGCGGCGGAGAACAGCCATATAGATACCGCTAAACTCCTGCTCGAGAAGGGCTCCGACCCGAACCAGAGGTGCCTTACCACTGACACCGCGCTTACGCTTGCCATACAAAAGAAGGACGCGGAGATGGTCCAGTTGCTCCTGTCCAAAGGCGCCGACCCGAACACAAAACTGACCGAAGGGACGTTCGGCGGCCGTCACGGCGACCGCGGCGGCCTTGACGGCATCACGGCCCTGATGAGAGCCGTACAAGCCGGCAGTATAGAGATCACCCAGATGCTGCTGGACAAGGGCGCTAAGGTCAACGAGGTGACCTCAATGAGCAATACCGCCCTTTCGTATGCCGTTGCAGGCGGGCATAAGGAGATCGCGGACCTGCTTATCAGTAAGGGAGCCAAGCAGTAAATACGCTATATTTTGTATCAGATTTATTTTGACACCACAACCCGATTGTGGTATAAATAATCGTAGTAAAAGCCTACATCAAACAAGTATTCCTCTATTAAAAGAAGAAAAATATGTCCCTCGGACTGTCCTTAATTGACGTTGTGTCATTGGAGGCAAGATGATAGAGAGATATACCCTGCCCAGGATGGGAAAGATCTGGGAAGACCAGAACCGTTTCCAGCGGATGCTCGACGTGGAGATAATGGCCTGCGAGGCGTTCGCGAGGAAGAAGCTCATACCCAAATCCGCCCTTTCCGAGATAAAGAAGAGGGCCCGCTTCGACGTAAACCGCATAAAAGAGATCGAAAAAGAGACCAAACACGACGTCATTGCCTTCATAAAGAGCATATCCGAGAACGTCGGGCCCGACGCTAAGTACATGCATATGGGACTGACCTCCAGCGACGTCCTTGATACCGCGTTATCCCTCCAGATGCGGGATGCCGCCGATATAATCATCGAGGACCTCAACAGGTTCCTCATAGCCCTCGAGAGAAAAGCCAAAAAATTCAAGAACACCCCGTGCGTCGGAAGGACCCACGGCATACACGCCGAGCCGATGACTTTCGGGCTGAAGTTCGCGCTTATATACGCCGAGACGCAGAGGAATATCGCCCGCATGAAGGCCGCGCGCGAGGCGATCAGCGTCGGGAAGCTCTCCGGCGCGGTCGGCACGTTCGCGAACGTCGACCCGTGGGTCGAGGAATATGTCTGCAAGCGCCTGAAGCTCGCGCCGGCGCCGATAGCGACGCAGGTGATCCAGCGCGACAGGCACGCGCAGTTCCTTTCGACCATAGCCATAATAGGCGGCACGCTCGAGAAGTTCGCCACCGAGGTCAGGGCCCTCCAGAGGACGGAAGTCCTCGAGGCGGAGGAGCCGTTCACCGAGGGGCAGAAGGGCTCTTCGGCTATGCCGCACAAGCGCAACCCGGTCATCTGCGAGAGGATCGCCGGGCTCGCAAGGGTCCTTCGCGGCAACGCGCTTGCCTCCATGGAGAACATATCGTTATGGCACGAACGCGACATCTCGCACTCGTCGGTCGAGCGCGTGATATTGCCGGATTCGTGCATCCTGCTGGATTACATGTTAAACCTCGCGACCGACGTCGCGATGCATATGGCCGTATACCCCGAGAGGATGATAGAGAACCTGAACAGGATGAAGGGCCTCGTCTTCTCCCAGAGGGTGCTGCTCGCGCTGATAGGCAAAGGGGTGACGAGGAACGAGGCGTACGACCTGGTCCAGCGCTGCGCGATGCGCGTCTGGAAGGAGAATGTGGAATTCAGGATGGCTTTGGCTAACGATATCGAGGTAACGAGGTATCTCGCGCAGGAAGAGATAGAGGCCTGTTTCGACCTCGTATACTACACGAAGAACGTGGATAGGATATACAAACGGTTAGGACTATGACAGAGAAGACAAAAGAAGAAGTGATACTGGTAACCGAGGGCGTACCGCTTAAGTTCTACAAGCGCGGGAAAGTAAGGGATATCTACGAGCTCGACGGCAAATTGCTGATAGTCGCCACGGACAGGATATCCTGTTTCGACGTCGTACTGCAGGAAGGCATCCCGTTCAAGGGTAAGGTCCTGACGCAGATATCGAGCTTCTGGTTCTCACTCCTTAAGGATATCACGGAGAACCATGTCGTGACCTTCGACATGGACTCGCTGCGCGACAAGCTGGGCGATTCGACGGACATGCTTCGCAACCGTTCGATGCTCGTCAAGAGGACGCGCCCGCTGCCGATAGAATGCATCGTCAGGGGCTACCTGTCCGGTTCCGGCTGGAAGGAATACAAGGAGAACGGCGAGATCTGCGGCATAAAGCTTCCGAGGGGCCTCAAGGAGTCTGACCGGCTGCCCGAACCGCTCTTCACGCCGTCGACGAAAGAGGATATAGGCCACGACATTAACATGACCGAGATCGGCGCGAGGAAGAAGCTCGGCGACAGGCTTTACGAGATGGTGAAATGCAAGGCGATAGCCATATACAATAAAGCGGCGGCCCACGCCGATTCAAAGGGCATCATAATAGCGGACACGAAATTCGAGTTCGGTGTGACGGAAGAAGGCAAGACGATACTGATAGACGAAGTCCTTACGCCGGATTCGTCGAGGTTCTGGCCGAAGGAGAAGTACAAGCCGGGCGGGCCGCAGATGAGTTTCGACAAGCAGTTCGTGCGCGATTATTTGGAAGGCCTGGACTGGGGCAAGACGCCGCCTGCGCCGAACCTTCCCGAAGAGATAATAAAGAAGACCAGCAAGAAATACCTTGAGGCATTAAAGAAACTAACCGGTAAGGAGCTTTAAGTGCTTTGGCGTATTGAGATAAACGGAAAGAACGGGACGCCCGACTCCGGGGTCAGGAAGGACATCGAGGACCTCGGCATAAAAGGGGTCGAGTCCGTCGAGACGGCCCAACTGTATATTATCGGCGGAGATATCGGCCCGCGGGAAGTGAAAAGGATATCCGAAGAACTCCTGTCGGACCCTGTCACCCAGCGCTATTCTTTCAGCCGGGTGCCCGCAAACGGCAAAGGCGCGGTCGCCGGGAACAAGGCCGGCAGGAAAGCCGTAGTCGAGATCACCTATAATGCGGGCGTCATGGACCCCGTCGAGGAGAGCGTAAGGAAGGGCATCCTCGACCTCGGCATCGGCGGCGTCGATACGGTCAAGACCGCAAAAAAATATACCATTTCCGGGAAGGTCGCGGAGAGGGACCTTAAGACAATAAGCGAGAAACTGCTCTTCAATAAAGTCATACAACATGTCGTCGCAGGGCATGGCTCATATACCGCGAAGAACCCCCCGAAATACCATTTTAACCTTATGACTATCATACTGCTGGATGCCTCCGACAGGGACCTCGAGAGGATAAGCAGGGAAGGCCAGCTTTTCCTGGACCTGACCGAGATGCGCCACATAAAAGATTATTACATGAGGCTCGGGCGCAACCCTACGGATATCGAGCTCGAGACACTCGCGCAGACATGGTCGGAGCATTGCGCGCACAAGACCTTCCGCGGGCTCATAACTTACGAAGCCGGCGGAAAGAAACGCCGTATTAATAACCTGCTGAAAGAGACCATAGCGAAGGCCACCGCGGAGCTCAATAAGCCGTGGTGCGTGTCGGTCTTCAAGGACAATGCCGGGGTCATCCGTTTCGACGAAAAATATAATATCTGCTTCAAGGCGGAGACGCATAACCACCCGTCGGCGATAGAACCCTACGGCGGGGCGAACACGGGCCTCGGCGGCGTGATACGCGACCCGCTCGGGACCGGGCTGGGCGCAAAACCGATACTCAATACCGATATATTCTGTTTCGGCGAGCCGGATTATCCTTTCTCGCGCCTGCCGAAAGGCGCGCTGCACCCGAAGAGGGTCATGAAGGGCGTCGTCGCCGGCGTAAGGGATTACGGCAACAAGATGGGCATACCGACGGTCAACGGCGCGGTGCTCTTCGACAACAGGTATATCGGCAATCCGCTCGTATACTGCGGCAATGTCGGGCTGATGCCGAAGGAAAAATCTTTTAAGGAAGTACCAAAGGCCGGCGACCTCGTAGTGGTGGTCGGCGGGAGGACCGGGCGCGACGGCATACACGGGGCCACGTTCTCCTCGGGCGAGCTGACATCGGAATCGGAGCAGGTATCCGCGCAGGCCGTACAGATCGGCAACCCGATAGAAGAGAAGAAGATGGCGGACTGCATCCTGAAAGCGCGCGATATGGACCTTTACGACGCGATAACGGATTGCGGCGCGGGCGGGCTGTCGAGCGCGGTCGGAGAATTAGGGGAGAATACGGGCGTAAGGGTCGACCTCTCCGAGGTGCCGTTGAAATACGACGGGCTTACATATACCGAGATATGGATATCGGAGGCGCAGGAGAGGATGGTACTTTCCGTGCCCAAGGAAAAAGCGAAGCGGCTGCTCGATGTCTTCGCGAAAGAGGACGTTGAGGCGACGGTCATAGGCGAATTCACGAAGACGAAGAAGCTCGAGCTGTTCTACGGCAGCGAAAAAGTTTGCGACATGAAGATGGAATTCCTGCACGGCGGCAACCCTAAAGTGGTAAGGAAAGCTAAATGGAAGGCGCCGAAATACGCGGAGCCCCGGTTCGCGTGCCCGAAGGACCTGACGCCGTCCCTGCTGGGCCTGTTGTCCGACTGGAATATCTGCAGCAAGGAATGGATAATAAGGCAGTACGACCATGAGGTCCAGGGAGGTTCGGTCGTCAAGCCGCTCGTCGGCGTATGCAACGACGGCCCGTCCGACGCGGCGGTCGCGATGCCCGTGCTCGGATCGAAGAGAGGCGTCGTGATATCGAACGGCATCAACCCGAGATACGGCGACATAGACCCGTACTGGATGGCCGCTTCGAATATCGACGAGGCGTTAAGGCAGATAACCGCCGTCGGAGGAGAGCTCGAAGAGGTCGCGATACTCGATAACTTCTGCTGGGGCGATACCGACCAGGCGCCGCAGCTCGGAAGCCTCGTGAGGGCGTCCCTCGGATGCTATGACGCGTCAAAGGCGTTCGGCACTCCGTTCATCTCGGGCAAGGACAGCCTGCATAACGAATATATCGTGGGGACCAGGCGCGTCTCGATACCCGGCACGCTGCTGATATCGGCGATAAGCGTGACGAGCGACGTGACGAAATGCATAACGATGGATCTCAAGGAGGCAGGCAGCCTCATATATATAGTCGGCGAGACCTTCAATGAACTGGGCGGGTCGTATTATTTCGGGCTCAACGGCGTCACCGGGAATTCCGTTCCGACCGTTGACCTGAAGCGCGCCCGGTCCGTCATGGAAAAACTCAGCGCGGCGATAAGGGCCCGCCTCGTATCGGCGTGCCACGATTGTTCCGAAGGAGGCATAGGGGTGGCCGCCGCGGAGATGGCGTTCGCGGGAGGGCTAGGGGCGGAGATATCGTTGAGTGAGGTCCCCTACAGGCAGAAATATCCTTCGTCCGGGGGCAGGCGCAATGACCATATCCTGTTCTCGGAATCCAATACGAGGTTTATCGTCGAGGTGAGCAAGGAGAACCGCGCGGAATTCGAGAAGTCGATGAAAGGCACCGTGATAGGCATGATCGGAAGGGTCATAGGTTCCAGGGATTTTGCCGTGTACGGCCTCGACGGGAAAGTGGCCGTGAGGACGGATATAGCCGAGATGAAGGAGGCATGGCAGGGCCCGCTAAGATGGTAGCCGTAAAAGGTAAGCCTAAAGTTATAGTATTGCGCGCAGCAGGAACCAACTGCAACGAAGAGACCGCGTTCGCGTTCGAACACGCGGGCGCAGTTACCGAGCAGGTCCATATAAACAGCCTCGTCAACGGCGAGAAGAAGCTCCGCGATTACCATATACTGGCGGTCCCCGGCGGTTTTACATACGGCGACGATGTCGGCTCGGGAAAGATACTCGCCAATGAATTGAAATATAAGCTGGCCGCCGACCTCAAGAAATTCGTCGCCGCCGGAAAACTGATAATAGGCATCTGCAACGGCTTCCAGGTACTCGTGAAAGCGGGCCTGCTCCCGGGAAAGGGCGTGGGCGGCGAAGAGCTTGAAGCGACGCTGACCACGAACGACACCGCCAGGTATGAGGACAGGTGGGTCTACCTGCGGATGGCAAAAAGCCCCAACATGGAATCGCAGAACAGGTGCGTATGGACCAGGGGGCTCGACGAGGTCATCTATATACCTGCCGCGCACGGCGAGGGGAAGTTCGTCCCGAAGGACGAGGAAGTGCTCGGAAAGCTCTGGGCGAACGGGCAGGTGGTGTTCAGATATGTGGATCCGCGAGGCAAGCTTGCGGGATTCCCGTGGAATCCCAACGGGTCCGTTGATAATATTGCCGGCATATGCGATTTGACCGGAAGGATCTTCGGGCTGATGCCGCATCCCGAAAGGCACTTGTTCTCCACGCAGCACCCGCGCTGGACGCGCGGCGAAGCGCAGCGGGAGGGCGACGGCGTCAGGATATTCAGGAACGGCGTAAAAAGCGCCTAGGAGCAAAAATGGACGGAAAGATCAAGGAATACTGCGGACTGTTCGGAGTGTACGGCCATAAGGAAGCAGCGCGGCTTACCTATCTCGGCCTGTATGCCCTGCAGCACCGCGGAGAGGAATCGGCCGGAATAGCGTCTTTCGACGGTGAAACGACGCATGCCCATAAAGGGATGGGGCTGGTCGCCGATGTATTCAATGAAAACGTGCTTAGCGATCTCAAGGGCCACGTTTCGATAGGCCATGTAAGATATTCGACAACGGGTTCCACCACTTTGAAAAATGCGCAGCCGGTCGTCGTGGATTATTCCCGCGGCACGATCGCGGTCGGGCATAACGGCAACCTCGTGAACGGCGCGAGGCTGCGCGACGAGCTCGAGGCGCGCGGTTCGATATTCCAGACGACGCTCGATTCCGAGATAATAATACACCTGATGGCCAGGCCGGAGCACAAGAACCTGGAAGAGGGGCTCGTATATACGCTGAAGCAGTTGAAAGGCGCGTTCTCCCTCGTCATAATGAAAGAGGATATGCTCGTCGGCGTGCGCGACCCGCACGGATGGAGGCCGCTCTGCCTCGGTAAGCTCGGGGACGCTTACGTATTGGCGAGCGAAACGACCGCGCTCGACCTGATCGAAGCGGAATTTGTCCGCGAGCTCGAGCCCGGAGAGGTCCTTTATATAAGCAAGAAGGGGCTCCGCTCGACGAAACCGTTCGGCGAGAGCAAGAAGATAGCGCATTGCATATTCGAGCATATATATTTCGCGAGGCCGGACTCGTACATATTCGGTGAGTCGGTCCACATCGTGAGGCAGAAGCTCGGCCATATGCTCGCGAAGGAGCATCCGGTCGACGCGGACCTGATAGTCCCCGTCCCGGATTCCGGCACCCCGTCGGCTCTCGGTTTATCCCACGAATCGGGGATAGAGCTTGAGATGGGCATAATACGCAACCATTATGTCGGCAGGACTTTTATCCAGCCGCTGCAGCATATCAGGGATTTCAGCGTGAAGATAAAACTGAACCCGATAAAGGCGCTGCTTAAGGACAAGAGGGTCATCGTCGTAGACGATTCGATAGTGCGGGGTACCACCTCGAAGGCGAGGATAAAGAAACTTTACGATGCCGGCGCGAAGGAGGTCCACATGAGGATATCATGCCCGCCGATAAAATTCCCGTGCTTTTACGGCATAGACTTCCCTACGAAAAAGGAACTGATCGCGGCGACCCATTCGGTCGAGGAGATAAGGAAATACCTCGGCGTCACGACGCTCGGATACCTGTCTGTCGAAGGGATGCTGAGCTGCGTATCATGCCCGAAAAATTATTGCACAGCGTGTTTTACCGGGGACTACCCGGTGCCTTTCGGAGGAGAGGCGAACAAATTCGCAACAGAGCATAAAGGATATTAAAATGGCGCTTACCTACAAAAAAGCAGGGGTCGACACGATCGAAGCGGGCCGTTTCGTCAGCGCGATAACGAAATATACCAAAGCCACGGCGCGCAAGGGTGCTAATTGCAAGTTAGGGGGGTTCGGAGGGCTTTTTGATCTCAGGGCAGCCGGCTACAGGGACCCCATTCTCGTCTCGTCGACAGACGGGGTCGGCACGAAGCTTAAGATAGCTTTCCTCGCGGGCAAACATGATACGGTCGGCATCGATATGGTCGCGATGAATGTAAATGACGTGCTGACGACAGGCGCCGAGCCGCTCTTCTTCCTCGATTATATCGCGACGGGCAAGATCGAAAGGAAGGTCCTCGAGGATGTCGTAAGGGGCATTGCGGACGGATGCAAACAGGCCGGGTGCGCGCTGATCGGAGGCGAGACCGCCGAGATGCCGGCGTTCTACAAGGCCGGAGAATACGACCTCGCGGGTTTTTGCGTCGGCGCGGTCGAAAGAAAGAATATCGTGGACAGTTCGAAGATGAGGGAAGGCGATATCGCAGTCGGTTTGGCGTCGAGCGGCCTGCATTCGAACGGGTATTCGCTCGTCAGGAAGGTCTTCACGCCGGCCGAACAGAAAAAGCTGTCGAAGGAGCTGTTAAAGCCCACAAAGATTTACGTGAAGCCGGTGCTCGAGCTCAGGAAGGCCGTCCCGGTAAAGGGGATCGCGCATATAACCGGCGGCGCGTTCTTCGAGAAGCTGCCGCGCATCGTCCCGGAAGGCAAGACGATCGTGATAGAAAAGGGATCGTGGGAGGTCCCCGAGATCTTCGGCAGGATACAGCGCAAGGGCCGCATCGAAGAGATGGAGATGTTCCGCACATTCAATATGGGCCTCGGCATGATAATAGTGATATCGCCGCAGGATTTCGGCAAGACGAAGAGGATATTAGGGAAATGGGGCGTGGATTCCTGGATTGTGGGCTCCGTTAATAAAGGCACTAAAAATAAGGTAAAGATAATATGCGGGTTCTAGTAGTCGGTTCCGGAGGAAGGGAACACGCGCTGGCCTGGAAGATAAGGCAGTCCACGCTCGTGGATAAGGTCTATTGCGCGCCGGGGAACGGCGGAATCTCGAAGATAGCGGAATGCATCGATGTGAAGCCGGACGATATAACCGGGCTCATCGGTTTCGCGACGAGGAACAAGATAGACCTTACCGTTGTCGGCCCTGAAGCCCCGCTCGCGAACGGGATAGTCGACAGGTTCTGCGTGAACGGCCTCAGGGTCTTCGGCCCCTCGAAGGAGGCCGCCAGGATCGAGGCGAGCAAGATTTTTATGAAAGAGCTCATGCGTAAATACAGCATACCTACCGCGGATTTCGAGGTCTTCGATGACAGCGCCCGCGCGAAAAAATATATCGAAGGATTGAAAAGGAATTTCGTGGTCAAGGCGGACGGCCTCGCAGCCGGTAAAGGCGTAGTCGTGTGCTCGTCGAAAGACGCGGGCGTTTCAGCCGTGGAATCGATGATGGACCGGCGCGATTTCAGGGACGCGGGAAGCAGGATATTGGTCGAGGAATGCCTGGAGGGCGAGGAGGCGTCTATACTCGTCATTACCGACGGGAAAGATTGCGTGCCGCTCGCGTCAGCGCAGGACCACAAGAGGATATTCGACGGCGATAACGGCCCGAATACGGGCGGTATGGGTGCTTATTCGCCGGCGCCGGTAATGACCCCGGAGCTTATGGATTCCGTGATGAAAGGTATAATCAAGCCTGCTATTGCCGCTATGGGTAAAGAGGGCTCGCGCTATACGGGCGTGTTATACGCGGGGATAATGGTGACAAGCGCGGGGCCGAAGGTCCTGGAGTTCAACTGCAGGTTCGGCGATCCCGAGACGCAGGCCATCCTCCCGCGGCTCAAGAGCGATATTATGGAGCTTATCGAAGCCTCGATAGACGACGAGATAGATATGGCCGTTCCCGAATGGGACGAGAGGCCGTGCGTATCCGTGGTTCTCTCATCCGGGGGATATCCGGGCGAATATGAGACCGGTTTCGAGATCGACGGCCTTGATGCGCTCGAAAAATCGAAGGACGTAGTTGTCTTCCATGCCGGAACAAAGATCTCCGAAGGAAAGACAGTAACCTCCGGCGGGCGGGTCCTTAGCGTTACCGCGCTGGGTTCGGATATAAAAGATGCGATCGACAGGTGCTACAACGCGGTCAACCTCGTGGAGTTCGAGGGGATGCATTTCAGAAGGGATATAGGCCACAGGGCGCTGAAGAGGTGAACATAAGGAGTTTCGCATGG
>Ga0172381_10006649_pt1 | contig 11548 bp, 12 predicted proteins | sample Leawel6488metaG_FD_119754 | JGI IMG/M metagenome (GOLD analysis project Ga0172381, IMG submission 119754) | Leachate microbial communities from a municipal landfill in Southern Ontario, Canada - Leachate well 64-88 metaG | ecosystem: Engineered > Solid waste > Landfill > Unclassified | place... | reverse complement strand
GCCAATTTTTTGTGTACAAGACATTGATATCGATTTATATTTAAGGTATGTGTTTATATAATATAACCACTAAACTGAAAAACCGCATCAATCGACCTACTCAGGTGCACCTAAACACATACAATCGGACAGATGTCTGATATTCGGATCTGTTAATCGGGTTTTCTAGTAATAACTACCTTACCATCTTCAATTCTCGCCGTTAATTCTTCACCCACCTTAAACGGAAACGCACTATCCCTCACAAATTCACTCGGCAAATTGATGCTATGGCGCGATTTGCTCCCGTAAAGCTTGACTTTTGCGTGATCCACCATGTCCTATATTCTGCATACTCTTAGTATATAATACATTTGTACGTACAAACGTACATAAACTGTAAATGCCTACAATAGTATATATCATAGTATGCAAACAACCTCCAATTCCCGCGAAGTCCAAGGCAAAGCAATAGCCGATCAAGGAATCAATCCAGACTTCCTGCAAGTCAAACTGTGGCGGAGCACCCCGCAGCAGAGTTGACCGGGCATGCGAGGCGCCGCCGCATGAAAGTGGAACCAGGTTAACTGATCCAATCCAAAGTTGAATACGCATGCCCTTTATCCCCACAGCAGAGCTGTGGGGTATTACGATAAAATAAAGTCAGGCGCCTGCAAATTAGGTCCCTCTTTTTAGGGACTTTCTATGCAAAGCCTACGCAGGTGAAAAGTTTATAAAGGAGAAGGTTAAACAGGGTGGCGTTGTAGGCAAATGACGAAAAACCTATCGCTGAAAAGTGGAAATAAATCGGAGGCATATTATTGAATAAGAAAAGCATTATTCTTTCTCTGCTGCTTGTATCCCTCTTCACCGGCCTGTCCCTGGGGCAGACCGACAACAATACGAGTATTACGGAGACCATTTCGACAAATGAAAGTATCCCGGTGAACGAGACGGCTGCGGCCAATGCAACACAGACGGGTACTGGTCCCAATCTCAACTACATCTGGTCTTTTACAGGCATAGAGATCAGCCCCATTACCATGGTCCTCAATCAAGAAGGAAGCGAGCTGTACGGCCAGGCCAAGTGTGAGCCCGAGGATGGAAAAGCCTGGAATGCCGACGTCGTGGGTTCCGTCACAGAAAACGAGGTAGAGCTGACATTGTCCGCTCTGAAGGACAAAGAGAGCATCACCACCAAGATGGCTGGAACCTATGCCAATGATACCATCAACGGCAACTTCACCCAGATCAGTGGTGGAAAGAAAGTGGGCAGCGGCACCTTCAGCGCCATGTGGATCAGCCCGGATACATCCAGCTACTCCCCTGCCATCATCGAGGAGCCCAAAGTTGAGACTCCGGCCCCTGTCGTTGTTGAAAACACGGCTGCCTCGAACGCATCTGCAGAGACGGCAAATCCGGCCTCAAGATTCGTTGACATTCACCAGTACGCGGATAAGATCCAGACCGGAGTCGGAGATATCAGCGGGATACCCATCTAAATGAATGTATTAGAATGGATCTTTGTTGTGTCGTAAGGGTACAATCGTAACGGTACATTAACAGGTCACGTCTTTGTGCGCTTTGTGAAACTTGCATGAAAGTTCACAAAGCACCCACAAAGGTGATCAGGAGATCTAGACCAATAGGATCGGATCCTTACAGGCGCAGGAGAGCGAACGGCCCATTACTATATCCGTATCGACACTTCTTCTTACCAGTGCCTTTTGATAGGATGGATCGATCTGGGTGGCTCTCTTGTATGCCTGGACGGCTGTGTAGTAGTACCCCTTATAGTCATAAATCACACCCATGTTGTACCAAGCCTCGGCATAAGACTCATTGATGGCCACTGCATTCCCAAAAGACTGGAGTGCCTCGTCGTACCTTCCTAAAAGGCCCTCATCAATTCCTTTATTGTTCCAGGCCTCGAAATCATTTGGGTCCAGCTCGAGAGCCCTATTGTAGGCCTGCAGGGAATCATTGATTCTATCCTGATTGTAAAGATCAAGCCCCTCCATAAACCAGTAGGTAGAGGTTTCATTTGCTCCGGCACAGGCTGGCACCATGAAAGCCAAAATCAGCGCAAAGGTGACCAGCACCAAGGAGACATATCGCGAACTGCAATTCGTTTTTCTTCCTCCAGATCAGCTTATTTAATCTCGTGTAATGATAAAGCTTCTGCATACTTTTTTCATGCCTTGCCATAAGTTTCTATGATCTCACCAAACGCCTGCAATACCTTCTCCAGCTCTACTATGGCAAGACCGTAGGTGGAGAGCTTGAACTGGCGAGTGAGGCCCGGCTTGATGCCGCAGATGCCGCGTTCCTTTAGGTCCCGGTAAAGGAAATAGCGCCCTTTCTTTGCCGTCAAGGATATTTGATAGAGGTTTTCCGCTATAAAGAACATCAGATCGTGGTTATGGGGCCGCTCCCCCATCTGTCTCATGCCCAGCTTCTCCATCTCTGCCGAAAACCAGCGAGCTTTCTCCACTTCTTCCGGCCAACGACGCACACGCTCTACAACTGCCGGAAAAGACGCCATCAGCGTCAAGAGAGGAGCGCCGCGCACAGTGCAGCCCAAGAGCTCAACCTCTTTGTTCTTCTTGGTGGAAGAGAGCCTAAAAATGGCCTTCGCATACTCCTCCGAGGCTCCTAAAACGCCCACGGGCCCGGAGGCGGCCATGGACTTGTGGCCACTGCCTACGACTATGTCCACCCCCATTTTCTGTGCATTCACGGGCATCCGGCCTACTGCGTAAGCCCCGTTGAGAAGAAAGGGCACGCTGTAGTCATGGCAGGCGTCTGCTATGGCCACTACATCAGGAAGGTTTCCGTAATTTCCGTCCGGGTAGGTCAGGACGGCCAAACTCACATTTCCCTTCTGCTCATAAGCCCGCTCGATGGCCTGTATGTAGCCCTCTGCAGAAATGGCATAGTCGGGCTCTTTGCTGGAGGGCGCATACTCTATCTTCAAGCCCGCCCTCTCAGCCGCTAAAATCGTGGTATAATGGGCATTTGCGTCCATTACCACAAAGTCGCCCTTCTCGCAAAGGGCATGCATGGCGGCAAACTTTCCCTCGCGTGCTCCATGGGTGACGCGCACCTCATCCGTGCCCAGGAATTCAGGAAGAACGCCATGCACGAACTCCTCGACTGGTGGAGTCTTGATGAGATCCAGCCTTCCGGCGCAAAAGTCGCAGACAGAGTAACCATCTCCCCATTCCATCAAAGCAGCACGCGCCGGCTGCGTCAGAATCCCGCCCCGCTGCAGTGGGTCTATGTTGATCTCTGCGATATCCCTCTTAAGGTTGCAAAACTTCTCCAGATTATCCAGCATTAGGGTTCACCCCTGTCTCTCTAGAAGTATAACCCTTTGCCAGCGTTGTGCAAAAATGGATATATTTTACAGTCGTCTTCAGGTTAATGGCTTTAGTCATAGGTCACCGGGCAGCAGCGGCCAGAGCTGCGGAGAACACCCTGACGGGCATCAGGGCTGTCGCTTTGTGCAAAGCCGACTATGTGGCGCTGGATGTAAGGCTCTCTCGCGACGGCGAACTGGTTTTGATGCATGATGAACGCGTGGACAGAACCACCAATGGCAACGGCCTGGTTGGAGATCTCAGTCTGGAGGAGCTAAAAGCCCTGCAGGTTGGATGCGGCGCTGGCCAGTGCATGGACTGCCTGAGAATCGCAACACTAAAAGAGGCCCTTTCTCTGGCCGGGGAGCTTGGCCTGGGCCTGGTGGTGGAGATGAAAGAAGAGGGCCTGGAAGGACTGGTGGCCGAAGCTCTCTCGGGCAAAAAATGCATCGTGACCTCCTTTTACCATAGCAGCCTGCGCGAATTATCGGACATTTCGGATCTCAAGACAGGCATCATCATCTCATCGTTGCCAATAAATCCTGTGCAGTTGGCCATTTTGGCGAAAGCGACGGCCATTTTTCCGAAGCGAGTCAATGCCAGGCTCTTCAAGGAGGCGCATCAGCAGGGGATAGCGGTCTACCCCTGGACTGTCAATAGCAAAGAAGAGGCGAGCTGGCTTTTTCGGCTGGGGGCCGATGGACTGGTAACCGATGATCCGTGCCTGATCCGGGAGGTAGCAGACCAGCCGCTGCAGGCCACAGGCAAAGAAAATTGCCAGTATTATCCCTGCCACCACTTCCCTGATCAGGACTGCACGCACTGCTTCTGCCCCTTATATCCATGCAAGGATGAAGAGCTTGGCAAGTATGTAAGAACAAAAAAAGGAAAGAGGTTTTGGAGCTGCGTGAACTGCCGGCTGGTGCACCGCAAAGCTGTGGCCGCATACCTAATAGAGCACCCGCAAGCGACCACAGCCGAACTGAAGACCCTGCAAGACTGAAAAACGATATCACCGGAAAATGAAATGCTTCCGAATTATTATCTATTGCCGATTATCCGTTGCCCGGAAATGACCTTAACCGACGGAAAGCTTTATGGATACCTGAGGGATAATGCAAACCCCATGAGACATATTATACTTGTGCTAATTGCTCTGGTGGCTCTCGGTGGGATGATGCCCACTATTATGGCAGTGCAGAAATTAAATGATAGCCTCGATGCTATGGCCGAACCGGCTGATAGCGCCCTGTTGACCACACCATCTATGGCCGCCTTCCTCAATGATAGCTGGACGCCGAGCACCTTCGTAGCTCCGCTGGCAAGCCAGGCCACTGGGGTGCAGAGGAACATGACCCGCAACAACACCACCCTGAATAGCTCCAACTATGCCATTTATGATTTCCTGAAAGACAATTACACCTCACCCGCGGCTTCATCTCCAATCTACACTGCCAGCGCAGCAGGAAAGGATAAGACGGTAGCCTGGACAGGCGAGAGCATCTATCAGTTCTTGAATGATGCATGGGCTCCATCCACACCTGTAGAGACATACGAGCAGACTCACTACAAGCAGCACCAGATGAACTGAGATCAATTAGATTCGCATGACAGGTGTCTCTTTGGCAGCCTGTCAAACCCATTCTTTTTGACCCGGGTTTTCAGTCGGCTTTTTTGCCTGTATATCTCTTTAGATAAATGCTCACCACATCATAAGGAATGGTATGCTTCTCCAACCGGAGATGATTGGCCAGGGCCTCTGCTTCTTTGCTGTAAGAGCCGGCCACCTTTTCAGCGTACTTTATGCCGTCAGCAGTGAGCATGTACTCGTATCGCTGCCGCCACTGAGAATTTAGCTCATAGTGCCGCTCGTCCTGATAGATCATGCCGCCCGCCACCAGGATCTGAATGTCTTCAAAAAGCCTCTCGCTATAGGGAAAGCCATAATCGGAATGAAAAGAATAGTCGAAAAGGCCACACAGGCTAGCCGGACCCAGATCCTTTATCCTGGCCACGGTCCGGTAGAGCCAGGTTATGTTTCTGATCCTGGGAACGAGGATCTTCTGGCCGTAAGTCTCAGAAAGCATTTGATGCAGGGAATAAAATAGCAGCAGTAGCCCGTCAATGGGAAGGTAGCTCTCAGAGCGAATAAAGGAGAGGAGCCGCTCTGCCTGATCCCTCACCTCCTCTAGTGATATCTTTGGCCGATCGTCCGAGAAGAAGGAGATAGCGATCTGGCGGGTCAAAGATTTGACCAGGCCCGCCGCTAAGGCCGATTCGTCATAAAAAAATCCATTCGCCTGCGTTCTCATGGACCTTGGCACTCCGCTGCCCACAGTGACATCCACCAATGCGCCATATTTCTTGCCGAGGGCGTCCTCGAAGAGCTTTCTCATGCGGCCATGGCGAGAAACCGTGGAGAGGGCCATTCTGATATCCGGTGACAGAGACCTGTGGTCAAACCTGGCAGCCAGGGGAAATTCTCGGCCATATTTTATGCGTGCCAGGAGATCTCGGGAGGTGTCGTCCCCCCTCTGCCGGATGAAATCCAGAAGATCGGGGTCCGTAAACTCTCGAAAGAATAGAACAATGCTGCTTTTTGCCTCATCCGCATCCATCCGGCTCAAGGCGCGCTCCAATGCGGTCAGCAGCATGGCCCGAATAGACTGAACGGTTGGATGGTAGATGAGTGCATTATAGTGATGGGCCCGGGCAATGAGCATCGACTCAGCCGCGGTCTGGGACATCTCGGCGCGATAGTCGCCCTCCCCTGCCAGCACAATGCGGCCATTGCTGATGGTCAGAGCCTGCAGTATCTGATCGGTATCCACGAGACCTAAGGAAACGCCCGAATGGTGCGAATCGCGCAGAAGAAAGTCAATTCTGTCTGCATCCAGATCGCCCACGATGATCTGGCCCAGCGGGGCCCTGGCTCCTGAAGCTATGTCCGCGATCTCTAGAAATAATTCGTCGGCGCTGCAAAAATCCCTCTCTGCGACCTGTAAGGCCTCCTCTCCGAAGGGATGGGCCGCTATGATCTGGCGGGTGAACTCTTCATGTCTGGAAACACGCCTGCCTGCCTGGGTGGGCTGTATGTCCGGGTTTCGGCGAAGAACGCCCTCCACTGCATGGGAGAGTGCCGAGTGCCCCAGATCGTGCAAAAGCCCGGCGAGGCGCACTTTTCGCACCTCTTCCCGGCTGAGGCCCAGGTGCCCGGCCATCCGCCCGGCCATGTACATGGTTCCCAGAGAGTGCTCGAACCTGCTATGGCTCGCTCCGGGATAGACCGTCTCCACCAGACCCAACTGTTTAATGCCCTTCAGTCGCTGCATTGGCCTGGACAAGATGAGATGCCGCTCCAGCTCATCTATCTGGATGGCACCATGAACTGGGTCACGAAGGGTGTCAGGCATACCTATTTTGATGTCAGCTTTATTATGGCGGCAGCCAGGTCTCCTTTTGTCTCCTGCAGGGCAGCTTTTGCCTCTGCCAAATTTGTGCCGGTTTGAGCGGCTACTAGCTGCACGTCCGAGTCCGGGATCTCAACGGGGGGCTCTTCGGCCGTTTCCTGGCTGACGCTGGGCGGCATGCGCTCAGTTGCATCGCCAGATATCTGATAGCTTCGTACCCCGTGGGAATCCATGATCGCGACAGAGGGATTGGTTATGACAATCTCCTTGTCGGGCATGCGAATGATAACCTCGGAGACGTTCTCAAGCTCATCGATATCAATGCCCATGTTCTTTAACATGCCTTTCATCTTCTTGGGGCTCATGCCGCCCCTTCCGCCTAATCCTCCAAGTCCTGGAAACATATAATCACCAATTTCCCAGAGGTGATTTATTGTAGGTAAAGATATCGATACTCCATTAGCTATTGATCGGAAATTGCGGCTTTGACTTTGGGAGAATGGCAATGGAAATGAAGCTGAGCTGGGAAGCGCGTCTTGGCATTTTCTTGATCCTGCTATCTTTGATCATCTACGGCATAAAATACCTGATTATCGGCGATGCCGAAAATATCTTCAACTATCTCTTTAACTCGCTTGGCTATCTGCCCTTGAATGTACTGCTTGTAACTCTAATTCTCAATCGGCTGCTTGCCAATCGATCCAGGCAGAATAAGCTGGAGAAGATGAACATAGTAGTAGGAGTTTTCTTTAGCGAGGCTGGCACCTGGCTTTTGACATATCTTTCCGATAATGATCCCAACCTCAGCCGGCTTAGCGGGGACCTGGTGAAAATAGACCAGTGGTCCGACGAGGAATTTATTAGGGTGCAGGACAAATTCAAGGATCACAATTACAGCATCGATATCAAGAAGATCGATATCAAGGCACTCACCACCTATTTGAGCTCCAAAAGGGGTTTTTCCCTGAGACTGCTGGAAAACCCTCTATTGCTGGAGAATGAGAGCTTCACCAATCTGCTTAGGTCCGTATTCCACCTGACAGAGGAGCTGGAACAACGCCGGGACCTTCAAGGGCTGCCGGATTCCGATTACCGGCATCTTGCCGGCGACATTGAAAGGGCGTATTTCCTGCTGGTCATGGAGTGGATGGCATACATGAGATATCTCAATTCGAACTATCCGTATCTATTCTCCCTGGCCATGAGAACGAATCCGTTCGATGAGAATGCCTGCGTGGTGGTGAAGTAGCCCGCAGCTTGCGCTAAAATAGTCAAGTCTTGGCCAGCACAATCTCCATCGAAGACACATTCACCGTCTTGCCGTCCTCACTCTGGATGGCCTCCGTGCCTATGGTTATGTTCTTGACAATGAGATCAAGCATAAATCTATTTCTGGTGATCTCAGCCGCATCCACTGCCCGAGAGATGGCACGTCCCCTGGCCTTCAGCGTTACTGTGGAGACCGGCTTGTTGAACTGGGTCATTACGGCAAGAACATAGTTCATGACTGGCTTGTCACCGACGAAAATTACGGCATTGTCTTCCATAGCATCGCCCTTCACTCTGCGTTTCTTGGGCAGGTTATTAATCCTTTCTCTCCAGTATATCGGCGAAGGCAAAATTGGGCTTGACCGCATCGATCTTCACCCGCAGCTTCTCGCCAGGCTGCGCTTTGCGCACAATGATCGCGAAGCCTTCCACCAGGGCTACACCGTCTCCAGATTTGCCCAAATACTCGATCTGCACGTCCAGCATATCGCCTCTCCTCACTGGGCTTGTGAGCAGCTTTTTGGCCACGACGTAGGTCTCTGCACTCTCCTTTCTGGATGCAAGCGGTGAATGGGCGTGGACGGATGAGAACTCCTTTCGAACCTCGTTTAAATAGTCCGGGAACATGTCGCCCTGGAAGACCTTGACCACAAAATTTCCACGCGGCCGCAGCAGCTTCTTGGCAATTTTAAGTGCCGAGCGGGCTAAGTCGACGGAGACGGCATGGTCCCTGTGCCAGGCACCGGTGATGTTAGGCGCAGCATCGCAGATCACCACATCCGCATCCCCACCTAAGGCCTCTTTCACCAGATCTACGGTGCTCTCACTGGTTATGTCCGCCTTAAAAGTTTTCACACCGGGGATGGGCGCTATGCCCTCCAGGTCAACGCCCACTATGTTGCCACCGGAAAGCTTGGCCGCCACCTGCAGCCAGCCGCCTGGCGCTGCCCCCAGATCAACCACGCTGTCCCCTCGCTTGATGATGTGAAACTTCTCATTTATCTGCAGCAGCTTATAGGCGGAGCGGGCTCTATAGCCCTCTTGCTTTGCCTGCCAGTAGTAGTAATCTCTCTGATCTCGGGCCATCTGAGGGATAGAAAGAACGGTCCTGGGATAAAGATTTGCCCTACATCGAGAGCGAAGGCGTTATAAACCGTGCCATGGACCTACGTTGTCAGCGAGAGAGGAAGGGCGGCTGCCGCTGGCCAACTCTGGCCGGTGTGGAAAGTCCCCCCACCACTGGACACACAGACATCCCCTGAGGATGTGGGGCGAGAGCTCCGGCTCTGGCACAGAAACGAGACCGCTCCGCGTTAAAGCGATGATGCCGCGAGGCTGAGGTCGCGCGGGTGGCGGATGAAACGGCGAAACCCTGTGGGTGCAAGCCAAAATAGAGCTGAAATCACGGACGTCCAGCCAAGCTCGGGTATGGCGCTAAGCTGAATGCCGTCACGAACAGAAGGGGGCTTACTCTCCTCACTCGCATAAAAACCATCATTATTTTGCTACCGGCGGGCGGGCGACCTCCCGCGGGCCAGGGAGTACACCATTGCCTGGCCTGGGTTTGCTCATACATATATTTTCTTGAATCGAGATCACATTTATATACATATTTGATCCAATTCAAAGAAAATGCCCTTTAGCCAGAACGACATCCGAGCGCTTGTCCTCATCACCGGATCCAGAGTGCCAATGAACCCCAGTACCCTTCAGGCAGAGCTGGAGCTTCGCAGGGAGACCGTCTCCCGGCTCATAACTCATCTGGTAGAGAAGGGGCTGGTGGAGCGGCGTGGGCGCGAGGTCGTCATGGCCGGCACGCCCCCGGCAGAGGCATTCAAGAGGCTCTACTTCAGCCTCCGGGCTTCGCCCCTGCATAAGATCCTCTCCCTCAGGCGGGTGGAGCTGCTCGCCAGGCTGGACCGGACCCCCAGGAGCCTGGCGACTCTGGCCATGGAGACGGGCATCCCCAGTGATACCCTGTACGGCTATCTGAAGGGCTTCATCTGGGTGGGCGCGGTCAGCCGCTCCAGGCAGGGCAAAGCCTATCTCTTCTCCTTCAACTACATCGTCTGGCCGGAGCTGAAGGACTTCGTGACCTCACTTCAGGAATACCAGGTCCTGCGCCTCGTGCCCCGTGAGGCTCTGCTCATCAAAAACTACGGGATAAGCGTGCTCTTCAAGAGCCTGAGGCCGCAGGATGCCACATTCTCCTCTTTTTCCGCCTACGAGGATTACGGGATAAAGCTGGGCCTGCGAGATAATTACTACACCCTGCCCAAAAGGGAGCTGCCCATCCAGGAGGTCTTCATCCACTCCCTGGACTCGGCATGGGAGTCCTTCCAGAAGCTTTTTTGCGTGCTATTCTATCTGAAGAACAGGGATAAATTGGAGGCTATCGATCATCCCATGATGAAGGATCTGAAAGCAGTGCTGCAGGGCGAGAGGATCAAAGGCTATCCAACCCTGGAAGATATCGAGGACAGGACGGATCTCTATGATATCCAGCTCTAACAGGATCTCCCGGCGAGAGGAGATAAACGAGCTGTTCGAGCAGCTCGGCCAGGTTCTGGAGCAGAAGGTTGAGGCCCTGCTCATAGGCGGAGCCGTTATGCTGGAGCTGGGGCTAAAGGATGCCACCAAGGATATTGATGTCGTCTGCAGGAGCGAAGAAGACAAGAAGAGGATGCTTGCTGCGGCCAAAGCCCTGGGCTTTGAGATCGTTGGTCCAGAGAAGAGGCATGAGCGGCTCGGAGTTAAACGGCTGGCAGTGAAGGGCGGACGCAATCTTGACATCTTCGCCGAGCGGATCTCTTACGACTTTGACCTCTCCGAATCTATGTGGCAGAGGGCTACTCGAATCAGGTCATTCGGCAGCCTGATGGTCAGGGATGCCTCCCTGGAGGACATATTCATCATGAAGCTGATCGCCAACCGGCCGGGAGACGCCCCAGACAGCTCCGCTCTTGTCATTGCGGGCCTGGACTTTGATACGGTCTACCTGGAGATAGAGGCGCAGTACCGCAAGGCTGGCGAGGTGAAAGAGAAGATCTGGATCAACTACATCGAAGAGGGAATAGCTCGGCTACAGGATAAAACCGATAAACCGGAATCCGAAAGCAGATTTTTAACTTAGGATGGGAAAACTCGAATTCAATTTGCCCACATGAAATAGCGAAGTGCAAAATTATCTCACGTATCTGCTCTCTTTCCCCATGAGAGCCCCTTATCCTTTATCAACCGAGATATGTAGAGTTTGGCCCACAGGTAGGCGAAAAGGCTTCCGCTGATGTTGCCAAAGACAATTCCCCACCAGATGCCCTCTTGACCCAGTCCCATGACTATGCCGAGAACAAAAGACAACATGGTTATGAGAATCACATCGCGCAGTATATTGAGAAACAGAGAGGTAAGCCCTTTGCCCGCCCCCTGGAACAGACAGGCAGACATGATGCCGGGGGACATGAACGGATAGAACAGGCACATGACATGCATAAATGCGATCATCGCTGGAGCCAGGTGAGCGCTCTG
>Ga0172381_10006648_pt1 | contig 11548 bp, 12 predicted proteins | sample Leawel6488metaG_FD_119754 | JGI IMG/M metagenome (GOLD analysis project Ga0172381, IMG submission 119754) | Leachate microbial communities from a municipal landfill in Southern Ontario, Canada - Leachate well 64-88 metaG | ecosystem: Engineered > Solid waste > Landfill > Unclassified | place... | reverse complement strand
GGGAAACGAAGATATTCTCGAGAGGGCCATCTGTCGAGAGAGGTTAGTGTGGACGCTAAGGGACTCGAACCCCTGACCTCATTCACGTCAAGAATGCGCTCTAACCAACTGAGCTAAGCGTCCATGATGCCTACAGGGTATATTTTAACTCATCTTGAAGCAAAAACAAAACACTAGTTATCACTATTACTTTTTAGGAGGCAATGGAATAAAAATATTTGTATGTCTCTTGTATTCTTCAAAATCCGGTCTACCTTTATATTTTTGCTCCAATAAGGGAACTCCTGATACAAATAGTATTATTGAAGTAATTGTTATTGGTCCAATTATTGTTAGATATCCAAGCGGAATTGAAAGCGCTGTAATAAATAGTCCCCACCACTGGACTACTTCACCAAAATAATTTGGGTGCCTTGAATAACGCCACAAACCTTGATCCATAAGCCTCCCTTTATTCAGAGGGTTATGCAAAAATTCTGAAAGCTGTCTGTCTGCAGTACTTTCAAAATAGAATCCAATAAGCCAAATCGATATCCCAATTAAGTCAATAATTCCAAAGGTCACAATAAATTTGTTCACAAAAATAATTGGAATTGATATTAAAAACATTAGAAACCCTTGAAGTAAAAAAACCTGTAAGTAACTTCTAAAATAAAAGTGTTTCCATGATTGCCTCCAGGCCTGATATCTAGCATCTTCTGGCTTGTTAACATTTCTTTTATAGATATGTGTGGCAAGTCTTACTCCCCAAATGGTTACCAAGATATTAATTATAAGTGACTTGAAAGACCCTCCTGTTATTACAAATGAGAGCCAAGCTACAAATACAAAACCAATTCCCCAAGCAAAATCAGCAACATCATTTCGCTTTATTATGATCGAAACAATAAACCACAGACTCATGAAGATGAAGATTGACAAACCAACAGTCAGAAAGATGTTCATTTTACAAACCAAGCCTAACACCTATAAAGTAAACTATCAGTGAAACGATCGCTGAAACACTAGTTCCCCATATCAAATCAACAATAGTTACACTTAGAGGCCAGTCTTTAACTGTAGCAAGATTGCTTAAATCATAAGTTGCATAACATATAAGTCCAAACAGTGCTCCTGAAAGTAGTGCTTGTACCCACATTCTCTTATCGAGAGAGGGAATTAATACAAAAACCACGAGTCCAGTGGCATAAAGCAAGTAAAAAATGAAGGCAGCTAGTAAATTTGGACTTTTTGACATTATGAAACCTAGTTTCCTTTGATAAAAAAGCTTTGACATGAGACTTAGCCAAACAGCATCAATTCCTAAAAATATTGGGAGAGTAATAAAATACAACTTCAAGAACATATATATTTACAATAGCATGTGGCAGATAACGCCGCAATATATTAAGCGATTTTTCAGATTTAGGAGTTATATTTATATTAATTAGAAAGGAGAACACATAAAAAATATGTGGCACACTTTTAAAGAAGGTGGAAGCCCATTAACTTAACAAAATCTATCTCAAACTTGTTTACTCGCCTAAATTTAATCTTAATTATTTAGCATCTCGGTTGAAGTATCGGCAAGTATAAAGAAGTTGAGATTGATAAAGGTAAGGTCCTTAAATAACTCCCACAAACACTGTGGGGGTTATTTTTTTGGTACTATTTAACAAAAATCCAGAAGAGAATGGAAAGGGCTATTCGGTAAATTCCAAAGACTGTAAAGTCATGCTTTTTAACGAAACCTATTAAGAATTTAATTGCTAGCATTGCAAATATAAAAGAAAGTACGGTTCCTGCAATAAGAGTTAGTGAACCTGACTGGGATATAAATTCACGGGATTTATATACATCAAGAACTGTGGCTGCAACCATAGTGGGGACTGCTAAAAGGAATGAAAATTCCGTTGCAGTAGGGCGATTTAAACCTGTAGAAAGTCCTCCTACGATTGTTGCCGCTGCACGGGATACTCCAGGGATTACTGAAAGACATTGGAAACAGCCAATTGCAAATGCCTTCTTGTATGAGACTTTACTGTAATCAATTTCACTCCGTACAATCTTTCCTTTATTTTTTCTTCTAATAAACCATTCAATTCCGATAAGGGCGATACCTCCCCAGAACAAGGCATTTAGCGTAACGCTTGTACTACCCAAAAGAACATTTTTGATAATAGGGTAGAGTGTAAAACCAACGATGGCTGTTGGGATAAATGCTACAAATAATTTTTTGAGGAGTCTTATATTCAAAAGTTTTTTTGTGTAAAGAACAACTACTGCCATAATTGCTCCAAGTTGGATTACTATATCAAATGTCTTCACAAAATCAGTTTCAGCAATATTTAGAAGCTTTGAGGCTAGAATTAAATGCCCCGTGGAGGAAATGGGTAAAAACTCAGTCATACCCTCAATAAATGAAAGAATAATTGTATGGAATATTGTCATCAAACTAAGTATATCGAATTAAGGATCAAGTATAAAGAAGGCGACGATCGCAACTAAGTGGACTCGGCGGGAATCGGACCCGCTATTCTTCCATGCCATGGAAGCGTGTTACCGGTATACCACGAGCCCTCAAAACATAATTATAACATTTCAAAATCAATTGTGATATCATTCAGCCTCGTTCTTTGACAGACTGGGTGTCTTAAAGGAGTGATCATGTCAAAAGTAGTAGATCCAAGCCTTCGACTACTTGAAACAGGTATGTCATATTTTATCCGCAAACTTACGGGTGATTCAAACTGGTCACATGTTTCAAATATTCAATTTGAAAAGGTAGGTAAAAACAATGAAGACATAAGAACACTAACTTATACGTTGAAAGGTGATCTAGATGATGGTCTATTGGTGACCACTCATTTGGAAATTAGAATCATTTTTGTGGCAAGGGTTGATATATTTCTTTTAAACAAGTTTAGTGTCACAAAGATAGCTCCGCACTTAAGTGAAGAAAAAGATGCAGAGATATTGGGTGTAGAGATGTTGGAATATTACGGCTATAAACCGGCAAATCTTGAAGATGCAGTGGCTAAGTGCATGCCAAAAAAAGTTTTGACTATATCACGTCCTTCAGATTTGGAAGTTTTATTCAAAAAATATCAGCATTTCATACGTCTATATGACTATGTTATATGCCCGAGGTTTTCCAAACTTGATATCAAATAAGTATATTTTCAATGGAAAGACTCAACTTCATCTAATTTAGATGACACCCAGTCTGTCTTTCCACCTTAAATGTATCAATTTTTATGACTTTGATGTATAATACCTATAGCCTGTAATATAAGTCCCTCAGAGCTTCGGCAAAGTAGGATAAATATAAATCATATGGAAATTAGAAATGTTGCTATTATTGCGCACGTTGACCACGGTAAAACCACCTTGGTAGATGCCCTTTTGCGTCAAAGCCATACAGAAATGGGGAAGGGAGACGAAGGACAGGAAGCGATACTTGATAGCAATGAACTCGAACGCGAGCGTGGTATTACCATTTTCTCCAAAAATGCCTCAGTTGAATACAAAGGAGTGAAAATCAATATTATTGATACACCAGGACATGCTGACTTCGGTGGAGAAGTTGAACGTGTTCTTTCTATGGCAGACGGAGCACTACTTCTGGTTGACGCTAAGGAAGGTCCCATGCCTCAAACTAGGTTTGTTCTTAGGGAAGCCTTAAAACTTGGCCTTAAAATTATTGTTGTTGTAAACAAAATTGACAAAAAAGGTGCTCGTCCTGAATGGGTACAGGGTAAAACTTTTGATCTCTTTGTCGAGCTTGGAGCAAATGAAGAAACTGCACTTTTCCCTACAGTTTATGCTTCAGGTAGGGACGGAAAAGCAGGACTTGAACCATTTTTAGAAAAAATGACCGATATTACTCCAATTTTTGATGCAATCCTTGAACAGATTCCAGCACCCGATGCACATCCTGGGGAACCCCTTCAGATGCTTGTCAGTAACATCGGATACGATAACTACAAAGGTCGCATCGCTATTGGCAAAATACACTCGGGGAGTATTAAGAATGGACAGGATATTATGCATATTGATCGCGATGGAGTGATGGCAAAATTCAAAATTACCTCACTTTCTACATTTAAAGGTTTAGGAAAAATTGAAGAAGCTGAGGCACAAGCTGGAGACCTTGTTGCAGTAACTGGTGTATCCGATGTAAATATTGGGGAAACATTTGCGGATCCCATTACCCCCGTTGCCTTACCACTTCTTGATATAGAGCAACCAACAGTCAAAATGTTATTTATGGTTAACAGTTCTCCTTTTGGAGGGCATGAGGGGGAATTTAAAACCAGTAGCCAGATTAGAGCAAGGCTTTTCAAGGAACTAGAAACTGATGTTGCTCTTAAAGTCGAAGATAATGCAGATGGGACCTGGACTGTTAGCGGTCGCGGAGAACTTCATTTAGCTATATTTATTGAGAGAATTAGACGTGAAGGATTTGAATTTGCGGTAAGCCGTCCCCATGTTATTACTCACTTGGAGGATGGTAAGGTCATGACACCTTTTGAAAAAGTTTATATAGAGGTTCCAGAACCTTATTCTGGTATCGTTATACAAAGGATGGGCCAGAGGCACGCTAAGATGGACAATATTGAAACAACTGAGGGGATAACATACATTGAGTTTACCGTTGCTACAAAAGAGCTTATTGGATTTAGAAGCGAATTCATTACTGATACTAAAGGCTTGGGGATAATTAACACCGCATTTTTTGAGTTTCTTCCAGATGATGGCTTTACTCGTGAACGCGATCGTGGCAGCCTTGTTGCTTATGAAACTGGGGAAACTAGACTTTATGGAATGACTCAAGTACAAGACCAGGGAGAATTCTTTGTTGGCCCTGCAGAAAAAGTCTATAAAGGTCAAGTTATTGGCCAATGTAGCAGGTCTGGGGACTTGAGAGTAAATGCCTGTAAAGAAAAGAAACTAAGTAACATGAGAAGCAAAGGTGATGGATCCATGGAGCACTTCAATGTACCTCACAGAATGGGCCTAGAAGAGGCTTTGGAGTACATTGATGATACTGAGTTGGTTGAAGTAACTCCAAAGTCAGTTCGTATTAGAAAAGTAATTCTTGATGAAGTGGAGGCAAGGAAGGCGGCCAAGCTTGCCAAACATTGAGTTCAAATCTAAATTTTCCTGAATAGTTCTACTCGACTAAACTCATCTTCGTGTCTCAGGTTATTTTCCTTAACAATTTCTAGACCTAGTTCTTTTATCTTTTTGTCATCCAACCAGCCACCTATACTTTTAAATACAGGGGCATTCTCACGTCTGATATCGCTTATCAATAAATAGCCCCCACTTGATAAAGATCGTGTTACATTTGCAATAGATAATTGCTGTCCGCTTTTTGTCATTAAGTACAAAACATTTTGGAGATCAATATAATCAAAGGGTCCTGAGGATTTTAGATCTGCTGTAGCAATATCATCATTTATTAATTTAATAGACCCGTTCTCCAATTTTGTTCTAAATAAAGGTGAAACATTTGCAACAAAGACACCCCTTTCCAGATAGCGACCGTAATGTACTGGGCTATTCCCATTGATATATTCAGGGCTGAAATTCATACCCTCTTCTAACTTGGTTGTTTCATATCCAGATTGATTAGTGTCTGACAGATACTTCTTCCAAGGAGCCTCAAACTTGGTACGTCTCTCCTCATTTATCGGGTAAACAAATAATTTAGTTCTATTTTTGATATCATCAATGACTTGTTTATCAACATCTACTAGAGTCATTGAATAATTAATTCCTTTAGCTTCAAGGTGTGCACCTATCCTAAAAGGTTCATAACAACACATTAAAGGGTCTGCATCTAACCCACAACCAACCAGAAGAATATTTGGCTTATGGTTTATATTTGGCAAGATAGTGTCTAGCGCCTCAATACTGGTGTCTCCACGAAAAAAACTAGTTTCAGTAGATGCATCATTTCTAGTCTTTCTATACTTTTCAGCTGCACCAATTGCCCACATAGGCAGATCTTTTTCTGAACTCAGCAAATGTTCTTCATTGGGTTTTGCTTCCATATTGTTTGTGTTAACAGTCACATTCTATCAAAAAATATCATTTGGTTCACTGTTACATTATGTTGTTAATATGTGTGAACTATTTAGATGAAATGAAGCTATGAAAGTACTAAATTAGTGGGTCATTAATTTATACCCCATAAGACAGACTTACGATATTCCATCTAACAATGATTATTTTATCTTATAATATTTGACATTGTCCTATATATTTGTTATAGTTCACACTCTGAATTCAAATTCAGTTCTTGCACATTAAGTAGGGACGTACGTAAAGTCTTTTGTAGGCCGCAACCTGCTGGTGATTAATTCACCCGCAGATTGCGGTTTGCAACTGACCAATGTTTGATTTTTGAAACAAATTGTTTTAGATAGAAACACATATATGTACGTATGTAATACCATTACTGAAGTTGAAATGTCTGTTACAAATGTAATACCCAAAGTAAGTTTTGAAACTTAGAGGTTTTTTGCATTTCATCACAGAAGTACAAATGGTTGTTGAGATTAGGTGACAAATTTTATGGTCAGATGCGACCGCCACCAAACTCTTGATAAACAACTGTTTTGAATGTACTTCAATTAAATTAATTACATCGGCTCCCTAGCCACTTGTTGCTGTCGAAAAGAAGTTAAGGAATTTTCCTTAATACGAAAAGATTCGGCCTAAAAACCATTTTTTTTCCAATTCCCACTAGACAGCAACAAAGCACTTTTCTCCAAACTAGTCTTCACTTTTCAAATATGTTAGAATACTCATGTAACAGCGTTTGTATAAAGCCTCACCAACTTTAAAGCTGTGGAGTAATAAGAGAAGTAATTGAAGTGGAACCACGACTCTTTCCGAATCGTCTTCAAGGAAGTATTATTAAACTATGGATTTAGATAATCTCAGACATTCTTGTAGTCACCTCATGGCAGCAGCCATTGTGGATTTGTGGCCAAAGGCACTTCTGACTCTCGGTCCAGCAATTGAGGACGGCTTCTATTATGATGTTGATTTTGGAAAGACTAAGATATCAGATGAAGACCTTCCAAAAATTGAGAAAAGGATGCATGAGCTTGTTAGTTCGTGGAAAAGTTTTGAAAAGATTGTAGTTACAAAAGAAGAAGCATTAAAAGACTACAAAGACAATCCTTATAAAACAGAGATCATTAAAGATTTGGTCGGGGAGATCACTTATTTCGAGTCTGGAAAGTTTACCGATCTATGCCGTGGAGGGCATGTCGAAAATCCTTCAAAGGAACTTAAATATTTTAAACTTCTTTCGATCGCGGGAGCTTATTGGAGGGGGGACGAGAAGAATAAAATGCTTACCCGTATTTACGGTACGATATTCCCTACACAAAAAGAACTTGATGAATATTTAACTCTCCAAGAAGAAGCAAGAAAGAATGATCATAGGAAATTGGGGAAAGAACTTGATCTTTTTTGTTTCTCCGATCTTGTTGGCCCCGGACTAGTTCTTTGGACACCAAAAGGAACAACTATCAAAAAAGAACTCTACAACTACATAGTCGAAATAAATAAAAGGTATGGGGCTGAAGAAGTCTCAATTCCTCATATGGCTAAGATTGAACTATATGAGACCTCAGGACATGCACAAAAGTTTAAAGATGAATTGTTTAGAGTTGTCAGTCATTACGATACAGAGTTTGTTCTCAAACCTGTAAATTGCCCTCACCATACTCAAATTTATGCCTCAAAACCTAGAAGTTACAGGGATTTACCCATTCGCTATATTGAATCAACCCAGCAACATAGAGATGAAAAGCCTGGAGAAATAGGGGGCTTACAAAGGACAAGGTCTTTTGAAGTCGATGATGGACACACATTTTGTACAGTTGAACAAATCAAACAAGAAGCAATTAATATTGCAAAAATAGTAGAGGAGTTCTACAAAACCCTTGGCTTATGGGATGGACACTGGGTCTCTCTTTCTATTCGCGATCCAAAAACTCCTGAGAAATATATTGGGGATGAAAAAGATTGGGTTGTTGCAGAACAAATGATAAAAGATATTAGTGACGAGCTTGGGCTTAATGGGAAAGTTATGGAGGGAGAGGCTGCACTTTATGGCCCAAAGATAGACTTCATGAGAAAAGAGGCTAGTGGAAAAGAAACCCAGTTGGCCACTATCCAAATTGATTTTGCCATGCCTAAGAGGTTTGGCCTTGAATATACCGATGAGAAAGGGGAACAAAAGACCCCAGTAATGCTACACAGGGCAATCCTTGGCTCTTATGAGAGGTTCATTATGGCTCTTATTGAAAGGTTTGGTGGAGCATTTCCAACATGGTTAGCACCTGTCCAAGTTAAAGTTTTACCAATTACCGAAAGGCATCTTGAGTATGCGAATAAAGTTGCCAAAGAATTGAAAGATGCTGGAGTTAGGGTTGAAGTTGATGATAGAAACGAAAGACTCCAAGCCAAAATCCGCGATGCTCAAATGTCCAAAGTTGCCTATATGTTTATAGTTGGTGATAGGGAAGCTGAGGCTCATAAAGTTGCTGTAAGAAAAAGAAATGGTGAAGACCTAGGTTCAAAAGATCTTGAAAGTTTCATAAAAGACCTGAAGAAAGAAATTGGAGAGAAGATAATCAGTTAATCCAATTTTACTTTATAACTTCGTAAACTAATTCCACGTTACCACCTTCAATTGTCTTTGCGTTTTTTAGTTTAAGTTTCAATTCAAAATCTGCTGGCAAAAATAGGGGAATTCCAGATCCAATAATTACCGAGTTAATATCTAAAATGATTTCATCTATTAAGTTAAGTTTCGCAAATTCTGAGTTCAAAGTAGCGCCACCACTGATAAGTATTTTTTCAAAGCCTTCAGATTCTAACTGTTTGATTGCTTCCTCAGGAGATGTGGACAAGAAATACCCTTCTTTTAATTCTAGATTAGACTTTGAAACAACGACCTTTTTAACATTTTTGATATCGTCAATATAACGTTGTCCATAGGACATCACAGCCTCATTAGTCTTCCTACCCCAAACAACACAACCAATCTCGTTTGCGAGTTTTACGAAACGCCCCCATGTTTCATCGGATAAAAATTCTTCTTCACCATTATTTGTGGCAATAATTCCGTTGGCTGAAACCGCCATTGATAAAATAACTTTCATTAAATAGATTGTATCAAAGTTTCAAATAAATAATTAGAAAACAATTAATTAGCTTTTTCTTGCATTTCGCCCCACATTTGCTAAACTCCAGCCATCTAGAGATAAATGCATCTCTTTAGGAAAGGCTTATCTAGCTATTTAACACCTTTAATATTTGCAAAGGAGGCAAATATGTCAAACCTTGTGAATAGGATTTTAATTATAACAATCAAAAAAGGGGGCAATCCGCAAAGGATATGCCATGAGATTTGTGGACACGCAAGGAAACTTGGAATAACGGGGGATGAGGCAAATGTATTAGAAGTGGACTCGACACAATCGTCATATTCGATACTTTTGGTCAGAATATCTGGCGACCAAAACAAATGTCACTTGCTTGTCGAAGCCTCTAAGCATATAGACGGCGTAATGTCGTTTATGATGTACAGAAAAGCCATAGTCATCGACACAACAGAAGATTAAGGCTTAAAACCTGCAAAATATAATCAAATTTGCAGGTTTTTCATTTAATGATGACTATACATATCTTGTCTTTCCTAATGTTTTCAGGTAAGCTTCAGCCATCAAAAGTATAAATGCATATTTTTGGTAATTGGAAACTTTTAGCTAGCAACTTAAAACCTAAAAATTTGTTAATCTACCCTTCAAGGAGGAGGGCAAAAATGAGAGACTACTTAAATAGCATAACTTTCAAAAGATGGTGCAGAATTTCGCTGGTATTGACTATCTCGTTGACAATTTTCTGGTTAAGCTTTGAAAATAAAACAGGAAATGTGCCATCATACAGTCAAATTGGTTTAGCTATGGTGATTTTTGAAAGAACAATTGCCGAAATTGGAATAGAGATATCCCAATGGTTTACGTTAATCACCTTGCCTGGGTATATATTCTTTATTCTATGGTTTTTGCCAAAACCAAATAACGGCATCCTGAAAAACATATTTTTTTCTGCATTTGTAATTGGTTTACTTGATACCTTTATTTTTGGGGTACTAACAGGCCTTGCGTCTACACTGGGTATTCTTCTATTTACAGAATTAATGTATCTCACCATCTTATTTGCCATACCGGCTACAATAGCCCTTTTGGCAAAACTTCTAAGTTGGGTCCTTGTCTTTGATAATGATAGCTATGAAGACGAGAAAAGAGATGAAAAAATTGAAGAAAGACATTCATTTCCACCCAGCCATGTTACCCACCACTATGGTGCATTAAAAAATCACAGAATAGGTGGAAACAATTAAAAGTAAATTTAGGTTAGAAACCTGCAAACTAGAAACTTGCAGGTTTTTTAATGGAGTAAAGATTCATTCTTGATTAAAACTCATATTTTAGGTACAATTCACATATAATAAAAAGCTTGGGAAAACAAAATTTATATTGGCGGACAGATTATCAGATTAGAGCTCCCTCTCTCAGGGTTATTGACGCCGAAGGGAAGCTAATTGGCGTTTTAACAAAAGATGAGGCTATAAGGAAAGCTAAGGAGGCTAATTTAACATTAGTTGAGATAGCTCCAACTGCAACACCACCCGTTGCAAAGATAGTTGATTTCGGTAAGTTTAGATATGCGGAAGAGAAGAAAGCCAGAGCAGCCGCTAAAAAAGTTAAGGGTGGGGAGATGAAAGAGATTAGGTTCTCTCCATTTATCGCTGAAAATGACTTTAATGTCAGGATAGAGAGAATTAAAGAATTTTTTGCAGATAAGAACAAGGTAAGAGTTGTGGTCGTATTTAAAGGACCACAGATGAGGGTTAAAAATACGGGTTATATTTTAGTTAATAAGATAAAAAACGTATTTGGTGATACAATTATCACCGACATGGAACCAAAGTTCCTAGGAAAACACTTGGTTACCGTTATATCACCGGTAAATAAGGCTAGAGCTAAAAAAGTAGAAGTTAACGTTGAAGAACAAAAAGAAGATGTCAAAAAGGAAAGTTAGAAAATCAATTACAAATAGATTCAAGGTTACCAAAACCGGTAAGGTTATGCGTCGCCAAGGTTTTAGAAGGCATCTTAAGGCTAGCAAATCAAGTAAACAATTAAGAAATCTTAAAAGAATAGTTGAACTTAAAGGATTTTATGCAAAGAAAGTTAAAAAAGCAGTAGGCAAGAGAGTTAGGGCGAAGTCCGCCAAATCAACAAAATAATATGCGTGTTAAATCAGTTTCCGCTATAAGACACAGGAAGATACTTGCAAGAGCCAAGGGTTTCAAACAGGCAAGAAGCAAGAGGATTCAAACTGCAAAAGAGGCTTTAGTTCATGCTGGAGCTTATGCTTATCATGGTAGAAAGCTTAAGAAAAGAAATCTTAGAAGCATTTGGATTACTAGGATTAATGCTGCGGTCAAGGCAGTTGGAGTTTCATACAG
>Ga0172381_10006647_pt1 | contig 11549 bp, 11 predicted proteins | sample Leawel6488metaG_FD_119754 | JGI IMG/M metagenome (GOLD analysis project Ga0172381, IMG submission 119754) | Leachate microbial communities from a municipal landfill in Southern Ontario, Canada - Leachate well 64-88 metaG | ecosystem: Engineered > Solid waste > Landfill > Unclassified | place... | reverse complement strand
TGTACCAGGAATCAATAGAGGATCCTGCTGAGTTCAGGAAGGCGGTCCACGCCATCACAGGTCCGGGGTATACGTTACAGCTCCCTATGACCAAGGAGGCTGCCAACGCCCTGCTTGTACAGATAGTACGTAACGATCCGGAAGGAGCTTCTGATAAGTATGATAAGCTCAGGAGACTGGGTGAAAAATACGCCACAGAGATAGGCAGTTCTGTAGGGATAGATGACATTACGCCTCTAACGGAACAGAGAGATAAGATGATAAACAAGTTCAGGCGGAGGCTCAGTAACGTTACGGACCCAGGGGAAAGGGCCAAGATCATGCAGTCCGCTCAGGATGAGGCTAAGGTGATAGCCCGCACGCATAAAGGCGACCTTAAGCTGCTTGTGGAATCGGGTGCAAAGGGTAGCGATATGCAGTTGGCCAACATAGTGGTAAGCCCTGTAATAACGTATGATCCTGACAAGCCTCTTAATACCGTTGAGATGACCCCGGGTTCGTACTCAGAGGGCCTCAACATGCGCGATTACTGGCTTCAGAACATGAAGATAAGGAAGGACGCGGCTGCTACCGCTCTCAACGTGGCTACCCCGGGAGCTTTAGGTAAGCTGCTGGTGTACAACACCATGAAGGAAGTAATATCCATGCCGGACTGCCACACTGATAACAGGGTGTACCTGCCGTGGAACTCGTCCGACATACAGGGCAGAGTCATACAGGAGAACGTTCCGGGTATTAAGAAAGGCACCGTGATCACGGATGCCAACCAGAGTAAACTGCCCAGAAGGGACATTTTCGTAAGGTCTCCTAAGACCTGTGCCGCACATGAGGGGATCTGCCAGAAGTGCTACGGTACCGATTCTCTATGGAAGTTCCTGGACATAGGTGTCGGAGTGGGGGTAAGGGCGTCAAATTCGATAATAGAGCCGGTAGCCCAGCGCGCACTTGACTCCAAACACGGAGGAAGGGACCTCACCCGTGACGTTACCAGAGGAGGCATATCAGCTCTTACCGATCTATTCAGCAGCGATCCGTCCAAAGCAACTGTAGCCACCCTTTCGGTACAGGACGATGAGGTGGACGGTGTAACTTTGAGGAGAGGCACTACCCACATCATAGCCATGAAATCGGGACGTAAATATAAGGTCCACCCGGAAAGTAATATAATCGTCAAGGAAGGGCAGAAGGTCAATATCGGTGATAAACTTACGGAAGGAATAGTCCCTTATACCGAGATGACCCGTCTTAAAGGTATCAAGGCCGGCAGGGATGCTCTCGTAGGCGAGTTCAAGAACCTGGGCGGTACTGAAGGTATAAATGAGAGACTGTTCGATGTAGTAGCCAAGGGTGCAGTTAATTACGTGGAAGTCCTCAGTGCCTTTGACAACTTCATACCGGGAGACACTATACCCTATAATAAACTGGTGGACATGGGTATGAGCAAAGGAAGGGAGATCCCGCTGTCGGAAGCTGTTCCGGGTATGAGCCTTGCCGGTGAGGTCATGGACTACTCTACAGGCCACATGCTCACTGAGGCGGACATAAAGGAGAGGCTGGCAGGTGCCGGAGTGCGCAAGATAACCGTATTCCCTGAAAAGGTCAGGGTTAAACCGATAGTAAAAAGCTTCTATACTTCAGGTATGCTTGAAGACAGCTGGGTGGACAACCTGGCGCAGAAATATATCAAGAAGACCCTCATGACTGCGGCGTCAGAGGGTAAATCAAGTCCCGCCGTATCCCTGTCACCTGTAGTGCCGTGGCTCACAGGCAGACCTTTTAAGGAGAAGGGTGCCGACTACTAAAGCGCATCCCGCTAAAATGTTATAAGTATCTGTAAGGATTTATTAACGTTTTAAGTAGAGGAGTGCCAGTATGTATGCAACAGGTAAGGAAGTTAATTTCGTAGAGTACCTCAAAAAGACTTTTCTGAAGCTTATGGTTTACCAGATCGGGCGGTGGTCTTCAAACGGTTTGAAGCGCGGAGACGTAAAGCTGAGCTGGGAAAGCTTTTTCGAGGATGATCGTGAAGAAAAAGAGACGTACGGGGGAGATGACGGGCTGGTACTGGATCTTAGAAAGTGTCTGGTATGGGGCGGAGCCCGTTTGAAAGATTTTATGGAGATGAACAGCGACAGCGTGCGGACTTGCACGGTATACCAGTTGAGTGGCTCCTTTGACGGACTTCAACAGGTAGGATACGCCCGTTATGCTAAACGCGGCCCCAGGCTGCTTCTGAAGGGGGTTGAGCTGGAGGAAGGCGGCATTTATGTCCTGGACGCATACAACGGTCAGATACTTATCCGGCCGGGCAGGATCTTTGAGCTGGTGGTAGGCAGTGCAGTAAGGCCTCTGTACAATTTCATTAATGAGGCCGTATCGGCTGAACGGGTCTACTCTGATTCACCGGTATACAAATCAGTGATCCGTAACGGGCTCAAAGCGTTATCCTCAATTAAGGGAGTAATGCGGGACGGGGTGTATACTAAACTTAAGGACGCCTACAGGCACTGGCCTGTTAAGAAGAATGGTAAGAAAGGCTACCGGCTCATATCCGCTCCCGGGTTTGATATGAAATGTAAAGCCAGGAACATGCTCAGTATGCTCAACAGTTTTGTTCTTGAAAATGAAGATGACAGGTTAGTACAGCTGTCGTATATTCCAGGAGTGGACTATGTCAGAGAGCTCAGGGATATGAAACTCAGTGTAAAGGATGCCGGGAACATGATGATGTCCCTGGACTATTCGGACTTCTTCACTAAGCTGTCCCCTAATATCATTATGGACAGCATGGAATACCTAGATTTCAGCGGATATTCGGTCGCGGGCAGCCTTGAGGAGATCCTTGACAGCAAGAAGGTCTCCGACTACATCGAGAGAAGCGGAACTTCAGCAATTCTGGGCAGCATGGTGTGGTGTGCCATGGCGGAATACGCCACGTTCGACAGCAGGAAAATGGGTGACCTGCTGTGGAGCGTAATCTACAATGTACGTGATAATATAGATGAGGGGGCGTCAGCATGCTCTGAGCTTGCTGGAGTACTGACCGCATGGACCCTCACCGTAAATCTTCCTGTCTGGAAGGCAGCCGTTGCCGGGAAGGATATCATAGGAAAAACGGATCAGCCTGACGCCGCAGGGTACATCAAGTACGCCTCGTTCCTGCGTAAGGCTCCTCTGGAGGAATCCCCTGATATCAAGGAGCTGCACACTTCGCTCAATGCCGGTCCGTGGTCAGTGAGAGGCATTCCCCAGGGAGCGCCCTACAGCGGAACGGTAGCCAACTGGGTGGCTTTGAGGCTGATGTCTATTCTTATGGGAAAGATATGCGGAGTAGTGGGATCTTTCGGAGGTCAGGTCAGAAAGGTGATACTGTATTCCGACAACGTGTTCGTATTTTATGACTGTCCGGTATCCTGTGAGAAGATATTTAAGCGTGAACTCCCTGAGGAGCTTGCGGGTCAGCCACTCAGAGAGTACAAAAGGTTCCTGTACTCAGATAAGATAACGGTAACGGACAGGGCCCGTAAGGACATCAAGGTCCTGGGGGTTCTGATAGATAGTGACGGTGATATCCGGTTAAGCCGGAATACCAGACGCAGGCTTAACCAGGAGCTGATACACGCCTTTAAGGAAGATGCTGAGGTGTCCAGGGAGACTGCTGGAAGGAGAGTGTGGTTTGAAAGAGTGCGTGACATGGGTGTTCCGGGAAAGTATGCGAGAGCTCTAAAAACTGCATGAGTTTTACCGGGTGCGCCCCCGCAAGGGGGCCTGCCCGGAGTCAACTACCTCCAGCACAAGGCTGTAGGCTTGCTCGATCCTACGGAGTAGGAGAACATATGGGTTGTTGACTGCACCCTGTTCCACCTACTCGGGTGGAAAGGAAATGGTTGGCTCGGATGTTTAGAGCCGCATTGACATCGCTGTGGTCTGAATAACCACAGCGAGCACAAACGTACCTGCCACCATTTCTACTACTTTTATCTATAGTACCACAGCAGCTACATTTCTGGGATGTGTACCGAGCATCCACATACACTACGTCTTTCCCGCAGGCCTCGGCTTTGTATTTAAGGAATTGCTCTAATTGATAGAAACTCCAATCTGAAATTCTTTTATTCAGATGCCTGCCTTTCATACACTTATTTCTCTTCAGATCCTCCAGGACAAAGACGGTTTCAGGCATAGAACAGATCCACTTAGATACAACATGATTGACATCCTTGCTGAACCGCTTCTCGCAGCCCGACATCTTTTTAAGTCGTCTCTTGGCTGAGCGAGTGCCTTTTGCTTGACATGCCTTTCTGTTGTACAGGTATCGCCTTCTGTTACCCCTTACCTTTTTACCCGAAAATTTATCTCCCTTCGAGGTAGCTACGATATTTATAATACCCCTGTCGATCCCCAAATACTCACCTTCTTTCTTTTCAGGGGAAGCTTTTTCATAGTTCAGACAGATCCAGAAAGTCTTGTCAGAATAAGATAATTGACAGCCGGTAAATTTCCAGTTATTAAAAACATCTTTAAAGTAATCCGGTATTTGAAGGATAGTTTTCTGTCTTTTTCCGATAGATGAGAATGTTAGCTGTTGTCCTCTGAGAGTGCAGGTTCTCTTATCATAACGAAGCGTAAGTCGGTTTCCAGGTCTAGGGATACGTTTGAATTTTGTTGCTTTTATAGATTCCATAGCGTTGTCTCTAGCGGCCTGAATCATAGCGGAAGGTACTTCAGGGTGAGTTTTCCTTAGTTCTTCGTACAACCCCATGTGAGCTTTCTGCTTGGAGTATGTCTTGTTTAGGAACGCCCATTCAATGTGGGCAGAATAGAGAGTGCTATACTGGGACATAAGATTAAGTATATCATCCGGCCTTTCAGGTTGTATTTTCAAACGTATTGTTCTTCTCACAAAAAAACCTCTTGACCTATTAGCATCTTTATAATATACTATGGGTAGCGATTTGTCAAGCTAAAAAGGAGGTATCTATGAAATTAATAAGTTCGTCACATTGCACTCACCAGCTGGGGGTCCATATAGTGTTCTGCCCTAAATACCGACACCAGGTGTTGACAGAAATTGTAGAAGTAGAGCTCAAAAGAATAATTGCAGACATTTGTGTACACTATGGGTGGTCAATACAAGCCATAGAAGTTATGTCCGATCACGTACATCTGTTTGTACAGATCGAGCCTGGGACAGCTCCGGCCGAAGTAGCTAAAACAATTAAGAGCATCACAGCCATTCAGCTATTCACTCTTTTCCCTAAACTCAAACAAACTAAATTCTGGGGGAGTGGATTGTGGTCGAGAGGGGCTTACTACGGGAGTGTAGGTCAAGTCAACGAAGACACTATAAGGAAATACATTGAAAATCAGAAAAAGCATTAGCTTAACGACCCATTCAGCCCCTACCGCAAGGATAGGGGTTTTCTGGGCTATAATTATAAAAAGTTGCAAAAAGCACTGACAGGGTGTACACTTTTTTTTGATTGGACCGGAGGGGTTATGAAAACTTCGCGCAGGGAAGAGGAATACATAAAGCAGTACAGGGCTACAGGGGATAAGAAATACCGTGACATGGCTATTGATGAGATGAGGGACCTCATATTTTCTAATGTCAAGTCCATGAACCTGTCACAGGGGGTGGACACCCGCACGCTCTATCTCAAGGGCATAGGCCTGGCCAAGGACGCAGTGGAGACATGGGACGGTGATAGGGCCAAGCTGTCAACTCACGTCATCAACAGCATGAAACCTCTTCACCGCGACATTTACAAGTACGGGCCCACCCTGCATGTTCCCGAACACAGCATAAAGACGTTCGGTGAGTTCAAGAAAGTGTATGAAGAGTACACCAACGAATACGGGGACAAGGATCCTGACCCTGTAGTCCTGGCCGATATGAGCGGACTGTCTGTCAGCAAGGTCAGGGAATTCCTTTTGCGTGAACGTAAGACGTATAACACCTCTACACAGTCATTCCGCCCGGCTGAGTATGTAAGCAGCGACCACAGACTGGATACGGAGTACCTTACCAAGCAGTTTGACTCCGACCCGGTACAGAAGAAAGTGTGGGCGCACATAAAGAAGAGCCTGGACAGTGCGGACAGGAATCCTCCCAATGCCAGAGAGGTCCACCGGAAAACGGGAGGATCTTACTATGAGATCAACAAGGCGTATAACGAGATAATAGGAATTATTAACGATTACTTAAGGTTGAGCCAGTGATGCGTGCGTTTTTCAAGAGGGTTTCCGGGTTTTACGGTAGGCCTGCTTTGTTTTCACAAATATTTTTTGACAACACAGTACAGAAGTATATAATAAGAACTGCTATAGTTAACCGGTACATGACAGCGGGCGCTGTATATCCCGGAGGTTTTTTTAAAGGTGACGCTGAGTTAAGTGCGTTATTGTTAACTTAAAGACAGGCTTGGAGGAAGCCTTTGCAGCTTAAGCAAGTTGCATAAAATCAGATAGAATGAGCGGTAATATGACAAAAGACCAGCTGATTTTTAACCTAGTTGCTGCAAGAGCCGACAAGCTTGCATCTGCCGGCGGACCGGCTGTATCCCTTGATAATGTCCGGGAGATAGCGGAGTATGCAGCAGGCAAACTTCCGTCTGACATCACGGATGTTCTTTCAGGTGCGCAGCTCGAAGGTGTTGCGGAGATGGCTATTCAGGAGGCGTTAATGGAGTTGTCTAACGATAAACAGGCACATGGAGGTGCAGAAATGTCAGGAGCAAACAGAGTGGATCTCGATTATGTAGACGTTATCAATCTTGACGCGGATAAAGTAGCGTCTGTTCACGGTCCCATGGCTGGAGCTGAAGTAAGATTGGCAAGAGTGGCCCAGGACGTACCCGGTGTTCTTGCAGCTGCAGTTGAAAAACTTGCGGCAGTACAGAACCTGGTAGTCAAGATTGCAAGCGTTGTTGAGACTCTTGCGGCAGAAGCCGGAAAGCAGATCTCCGCTGATCAGGGTAATGCTAATGCAGTTATCCAGGATGGCGCTGGTAAAGATGAATCCACTGAGGATGAACTTAAGAAACTTGTTAAGGTCACCGGAGAAGGTACCGGCACAAGTTACATGACCGGAGACCCTACCGGAAAAGAAAGCAAGATCACCAACCCGGGTAATGCCGGAGCGGGTGGAATAGCGCCTAACAAAGCGCCTACCACAGGGGATATCATCGCTAATGCCAACGCGAGAGGAGCTTCCACGAAGCAGCTTTTCGAGAAGATCAAACTTGAAAGATCAGGTGGGAAAAAGTAGGTTATTTTTTTTAGATAACCAGAGCCCTCGCAGCAGGGGATATTCTTTATGCCGGTAGGGTAGCCTACCGGCGTTTTTTTAGGCCTGCCGGATTCCCGGCAACCCCCGGCGGGTCCGGACGATAAGGAAGGCAGGTATGCGGTATGAGCAGTCACAGGAGAATGTAGACGCCGGGCTTCTGGAAGCCCCGTCTCATATAGTAGACGCATATCGTAACCGCACTATCCGTTATATTCTCGAAGCTCTTCTTCTTGACCCGGAGACTCCTGAGGGAGTGTTCCTGGATCTCATGGGCTGGGACATGTCCAGCGTAGATGAATACCGTAAATATTTTTTTAACATACCTAAGAAGATGCCCAGGCTGGAACTGTTCACTTTCATACAGTCCATGCCGGCCATGACCGACGGGGACATCATGCGTAAGAACCTGTGTCTGGGCATATACGAATACGGATGGGCTTTCATAGACTCCAAGTATAACAGAGGCGCCAGGGTGTCCATACAGGGCCGGGCTATACACAGTCTCAAAAAGATGTTCGGGCACATTGACCGCATGGTGGTGGATTGTCTTTCTGATCCGACCGTTAAGAATCTGCAGCCTCTCATGAAGCTCATGAAAGAGGCCATACAGATAGAAGCCGAGACGATCGATAAGACTAAGAAACCGGAACAGCTTACTCTCCAGTTCGTGGAGGATCTCCAGAACTCAGCCCTTTCGGGGGTTGACTCCGGAAAGATCATGGGGCTGGAGTTTGATGAGCTCCGTAAACTGAAACCGATCGAGCAGACGGCTGACAAGGCTATTCAGACGGAGCTCACTGACATTCTCAAGGATGCCAAGGAGTGCATGAGTGACTGAGAAAAAGTTTGCCAATAACTTTCTCAGGTAGTAGAATGGTACGCTGATATTGTGTTAGGGGGTTGAAGTGAACGACATTGTCAATAAAATGATGGGGCGCGTATCCGAAATAGGAAAATCTCCGGTAATGGGGAAGCTCATGCAGGGGGCAGGAGCGCTGCAGGGGTCCATCGAGGACGCCTCAGGGCCTGCGGACCTCATAACTAACCCGGCCACTGGAAAGGAGGATGCCGCCACTCTGGGTCTTACCGCCTTACGGAGTGCCGGTACGGCTCCGGTACTTCAGAAGTACATGGATAAGTTCCTGGAATCCGAGTACGGAGCGTACCTGCCCGTTCTGGCGGAGAACCCCAATATAAAACAGTTTCTTCACCGGAACCCTTACCTCAAGACAGGGGTAGGGATGCTTTCGGACAGACTTGACAGAAAGAAATTTGAATACATGCGTGGTAACGCTCTAAATCAGATGAGCTCAGCCGCGGGACAGCTGGAGGCGCAGTACGGCAGTGACACGGCCTCACTGGGAGGATACTCCGCAGTGGCGGATGCAGTTAACCGCAGAATGCGCATCAACCCCTATGCGTCCTTTGATACGGATAACATTGTGAAGGCTGCTCAGGAACTTAAGAAGTACCGTACCGGAGAGGAGCTTACGCCTGAAGAACTCACTGCGGCTAAGGATGCGGCACAGAAAGCGTATGACAGAGGGTTTAAACCCAAGGGTCTGCACAGGGTATACTCCAGGTATGCCGGAGGCCTTTCAGGTCAGCGGTACAGATCCGCCATGGACGAACTGGCAGTAAGGGGAACTAACTTTCAGCAGAGAGTTCAGGCCGGGGGAGCCGCCCTCGGTGAAGCTAACAGCAGGATACAGGAGGTGGCTTCAATGCAGGGACCGGAAGCAAGAGTAAGAGGACCGAGGGTCAACGTGGGCAGGTTCATGGAACTTTATAATAAGGGTGCCGATAAGAAATCAAATGCTGAAAGCGGGGACAGTGTCTTCCTGGACATGCTCAGTACCAGAGACTTCCAGGACAGGTCGTCGGGAACGGTGCTTACCCGGTATAAACGCAGCCTGGACGAGAAGGGCGGAGCATCGGCATACGCCAACTCTCTGATATATTCCGGAGGTGACAGGAAGGAGCCGTCCAAGTCCCTTGAGCAGATTTTGAAGAAACTTAAAAAAGAACTTTATTTTAAAGAAAATGTTTTGTATACTGTAGACGGAAAGTAGCTTTAGGCTGATGTTGTTTACAATTTGAGGTGACTGGTGCCATGCACCGTTGATATAACAGGAACACTATGACGGGAGGTTAACATGACCGTTTACACAAACCTTTTAAACACTATTGAAGATCAGAAAAAGGTCATAAGCAGTCTTACAGCGAAATACGATGAAGCCACCAAACTGGCTGAATCGGCGGTAGCTTATGCCAATGATCCTGACTCACAGCTGGCCAGTAAGGCCGGTAACGCTGTAGAGGGTGCCGTTGAAAATGCAGTGGAAGCCCCTACTGCCGTTTCGGAAGAGTTGAAGGACTCTCTCGTAGATGCAATGAGCAAGATCGACCCATCTCTTGCCGCTGACCTTACCGAGGAGTTCGCACAGGCTGAAGCTACAGACACCGTGATGGACGGTGAGAAGCTTGGCGCAGCAGTGGTGAAGACTCTCAGCAAGTACGTAGGTCCGAGACCGGGATACCGTGACAACGTATCAGCAAGGAGACCTGCCGCAACTGCAACCAAGACTGCAAGCAGGAACCAGGGAGGCTCAGTAAATGCCAGCATGACAAGCGCATTTGCAAGTGAGATGGAACAGATCGCTAAACGTTAAACCGGAGGGTGAACATGTCGTTAAGTTTAAAGAAAATGGGGATAAGTAACCCTACAGTACTTAGAGGTAAGAACCCTCACGAGTACATCCAGCAGAGTGCTTTGACCTTTGACGGCCCTGCCCTCGACAGAAGCATGCGTAACCACGAGTTCGTTATTCTGGCAAGCACGGGACGCAGACCGGCGTTCAGACACCTCGCCTCACAGGACGGGGATACCCTGGACGACTTTCTGACAAAGCTGGAAAATTCATCCAAGGGAGCGCCTATCGTAGCTGACAAGGTCTATGACCCTGAAGGTTTCGCAGGTGAGGTCCTTGACTGGATAAGAGATAAGATATGTCTGGTCGTCAATGGATCGGACTATGATGAAATGCCGCTCGTTAAGACGGTATTCACCGGTGGAGTTGACAGTGCTGACGACGCCTGCCTGAACCTCAGGAAAGGATGGGTCGGCAACGTAGTTCTTTCAGATTTCATACCGGTAAGCCTTGTAGCTAACATTGTTAGAGAAGGCGTTCTCAGCGTATATGCAGACATGGACCCGCTGTCAGCTACAGCGGGGCATGTAGTAGTAGCTCCCACCGGACTCGGCGGGACGATATTTGCGGGATATACTGAATATCCTATACTCGGAACACAGGTCATCAGTGCGGCTGTGTACGAGGTAAGAGGCGTTCAGCGTATCGTTATCAGTTTTACATTTTAATGGAGGTGGATATGACAGTTACTGTAAAAAGTATGGGGATCAGTGCTCCTGAAGTAAGAAGGGGTATAAATCTTCATGAACCGATCCGTCAGAGCATGCTCACCCTCGATGGTTCTTCCCTCGACGGCGTGGCTCTCTATGCACATTCTATCGTTCTTTCAGGATCTAACGGACAGGGTCCGGGATTCAGACAGCTTCCTACAGGTGCTGATCTTGCCGGAACAGGTAATGCCCTTAAGGCTTACGCTGTTGCAAGAGGAGCTACCATCGCTGAAGTAGGCGCCGCAGCTATCGCTCCGGCCATTGAGTTCCTCAGGGAAAGACTCTTCATAATTCTTAACGGAAGCGAGCATGTCGAAATGCCGCTCGTCAGGAATACCAATAAGTTCGACGCGTCACACGATGCAGGCATCAACCTTCGCTGCGGATACGTAGGTAACCTCGTTCTCGGTGGAGTAGCTGCTGCAGATGTGGACTCGATCGTTATCGAAGGGTGTGTCTGTATTTTCGTGAATGACGCGACAGGCGAGATAACTCTCGGCGCTACAGGCGGATCAGCCGCAGGCGTTACAGAGATTCCGATCAAAGGTACCATGGTAGTAAGCAAGGGTGTCGTCACGGCTAACGACGGCAGCCAGCACGTAGTTATAGATTACACTTGTTAAGGAGGGAACGATGATAGACTACAGTACAAAGAAAATCGAGCAGGAACTCTGGACCGATCTTGCTCAGGCGATCAAATCAGGGAATCCATACGACAAACAGGCAAGTAAGTTTACTGACTGCCTTGCTGTCGGAGCATATATGTACGGCGCAGCTCGTCAGATCTATGCTGCTCTTACCGACAACGGTAAGTTTCACAAGCTCACTTCAGCTGAT
>Ga0172381_10006646_pt1 | contig 11551 bp, 18 predicted proteins | sample Leawel6488metaG_FD_119754 | JGI IMG/M metagenome (GOLD analysis project Ga0172381, IMG submission 119754) | Leachate microbial communities from a municipal landfill in Southern Ontario, Canada - Leachate well 64-88 metaG | ecosystem: Engineered > Solid waste > Landfill > Unclassified | place... | reverse complement strand
TAAGAGTAAAAACAGTTTGCCCAGGAGTGGCAGAAAATACGTCCTGATACATCAGGGTAGATGTAGCGCCAGTAATAGTATCTACAGTAATATCGACTCCGGCCACAGAGTCAGTGGCAGAGATGGATACAGAAGATCCTGGAATAAAATTGAGAACCTTACGAGATCCTACCACAGCACCAGAATTTACTTTTACAGATACCTTCTGGGGATCAGCTAATTCTCCAGATAATCCAGTAACTGATATTTCATCATCCCCGCCGTTCTCATGTCTAGTATGATGATCAGTAACATCTATCCCATCTACGGTTCCCACATTGGTAATATCATTACCATCCATATCAATATCACCAGCATTAACAATATCATTTCCACCTAAATCTAAATCCCCAGTCATAGGAGTAGATCCATCCAGCGGTAATAATAGTGCACCAGAAACCTCTACATTATTACCATTTACGACTGTAGTAATATTGTTAGTTCCAGATATTCCTCTAAATTGAAGAATGTTGGCTACATCAGCGGAGAAGATGTCGGCACCAGAACCTATATTTGCAGCGCCAGTAACAGTACCTGTTGGTGGATTGAACGTTATACCGGCCTCACAGCCACCATCATCTGTAACTGTGATATAGGATCCTTTGAAATTCAGAGAATTAGCTGGGGCAATTATGGTTATACCATTCTGTTTTACCTCATGAAGTCCCTGATTAGTCCCACTAATTAATAGTGTTAAGGCATCTAGCCTAGCTTTAACAGTACCATAGATTCCACTAGGATCTATTCCTAGCTCATTTTCAATAGCAATAATAGCATCCCTTAGAGTATTTGTTACCGAAGCATTAATGCTAGTAATCAACTCACTAGAACTTGGAATAGATGTATTATTGTCAATGCCAGAAGGGTAAATTGTGGCCATGCGGATCCTCATCAGGATGCTAAAATATGCAGCACTGAGGATTTTTGCCGTTAAATAAGCCAAAGGCCAGGAGATATCCTCAACTGGCCTTTGGAACCTATGCTCACTATCTATGCTAAAAACTAGATCAAAATATGCCTAGAAAAGAAAATGGCCGCAACTGTCCGGTATGACATAATTACGACCACCTTCATGCCCTGACAAAACTAACCGAAAATTTCTCGAATTCTTGGAACACTCAATCCAGTTCTGGCCAGCCGATAATAGAAAATATCTCCACGCTTTCCCAGCTCAGAAGCGGTCTTACACTGAACCTCAAAACCTTCCTTACGCAAATCCCTAACCCTAGAACCGGCATTGGCTACCCTGAACTTACTCAGCGGTAACCATTCCTGCTCTGTTGCTAGAAATGTATATAGAACCTTTTGTACATTAGAATTTAATTCTCTTCGTTGGAACCTACTAATAAATTGTTGAATTTCTTGTCTCATTTTGAATCCTCCATGGATAGTTATTTGAGTTATCCACAGTTATACTATCGACATCTTTTGGGTTTATTTTTGTGCAGGCGGAAGCGGAATGCCAATTCCGTTTACTAAATTAGAAAATTCCTGTAATGTTATTTCACAGCAATTTACAACAAATTGTAATGGATTATCCTTATTAGAAGCTCCCATAATAATTCCAACCTTTCCAGGATTAGATAATTTTGCCTCAATATAACTTCCATCATCAAAATCTATCCGCATAATCTAGCCTTTTCAATTGTTGAATACCTTTCCCCAATCCATACATTCTCTAATTCTATAAGTTGATGCATTTTATAATCAGAAATAAGCTTAAAAATATCTTTATTGCTCTCTTTTGCGGAAATTAAATGTAATTTTCCTACTATTTTTCTATTACTTATATCTAGATACTGGCTTAATATTTGAATATTATACAAACCATCTATTGTTAATTGCTGAAATGTTCCAACTTTTGTTTCACCATCAAATAATATTCCAAGCATCTTCCACCATAATATACAATTTATCATCCATTAGTGTTACAGAGTTCTCAAAATGACAGTTAATATTGGGTGTAGTTACAGCCCATCCATCATCCATAACTTTTGTTTTCGTTTCGCCTATAACTAACATAGGCTCTATGGCCAAAGCTAATCCATTATCTAAAATTACCCCAGAATGTGGATCTTGTTTATTGGATACAAAGGGGTCAGCATGGGGTTTATTAAGATCCAATCCATGACCACCATAATTAGTAATTACTCCAAATCCTTTTTTTGTAGCATATTTATATATTGCATTTCCAATAGCACCAAGTCTATTCCCTATTTTTGCCATTGACTGCCCGGCCAATAAAGCATTATAACATTCTTGAACTAATCTGGTATGTTCTGCTAATTTAGCCGGGCCATATATCCAAGTTCTAGCCGAATCACAAATGGCTCCATTATAAGTAACCCCAACATCAACGGTAACCAAATCCCCTGGTTGTAGAATATAATCACTAACAATTCCATGAACCAATACATTATTTACCGAAATACAAGCGACGCTAGGAAATCCTTTATAATTTAGGAATGTTGGAGAACAGTTATGTTTATTACAGTTTGTATATACAATTGATTCCAATTGTCTTAGTGACAGATTTGGTGTTTGTTGTATAATTAATTGCTGGCACTCTTTAAATATATCAGAAACACATTGGCCAGCATATTGTTGATCGGATAGCCATTTGTGATTTTTCAAAGTAATGAATTCAGACATTTTTCTTTTTCGTCTTAATAAGAGTTTTTAACGTCGCAAATGCTTGATTCATACTATATACAAAATCCTCATCACAATCTCTGGACCTAACCTCACCTAGTTCCAAACAGCTTTGCATCCTACTTGAGGAATGTCTAAATCTAATTTTACTATTTAGATCTTCGATATTATTCTGTTCTTCTTTTGGCAGAATGTCTGGTTTCATTTTCTAGCTTTCTTAGCCTTTGGTTCTGGCTTTACCTGCTTTTCAGCCTTAGCTAGCAATTGTTCAAATGCATCCACTTCTTCCGATGGAGGTTCTACCTCTTTGGGTTCTGTTTGGTTTTTAGCCAACAATTCAGCCTTAGCGTCCCGAATCTTCTGGCTAATATCTACACACTCTTCTTCTGGAACTGTCACAGATACCGGTCCTGGTAAATTGCCAGAAATAATAACATCTAAGAATAAATTATCCAATCGTGACTGAATAATGCTTGCCTGACGTACTTTCTTCTGATCAATCTGCCTACTTCCAGTATTAGCTAGAGTTGCCGTATGGTTCCGAACAGTTGCCAAATTAGCCAAATATTGTAATAGATCTTTATCCATTGGTAGGCTCCTCTGTGGCCGCTGGGCGTACAATCTTACCAGATTCTAGAACCTGATCTTGTCCAACCTTAAGACTATACTTGTTATACACCTGCAATATAACGTTCTTAGCCTCTGCTTCGGCCAACCGTGCCAAAGCTACATATTTTTGAGCTTCAGACTCTGTTAATATAGCCTTATGTTTAGCGTTGGTTACTGCTCTAAGGTCTTCTTGTGTGATTTCTTCAAGTTGTTCCATTATTATCTCCATCGAATACAGACCAACATGAGAATTCTATTTCTACATATTGTTGATCTTTTTTATTTAATTTACTTCTATCTATGTGCAACCGGAACCTGGGCTGTTCCCAATATGCTATCCGGTCATCTTCTACGTATATATCAAGAGATCCGTCATAATTGTCTTTTACTAGTATCTTATTTTGCTCCAAAACCTTCCTGACCTTTCCCTTCTGTAGAATTGTCATTTCTGACTCCGGGTCAGGAAAACAATCAGAGAAGTCCGCGCCGGTACTTTCTAGGATAGACTGTACCCATTCATTTCGCAATTTACTAGCGACATTCTTTTCTTCTCCTTTATCCGCTGTGGCTGTGAATTGCAAATTGTTTCCTTAGATTTCGTTTTAAAGACTCTTCGGCCTCTCCCAAGAGTTTTACACATACTGGCTGCGATATATTCAATTCTTCAGCAATCTGCTTAACAGAATGGGAAAAGCCACCAATATCATAATGTCTTAATGCGATTTCTCTCTTTTGTCTGGGTAACTTTAGTATTTCTTCTCGTAACATTTTTTTATACTGAGAATTTTCAGCATTTTCTACTTGGTTCGGCTTTTCATCTACCAAAAGAGGCATATCGGTTTTATAAGGAGGTAAAAGATTTGCCTTCTTTAATGGAACTCGAATAGTAGAATGTGCATTAGCGGCTCTAGAAACCCTGGTGCCAATATATTTAGAAGCCCACCAGGCAAAACATCCTTTATTAGGGTCATATGTTTCTAGCGACAACATAAGGGCTTCAAACCCGTCCTGGCACAAATCCGAATAATTCCCAAATTTCTTATACTTATGAGTTTTATTGGTAACTAAACTAGCAAGCTTGGTAACACATATATTTTGATATTCTTTAAATATACGAATATCTTTTTGGTTACCACTCTGTGCTTTTTCTTTTAATTCTAAAAATGTCTTTGCAATAAGATTAATTTCATCTAAATTCAATAATCACCTATAATTGTTTTAGCTCCTCTCCAATTGTCTTTACATTATTTTCAGTATTCTCATAGGCCGTTTCACCCATAATATTAGCACGTAGCTTTTCATCGGTTTTTATCTGTGATCTTATTTTCTTTCTTTCATCGGTAATATATTGTTTTAGCTCTCGGCCTTCTAATTTTACCCTAGATACCGGCGCTTCGAGAATTACACGCCTGGCCTTACCGCCACACTTAGGACATATTGTGGGAGGATCTGTATGTATCGAATAAGTTTCCTCCCAAATATGTCCGCACTCATAACATTCATGATCATAGTTTGGCATAATTATTCCTTAACTACTAAGTTTTTTCCTAATAATTTCAATTCTATATCTTGCATCCAATCTTCTTTAATACGCTTTTTGAAGTCCTCGTCAACAATAACAAAAACTAAATATAATTCGTTAGTTTCAGGATTATGCTCCATTCTAATTGCTGTTGCTACAACTGTGTCGGTAGGCATAAATTATTCCTTGGCCAAATCTCCACTATAGTATCATCATCTGTTGAAGAATGACGAATACCTCTTTCCTGACATTCCTTTTTAGATAGAGTCCTTAAATCCCACAATACTTCCCATACTTTGTCCAAATTTAGTTCCAACACAGCTTCCGTATATTGCTCACATCCCTCTTGATCATTCAGATAAGATAGAGAATGATAATATTCTTCCCCATAATCATCATCAGACCCATAATAATAACCTATTGTTGGTAGGTAATAATTATCCTCATATGTACCATCATAATATTTCAAGTTATCTCCAAAATATTAGATATATCACCAGAAATATCTTCTGATGAAGACCAACTCTCAGCTGCTTCCGCATCATATGGTTTATCAATAATAGAACACTTGTTGAAGTTTTTCCAAATATTGTGGAATTTACCAGACTGACCATACCTATTCTTAATTATATGATAGATAAAATCATCATGAGTATCCTCGTCCTGCCTACTCTCTATCTGTATAATTAATGTAGCATGATCAGCAATATTACCAGATCTTCCAATCCTATGCAAACCAACAGCTTTATTAGTATCTGACCGTTGGTCCGGCTTGATCCTATTTAGCTGAACAGCCGTTACTACGGGAATAGAATGAACCCTAGCAAATTCATGTATCTTACCTGCCAGTTTACCTAATGATAACCAGTCATCATCATCAGATATGTTTTCCATTAATCCCATATAATCCAAAAAGATAACATCCGGAACATAACCAGTCTTAATTTCCTCAAACATAATCTCAAGCTGTTCCACAGAAAATCCACGAGGAACATCTATTATATCAAATTCATACGGATAATCCTTAATGAATTTACATGCTTTAGAAAGCCCCGTGGCTTCTTTCCTTCCTAGCTTAGCATCACGAATTCCATATTCCTGAACATCCGCTAACCTTGCCATGGTTCTACGGAAACAATCTTCATATGGCATTTCTAGACTAAAGTATGCCACATTATACCCTGGTTTAAAAGAATCTTTTGGAGTTTCTACGGTATTTTGCTGCATCCAGATCTGAATAGCCAAATTATTCATAAATGTGGACTTACCAGACCCTGTTTCTCCAGCAATAATAATCAGGTCAGCGGGCCTGAGTCCATTCTTTACATAGTCCAAAAATGAATACCCAGTAAGAATACCCTTTCCAAGATCTGGATTTTTAGATTTCTGAATATACAGATTGCGGAATTCCTCTATATAATCCCTAGCCACCTTCCTATCATAGGCCTTCTGGCCATTTGCTGCCTTTATAGCCCCTATCTCCCTTTCTAAGGCCGATATAGTTCCAGAGACATCCTCCAGCCCTCCCTGATTCATCCTCTCTTGAATAGCCTCCAGACGGCTCTCTCCATACTTCTGCTTTAATTGACTTACATCATATTGGAAATCTTCTTCAAGATATTCTTCTTCATCGGCCTTGTCATAGAAAGCATCTATTGCTGCACAAAAATCTTTATTTGTAACATATCTTTCTAATAAAACCCGTCTGGTTGGTTTGCTTTTATATAGTTTTACATAGTCTAGGATGGCTTTTGCAACTATTTTGGCCTGTGGATTAGAAAATAACTTCTCATCACAGGAGAAAGCAAAGTCTAAAGCTAATTTGTGGTGTTTAGAAATTGCATTAAGTATTGAAAATTCCAGATCTTCCATCAAGAAATACCTTCTTTTGGCCTATAATCTTCTCCAAGGAATGGAACAAGATCAACTAAATTGAATAAACTACTTATACTTTGCTGTAATGACCCCTCAAAAGAGAGATTGGGATTAGGACTATTAGTACACATAATAATCGGTAACTTGTTCTGGGTCCTGTTCCTAAGAATATCTTCCAGGGTTCTACCATAAAAGTCCGAAGATGCTTGTGAACTCATATACCTTGGATCAAATTCATCAATAATCAGAAAGTCCGTCTGTAATAATTCCTGCCTAGCCTGAAATTGTTCATGACTTTTCATGGCAGAAATGATATCATTTAGGTTGACATACAGTCCAGAAAAACCTTTTTCAAGGGCTCTCTTTAGTATATTGGTAGCCAGCATAGTTTTGCCAACTCCAAAAGAACCAGCAAAACATATTGCTATACCGCGTTTGTAGATAGCAAGAATGTCCTTGGTGATGTCATCATAATAAACTAGAAGGTCTTTTCCCCCAGTAAAATCACGTTTCATTTCCAAGTTCCAGTATTTTACTGGAATGTTGGCTTCATAATAACGATGAAGGGCTTGTTTTAGCCTAGATCTTTTCTTGATATCTTCTATCGGTTCAAGATCTGAAAGAGCCAAATCAAGTTTTTGATGTGGTACGTTTCTTAAAGATTGGCATGACATATGGCTCTTTATATCCTTTTGGGTTTGAATTACTTAAATGTTCTCTAACTTTAGCAATAAATGGTGGCCTTTGTTGATAGGCGCTAACCAAATTCTTGGTATGTTCTACAATATTATTGGATGGTTCTACCTGTGGTGGAGAATCTTCAATCACTCCATATTTAATAAATCCAAGCTTTTCCGGAGGTTCGGGAAAAGAATAGCTCACTAGGTGTGCTACATTAATTACTGTTTCTGGAACTCCTTTTACAGGATCATATACAGTAATCCATAAATCTCCCCAGTCAATTACAGTAGAAGTAATAATTCTACCATCAACCGTATAAATTGTTACTATGTCTCCAGTATTAGGTTTTTTCATTTCAATTTCCTCAATCTATTAATATCTAACCCCATAACATCCAAATTCCCCATTAAAATATAATTAGGAGAAGTCTTGTCCTCAAAACGATCTAGTGACATTTGAATAAATGCCAAGTCACCATAGGTATTTATAACTATACCTAGCTCAGATGCTATTGTTTTATATACTGCAGGAACTGGGGTTGATCTTTCCCAAGATACAGCTATCTTCCTTCTCGAATCTAAAAACTCATTTGCAAAACCCGCTGCAGAAAAGAATCCAATTTTATAGAACGGACTCTTCCCAACCTTGTGATCAAATACCCAATCTACATAATCTTTAAGCAAACGCATGTTTGGTCTATTTAATGCTGCATAAATTGTCTTGATTATATAAATATCTGGAGACTTTCCAGGAGCACCTTTAATTGTAACAGAAAACTTCCTTCCAAATTTTTGTTCAAATCGCCTACAGATATACGATAATACATGTACTTCTTTCCACTCTGTAGGATCTAAGGTGTCTATCTCTGCGAATTTACTAAAGAATTTTTGCCAATGCTTATTGAGTTCTGGTTCTTCGGACATAGTTCTTGCTATTAGGAATGGAAACAGCCTCGACGCTAGATTAGACCAAATTCTTCTTGTAGAATCTTTTTTCTATTTTCAGAATGGTCTCTAAGGTAATGAGCATTATCTGAAAAGTCCACCACTGCAGCTACTTTTTTATTAGGATAGGTTCTGATTACCCGGCCAACACGTTGTAATGTGGGTACCGATGCCTTGCCTCCACCACAATTAATTAAAGCACTTAAGATTGGTACATCTAATCCAATATCAAAAATCTTGCTAGCTATTATTAAATCTATCTTTCCAGATTCTATATTTTCTTTAGCTTTGTTTCTTTTCTTTATATCGTCTTTTCCAGATAATAATACACAATTTAAATGTTGAGAAAGTAATTTAAATAATCTTTTCCCATGATCAATTGATTTAAACAATACTAATGGCTTATATTTTAAACCAACCAATTTCTCAGCATTTTGCAATATAAGATTATTCCTTATCTCATTTTCAATAATATATGTTTTATATATTGTTTGATAGTGTTTTTTAATATGTTCTGGATATGGTGGAACATTAATAAATTTAATATACGGCTGAACTAAGTAGCCTTGTTTGATCAGCTGTTTGGCAGATATATCTATAATTCTGTTACCAAGAAGGGCCTCGATAAGCAGATCACTGCCATCATCTCTCCAAGGAGAAGCAGACATACCATATAAATGTTCCGGGTTTATATGCTGAGCAATTGTAGATACGGTGGCACAGCTGGCTATATGGCACTCATCTAAAATATGAACCTTAGCTGCTAACAAAAGTTCCCGAATGTCTTTATATTTTTCTTTTTCAACTACTTTTTCATCGTCATCATCAGATTCCAACAGCAATTCTGTTTTCTTTAATCCCAACGCCTGACCAATGGTCCAGATACTAATTATATTAATATCACTTATTTCACACAACCCGTCACCAATAATTCCAATCTTTTGTTGAAATACATCTGTACAAAATTTGTGAAATTGATATAATAAATCCTTTCCAATTACATAAATAATAGTTTTCTTACCCAGCGCTGCCGTAATCATGGCAGCAATAGCAGTTTTTCCAGATCCGGTTGGGGCCCGAATAATACCATAATCATGGGCCTTGGCCGCTTCCATAGCTGCTATCTGATATGATCTAGGAACCCTATTCATTTCCTTGAGGCGCTGGGAAATGTCGATTGAAGAGCCGGAAGAGGATACTGGCCTATTATCTGTTATAAATATAGGAGAATTGATTTTTTGGTAAAAGTCAAGAACTCGTTGTTTTAATCCAATGGGGAAGCTCATGTTAGAGTCATCCATGAGACGATTTTTACCGTCCCAATTTACCATCTGTCCAGAAAAGGGATCCATGTAGCCGCGTTTATAGGCTTGTGTAAACTGTGCCCCCATAACATTATAGGACAGTTCTCTATCTAATGCCCATAACAACCCATGATCATCTTCTCCTTCCAGTCTACAACGATTACCCTGGATGATTAGATTAGTCACTTCTTCCTAAAATCCAGCGACTTTCCTTTTGCAAAGTTCTGAGAAAATGTACTATTATTCTTAGCAATTTTCTGTCTAACTTCATCTGCCTTCGATACCGTCTTCTCCACTCCTGTATCCAAAGTCAAATTAGTTGTCCGGGTCTTAGCTCTTTGCTGAGTCTTTTCCTTTTCAGCCTCAACCTCTTTACGAAGCTGAGTTACCCTCGTATCTGGCAAGCCTAATCCAGAGAACATAGAATAAATATATACAATATCTTCCTTTACAGAATCATCTACATATGTTCCACGGAAAACGCCTTCCGCTCCTGGACAATTCTCCTGAATCAAACTCATGGCATAATCTACACTTCCACGAGGAATATTCTCCCAAACTTTATTATTTGCCACGATTAAAGCTCCGGCATACTTGGCCTGAGTCAAATCAAACCCACTGGCCAACAGACCAGTCTCATGATTCTCAATAATAGCCTCAGCAATTGCTGTATTATCATTAGCATAATTAGCTACCTGAATCTCTCCATAAATACACAAACCTTCCCCATCCGTAAATAGCTTGGCCCATTCCATAGGATCTAAGCTCTTCTCCAAAGACGCTACAGAAGAGAAGTGATTGAATATATCAATGGGTTTAACAATGGCTTTATTTCCAACAGAAAAGAAATTCATATGAGAAACATCACTATAAATTGCCTCTAACTTAGCATTATCCACAACAATTAGATTGGCAATGGTTTTGTTTTGAGCTAAAATGGCCAGCTTAGATAGTGTATTAAGTGCATTTTGTTTAGTCTGAGCATCCTCAGTAGACATTGGTAGAACGGTCATAACCACAATAGGCTTTCCTATTTGAGATAAAACGTCAATCATAACATCATGGGATCCTGCTCCAGATCCACCACCAAGAGATAGGCAAAGAAGAAATACCTGAGCATCACTCAAAACCTCATCTACAGCATTGATAATCTCTTGCTTATGCATTTCTGCGGCCGCGTGGCCAATATTAGTATCTTTGGCAGCTCCTCCAATACCATACTCAAGAAGATATTTGTGGTTTTCAGGAAGATCAATCTGCTCCAGATCCTGTGGAGCTGTGTTAAAAGCAATGGCTGGATAGCCAAGCTTAAACCAGCATTCCACCAATCGACTGCCGGCCTGTCCACTCCCAATAACACCAAAGTTCAAACTTCTACGTTTCTTTTCTATAATTTTGGGAGGCATAGCATTCTCCTTCTTCTGGGCCATCTTAGCTTTTAATTCTGCTAATTTGTCTTGTTCTATATTTTCTTCAATTGTTTCACGTGAAACATCATCTTCAATTTCTTCTTGTGGTTTATTTACTATTTCTGTTGTTACGGGCATTGTTCAACCTTTAGATATTTTTGAGTACAATTTCAAGCCATTCGCCTTTTGGTCCATTTCCGGTAAGGACATCGGATAAAAGGCGACAATAGACTGATTTCTGTTTCCATTCTTCTAGAGAAGTTTGGCTAAGTTTATATAATAGGGTTTTGGCACATTGATCTGCGGTAAGTTCTGTTTCTTCTATTGGATTGGGTTCCGGGGCTGGATCCGTATCCATAATAGATAAAGCTAGGGCATTTTCGTCCTCTTCTTCTTTTATTGGTTCCATTTTGCGCTTCCATTCTTTATTTATATAAGTTGCTAAATTATCACGACCTTCATCTGACTTGAGTGCTCTAGTAACCAATAGGACGAATTCGCTATTAGGGGCATATT
>Ga0172381_10006645_pt1 | contig 11551 bp, 9 predicted proteins | sample Leawel6488metaG_FD_119754 | JGI IMG/M metagenome (GOLD analysis project Ga0172381, IMG submission 119754) | Leachate microbial communities from a municipal landfill in Southern Ontario, Canada - Leachate well 64-88 metaG | ecosystem: Engineered > Solid waste > Landfill > Unclassified | place... | reverse complement strand
TCCGGCAAGCCCCGCCGTGTTCACCGATGCCATAAGGGGGGTCTGTCAAGAGAAGATCAAACTTGGGGAGCAGGGGAAGGATGTCCGTGCAATCCGAGTTATAGATGACAACCGCATCATCACGATAATAGGGTTTTGCCATTACTGATGTTATTATGTCATCAAACCATTTGTGCGAATAATCCTTCACTATGCCCCTTCCCCTTAAGATAAAAGTCCGTCAAAAACACTAATGGAATTACCTGCAATTGTCACCGTAACCAGTGAAGGGATCATTGAAGAAATTCGCGACTTCCGTTTCCGTAAGTTCACGCATATCTTCCCGTCTTTCTATGATTTCATCACCGAAAGAAAACTTGCCCCTGAAACCCCTGACAATGATAAAGTCGTTGTTGTTCGGCAAGTCGGCGATATACAAAAACAATCTTTCCTTCGCCCGCGTAAACTTAGCTTGCCCTTTTTCATTAAATCCCAAAACCGTATATGATTTCATTTTTCTCCTTTGTTGTTGGTTCTGAACATAATAGATTTACGCACACCATGTTTAACTGTTTATTCCCGCGCTTAACGTAGACGTCGCAACGACAATATCTAAGCCGCTGCCCCCGTCAAGGAAAAGACGCTCTATCGCGTCTTTGTCACCAGCCTTCAACCTTCCGTGGTGGAAACAGCATCGGAAGCCACCCTTGCGCAGCCTCTTCAAAACCTCTTTACCGGTTTGACGGGAATGGACAAAAACGATGGTTTTCTCGCCTCTATATCCCTTAATCAATTCCGTCAGCTTCGCGTCATACCGGTTACGTTCGCAATAATGGAAACGGATACCTACTTTATTTTTTGTCCATGCGTCATTAACCACACAGGTCTTGTTCCCTGTCAGTCCTTTAATCCACACCCCGAGGTCACGCGGGTTAGGCATTGTCCCAGAAAGCAAAATCAATTGAAGGACATGCGCTGAATTTATAATGCCGGATTCATATCTCGCACCCCTGTCCTCGTCCCCGACCAAATGGGCTTCATCAAAACAAACACAAGAGAAAACGGATTTTGTATGTCTGGAATAAATGTCATAACTTTCAGACGTGAAAATAGATAGCCCGTTGTCATCAATATCCTTAAACCCCTGTTTGGAATCACCCCCGATATAACAAACCCCGTATTTCTTAAAGCAACTGTTTTGCCAATCTTTGAGTTTTTGCATACCCAAAGCGCGGAACGGACAGACATAGGCGGACTTCGCTTGTGGATTACGGCTAAAGTGAAAGCCATAAGCCGCTTCCGCTATCGCCGTCTTGCCCGTGCCGGGGGGACAAGCGACAACCAGATTATACCCATCAATTATTTTCGGGATAACCTTGGCTTGCGTCTGGTTAAATTCTTCAAACCCGAAAACAAAATAAGGAAAGTCCTTTGTCTTCATGATTCGATTAACTTCCGCAGTTCTTCCCGTCCTAGCTGCTTGGGGTCAACCCCCTGCGGCAGATATAGCTTTTTCACGGAAAACAAATCTTTCAACCTGTCATAGACACTAGCGGTTATGCGCTTGCCCGCGACATCCCCGTCAAACATCAAAACGACCTTGCGAGGGGCAAGCTTTGATAATAGCATAATCTGCTCATCACTCATATAAGCCCCTAAAATCGCCAGCGCGTCTGGGAATCCCTCTTGCCACAGCTTCATTACTTCCCTCGCGCCTTCTGTTATAATAACGTAGTCACAGCCTTTATGACAATCATCTAAGCCGAACAAGACTTCATTCTTGGCGAAACCGCTTTTGAGGGATGGATACAGTGTTTTGGCATAATCCTTTTCGGTCTTATCTGGATGGGACTCTAGCCATTTCTTTTTCCCCAAGACGTCAACGGCGATAAACCCCCTTATGCTTGCGTCCATCAAAATCGGGATAATGGCTCTATGGACGAAACGTCCGCTTGTTTTTTCATAAACGCCGTAATGCCGCAATGTGTCGAGGGTTATATTCGTCTTGGGTTTATCGGGGGGGGACATAAAGTATTCCTTGGCGGCATCTGACAAATACCCGCTCTTCATCAGCCGTGAAACCTCTTCAAGCCAAATCTTTTCCCTGTCTTTTTTCTCTTCCCGCGTCTTGAGCTTCCTGATCGCGTTTTTACTGCGCATCATCTGAATCTCACCTTCCCCGCAATCACGTCCCAAAAGAAAATTGATGGCGGCTTCACACTCTTCTATCCTAAGCCCGCCTTCCGCGTCTTCCCCCCGCAACAACCTTGCGGCTATGAAAACGAGGTTGCTCCCCCTCCCCTCGGTATGACAAAACGTTTCCCCTGTTTCAACGCTGATATTCCATTTCGGATGGGAAGGTTCACGTCCGCAGAAAAGATGATGATCGGGACAAAACCCCGTCCATTCCGTACTTTTGCGCTTCGTGACGCGGATATCAAGACGCTCCAGACACAGATCCAAATCAATGCCCGGCATCAGCCAACTAATATCCTTTATGTTGTCCCATGTTTCCATAACAAAGATAATAGTTTCCCAAGAAGGGGTTTAAATCCATCTCGGGTTAATCTGACATATTGGGGAAATCTTCCTGCATCATTGTCCGTGAATCTTCTTTGCCGTCAGCGTTCAAAGGCAAATATTCCTGCGCGAGCCGCTTAGATGCGATCTCGCAATAACGTTCCTCTCGCTCAATGCAAACGCACTTACGTCCAAGAGATTTTGCAGCTACGGCTGTCGTCCCCGAACCCATGAAGGGGTCAAGAATGAGGTCACCGTCCCTGCTGCCGACCCGGACCAGCTTCATCATAACCGGCAACGGCTTTTCATTCGGATGCAGGTTGTTTTGTTGCGCGGGATAAACTATATATCTCGCCTTATCGGAATATCCCCCATAACAATGTCCGCTGGCAAAAGAATGAACAATATATTCCGTGTCCGGCAAATAGTTCCCTTTCGTCAATGGGGTCGGATTGGGTTTGTTCCATGTCACCAGCATCCACCGTTGTTTGCTTGCCTTGACCAGCAAATCTATTAATTGATCCTTGGAGCAAAAACACATCCAGTTATCACAATAGTTTAAGACGTCAAGGTTGAATCCGTCATCGGTAAAGCCTTTTATGTCAGACAGGTATTTTCTTTGTCCCCCGATCCCGCCTCCGCTTGTCGAGATAACATAAGGGGGATCGGTTAAAATTAAATCTGGCTTAATATCTAATTGCGGGATAACATCTTCACAGTCACCGCAATATATCTTTGTCCATTCATCACAATAATAAGGAGTTATCATAAGTTTCTTCCGACGGGGTTGTTAAAGGGAATAGCGTTTGCTGCCGGGTCTCGCGCTCTACACGCTCTAGCGCGTCACGGTAGTAGTCTGCGTCTATCTCGCAAGCGGTGAGCCGGCAGCCCGCGCATGTAATCCATGCAGTCGCAGTGCCGAAGGTCGAGATAAGGGGAAAAAGAACACGGGACAAAACTGATCGATCTCCATCACTCTTGGACTAATGCAACGGTTTCCATATCTTGTATTTTGAATCTCTTCCATGATCCCATCTTTCCCGATATCATCAAAATCCAAAACCAGCAATTCAACCCTATATGCCTTCAGGTGCCGTCCCCCGATTAGCTAACCCATATCTTCAAAAATCCGCGCCGACATAATAACGACGGTGATTGACGGTATCATAAGAAGAAAAGCCGTCCTGGATTTGTTCAGCCGTATTGACATAATTGAACATTTCCACCGTCTTGCCGTCCAGCCAAGACATCGTGTTAAAGATAATGGCTTCCTTTGTGCAAGGCTTCAGGGTTTTTTCATTAGAAGACACGCAATGAAGCAAGCGCAAAAACCATTCCCTTTCCGCTTTCCCCTTGATGTCCAGCTTCTTCCAAGCGTCCAACAGCCGCAGCGACAACAGCCCCTGCATCCCTATCAAAGTGCCGGACTTACTTTCTTGTGCCGCGCAATCCTTCATTTCATAGCTTTCAATGCAAGACAAACGGGATGTCAAAGCCGCCGCACGTAAAACCAGAGTCTCTTTTACTGAAAGACCATAAACTTCCGCCGCTCTGTCACACAAAGATAAAAGATGCAAGGTATTTTCCAAAGCCCCGCCTATTTTACCGTAAAACACGCTTACGGAGGCCGGGGCGGCGAAAAACAACTTTAGCACGTCTTTATCAAAAACCTTAAGCAATAAATTCCCTATGGGGGAACTTAACGGTATAGAATCATTTACTAAGGACTGAAGCTGGGAATGAAAAGCTGACTGCAATTCTTCCATATTTTCGACACAAGGCAGATACAAAGATTTATCTACCTCGGAATTGTCGGCGACGCAGATATCTTCCAGTATATGTGAAGCTTTTCCCCTGTAATCTTCACAACGCACCTTTGCCACGACGAACAATCCCTTCTTGATTTCATCAGGAACCAGCCCCCAGAACTTGGCGTAGACTTCCCCGCTACGGTCTTTGAGGGTCACCTCGGTATAGTCTTTTTTTGTCGTGGTCTTTTTGATAGCCACATCCTTCACGAAGTAAATGCCGGTGAAGGTTTCGCCGATAGGTTGCTGTGCGATAAACTTATGTTCCATGTCCTGTTTTCCTTTAATTCTTGTTAAAACGGTAACGGCTCTTCAAATTCCTTATCAAATTCATCATTAGAATATCCGACATCTACTGACTTGGATTCCGTCAACCGGCTAGTTTCTTCAATATCCACAATAGATGAATAATCCCCCGTTTTAAGGGAACGGGCATGTTCTTTGTCTATCCTTTTCTGGACATCTGGGTCTACTTCGATTTCCTCGACACGTCCGGTTTTTACCTTATGCCTCAACTTGAATGTGAAAGCCGGACCGTCACGGTTCTTTTTGACGTCTCCCAGCAAGAAAACATCCTTCAAATATTCAAGCGTTTCCGGCTCTCCGTCTTCACGTTTTGTTTCATCGTCACGTCCAAGGTAAGTTATCATGAAAAAGGTGTTGGCATGATGGATTTGAGCCTTAGAGCCATAGACATCCAGCTTAGATGCCCGTTTGCCCTTCATCTGTTTTTCCTCGACTTGCGTCGCCGCCTGGGTAGGAATTACAACGGGGACATGTAATTCCCGCGCCATTTCCTTAACCTCTTCCGCGATCTTTTCTTTTTCATTGTTTTCATTATAGGCTTTTTGGACGGGACGCATGTTCGGTAAATGGTCAATCAAAATCGCGTCAATCCTTATCCCCTTCATCTTCAATTCATGGAAAATGCGCTTAATGACATTGACATCCGAAAAAGCAGGGACTTCCCGCGTATATATTTCACCGCCGCACCGCTTCTTTATCCCCGCAAGCGTCAATTCCCAATTGCGTATAACTTCATCCGTAAAGCGTTCATGATTCGCGAATTTGAAATCAAGATAGTCTATATTGGTAAGCAAAGCGTCGAATTTAGAATTCACCTGCTCTTCGTATTCTTCATTCGCGATATGCAGGACGTTCTTCCCTGGGTTTTCAGTAATGATGCCGAATTCGATCTGCTTCACCAAAGTAGACTTGCCCACGCCCGTGACGGCCGCGATCAATGTCATCTCGCCAGGGAACAATCCTCCGGTGCGGACGTCAAAAGTCTTTATCCCCGTTTTTAGCCCAGCGTACTTTTCAGGATTGTCTCGCTTGTCCCTTAAACGGTCTATGCGCTCTTGCACATCGGAGAAAACCCCCTTGACTTCCTTGCCGTCTTCGATAAGCGCGAGACCGAAAGCCTTTTGCCGGAATTCGGTTGCGGCTTCAAGAAACTTTCCGTCGCTCAATAAACCGGAAACGCTGTCCATGACCTCTAGTGTCTCACGCCCTATCCGGTTTTCATTCAATACCCGCAAAGCCGCTTCAACATTAGACGCTACGGGAGTATTGAAAATGATGTTTTTCTCGCCGACATATTGAACCTTTTTGTCATCATGCTTGGAATAAATAACCGATTCCAATACGGATTCAGGCAACAAAGCATTGCTGTAACCGAATTCCGCGACGACCTGTTCAAATATAAAACGTCTGGCCGGAGACGAAAAATATGACGGTCTTATGCGGTAAACAAAAGACCTGCAACTGTCAATGTCTTTGAGAAGGGAACTGAGGACTTCCCTTTCCAGAACTATGCCGCTATCGAATACTGACATAATTTAAATTAACGGATATCTTCATTAAAAACGGGGGCAAGCATGTCACATATTTTTTCAATGTGTTCTGCTAAAGAAAGACCGACAACTATTTCTGGATTAACCAACCTGGTTTGTATAATGACATCCTGAAACCGTTTGTATCCCGGTTCCGCGCTGACAACGAGACCGCTCACATCCCCCAACTCGCTGCGTCTTTCAAGATGCTTGCCGTATTCATACATGCAAATAGGCTGGTCTGATTCCCCCTCCCCGAAATACATAGTGAAGAAATCGGAACATTCCAACATTTCATATTCCCATCGGATTTGAGCTTCAGCCGCTGAAGGGTCATCAATGGGGAAATTTTCGCGACGGGGGTTGAATACGATAAGAGGCTTGTCCCCAAACCGCTCCTCCAGTGCCGCAATAACCTCGCTTTGCCAATCCTTAATGTTGGTTATCCCCCCTGCAAGAAAAAGGGATGGGATGGAAAAAGACAAAGAACCTACATATTCCGGTGCTGTAACGACTTTCATTTTGGTCTCCTACAATAATTCCTGTATCTGTTTTTTAGTCAAAGAAGTAAAAACGTTTGTCCCGTCAAGGGTTTCATCCGTTATTTTGTTTTTGGAATACAAAACATTCCTTATCCGTTCTTCTATAGTGTCCCGCGCCATCAAATTAACCACGGTGACGTTTCCTTTGCGTCCTATCCGGTGGCTGCGGTCTTCCCGCTGCAACATGGTTGAGGGTGTCCATGCCTGCATGTAATTGATTACGGTATCCCCTCCCGTAAGGTTCAGCCCCGTCGACATCGCGTCAGTTCCTATGATGCAATCAATCTTGGGGTCATTATTAAAAACTGCTTGGTATTCTACGCGCACCTTTTTGTCGGTGTCCCCGTCGATACGCAAGAAATTGACATTCATATCACGCAGAACCTGATCTATCACATCCAAAATCTGCTTGTACTGCATGAATACGATTATCTTTTGCCCGTTTAACTGGACAAGCTCTTCAACCAGTTCCTTAAAAATATCAATTTTGGTGGAAGCGCGACAATCGGGGTCAATCATTTGCGGGAAGTTACAAAACTGCAAGCATCTTATGGCTATCACCGCAGGCTCGGCGACGTTTTTGTCATCATCAATCACACATGGATGCGTCCCTTCTTTAATCTGCTTATATATCTTGAGCTCCGCGTCCGTCAATGATATGAATTTGTCCTCATGTATTTTTTCGGGAAGCTGGTCTAAGACATCAATCTTTTTGCGTCTTATGAAGAAGGGAGCAATCTTGTTACGCAATTGATCAATATTTTTGTATCCTTTAACGGCGCCATAGATGTCTTTGATAACATATTCATTGTGGAACGCGGTCGGCGAATCTAGGATTCCCGGAGCCAAGATGTTCATTATCGTATATAGCTCTTGAGGTTTGCCGTCCATCGGCGTCCCTGACAGCCCTATTTTCATCTTGGCGCGTATTTCACGGATAAGCTTGGAACGGCTGCTCTTGAAATTCTTTATCCCGTGACATTCATCCAATACCATCAAGTCAAAGCCCCGACGCTTCAATTCATCAAGTTTTTTCTTGCGCAACAGCTTCATTATTTTCTTTTTCTTCTGTTCCTCAGTCAACGACGTTCCGACGGGCTGTCGGGATTTGCGGTCAACACCGAACAAATCTTCAACCGCCAATTCATAATTAACGATCTTGAAAAAGCAGTCTTCATCAAGCCATTGACTTAACCTTTTTTCAGGGTCTTTGTTGTCTATAACGACATACCTTTCGTCTGAAGACGACTCTATCTCTTTCGGCCAATTCCATTTAAGGCTGGCAGGCGTTACCACAAGGCAGTTCTTTATCAGACCCTTACTCTTCATGCCGACCGCTATCCCAATAGCCTGTAGTGTCTTGCCGAGCCCCATTTCATCGCCGATAAGGACACCCGTGCCGTTCAGCATGGAATATAAGATGCCGACTTTCTGGTACGGATACGGTTCTCGTTTCAGCCCCTTGATCTTAAACGTGACTTCTTTCAAATCCCGCAACTGGATCAGCTTGGTTTCCTTTTCTTTCTGCTTTTCCAGCATGGGGAAAACATCTTCCGATATGCGGATGTCGGGGATGTTGGTTATCAGCCGCTCAAAAGTCTCAAGAGTGAAGGCCATTTTCCAAGCCTTGACGTTGGCATCCCATGAACATCCGCTTAGCATACACAGTTCACGCACGGGATAGCTTTCGGTGACAAGAATAAATCCGTCTTTTACAGATAAAAACGCCATAATTAATGTTTTTTGTTTTCCGGCACATAGATATGCCGTATCTTTCAGAGTTTAATCAACCCTATGACCTTTCTGGTATTATAGAAAGGACAACCACCGTTTTAGGCACTGCGGGGTCAAGAACAAGGAGATTTACAATCATGTCTTCCAATTCCGTATCATTGCCCCGTGGTAATAATAGAATGATCCGTGTGTTTATTAAGGACATAAACGGAGACATCATCAACCTCAACGGCGCCGAAGGCAGATTTTTCGTGGCCACATCTTCCAAAGCGACTTCTTACCTTCTTAGAAAAACGACGACGGATTACACTGAAGGAACGGTAAGGACACCGGAAAAGGGGGAGGTCATTTTCTTCCTGAAACCGGAAGACACAGAAAACCTGCATACTTCACAATACTTTTACCAAGTGCTGATAATCCTCAAAAACGGGGAAAGGCATACCGTTTGTTCAGACGTTTTGAATATCAAGCCGAATCTCGAATACGGGGAGATAGAAGAGCCGGAAAACCCGCTGACCGATTCCGTGGATATACCGAACGGCGCGTCTTCCGCTTTTGTCGTCCTCGACCCCAACCGCGTCATCTTCCCCGTATTGTCTTCACCGTCGGCTACCACAGATAACATAGCCATATCCAACGTAGTGTATTCACAGACTGGGGCAACGGTTTATTTAACCGCATCCACGACGGAAGAGGGATGGAAGATTGATTACTTCACGCTTGCGACGGCTTGAATCACGGTTCCGCAAAGTAAGCGTGGACGGTTGTATTGGTTTTGAACCAAGATATTAACCCCTCGGACACGACCGCTCCTGTCCCGTTTGTCCCTGTAAACCATCCCCCGAAAACATAAGGCAAATTCTCTTCAGGAACTGGCAATGACGGGATTGGCTGTTTATAAGTGCAATTTACCGTAGTATCTAACACCATGGTTTCATTTGTCTTGAAAGACATTGAGATTGTGGCATAATCAAAGAAGGCGTAGATATTCGTTTGTATGACGGAAATAACCACGTTTGTAGGATTATCCAATACGGGGGTATCATTCGTCGCGTTTGCCCATCCCTCAAAAACATACCCGCTGAAAGCGGTGGCGTTCAGAAACAAAGAATCATCCGTGCGGAAAATGGTCTTGTTCGGGTATTTATAGATACTGCCAAAGTTGATTGAACCAGAAGGATAACGTCCGACATTAACGACAAAATCAATATCTGTTTCGGTTACGGTAACAGTCACATTGGAATCTCCGGTCGACAGAACAAACCAAGCAACTGAATTACTGGTATTTAGGGGGTTATCTATCGCCGTTACCGAAAAAGCATACGGGATATTCCAGTTATCAACATCTATCAATATTTCATCTTCCGTGTTAATCAAATCAGCGTCTCCAAATTTGGTCACTGAAACGACAAAGTTAGAAGAAGGGCGTTGTGTGATTTCAAACGGAATTTCTACCGTTGTCCCCTCAATGACATTTGTGGCGGGCACATATCCGGCGAACCCGATAATATCCTTTGTAAAGTAAGCATAATAAATCTGGTTGGACATTATCCCCGTTTCATAGCGGTTTGTTTCTGTCCCTCCGTCTGACCATCCTGAAAACGTATATCCCGGAAAAGCCTCCGCGACCACAACGGAAGAATCCGTCCCGTATGCGCAACTCTGTGTACTAACCCCCGTAATTACACCCCCTCCGTTCGCTAAGTAGATACAGTCAAAAAAGGTAGGAACAAGATTCGGTGTCATTGTCAAAACAATGTTTGCTTCTGGTGTCAAAATAATTGTAGGGCTGGCATTGGTATTATAAAAGGAACCAAGGTCAACGGAGGAATCAGCCGACCAGTGTGAAAAGGACGTGCCAGCGGACAAATTCGCCGCGATTTCGACAGGGGTTCCGGGGGGATAATAGCCTCCGCCCGTACCATGCACAACAATGATTTGACGCGTAATGCCATATTTTTGTGCCACGACGGTATATACCTTCGGCGCATACAACCGGAATCCCATCCCGTCATAGGTATTGCGGCTTGCGGATGGTACGGCACTACGATAAGCCGACCGGCAAAATAACGCAGGATATCCCCATGCCCCGCCCTTGATGACGCGGTATAATGATTCCAATCCCCCCGAATAATCTTCTATGGATACCACATTGTTTGTGACTTCATGACGGTCTCGGCACCATTCCCATACATTTCCGTGCATGTCATATAACCCATAGCTGTTGGGTAAATATGCCCCCACCGCAGACGTCCCTCTTGCCGTCGTCGAATTCCTTGTATACCCCCCGACAACCCCAGATGGATAATACCTCGCCAACAAGTCGAGATTGGCATCCCTGATTTTATCTGTGATGGTTGTCCCGTTATTCCACGCCCCGGATGTCCCTGCGCGGCAAGCATATTCCCACTGCGCTTCGGTCGGCAAATCAAAATCAATTTCTGCCCATCCCCGCAAAACGCCCAAAAAAGAATCTTCATCAACCAAGACATTAACAGGGTAATTTGTCCCCAAATCACTGCCCCTGATATCTTCATAGCTAAGATATTCAACCGGCCTTGTCTTATCTAGGGAATTAGTGAACCAAGACGGATTGTCCCCCATAACCTTTTCCCATTGCGCTTGCGTTATTTCAAATACACCTATATAGAAATCTTCCGTCAAGATATTTGTGTACTGGTTTTCATTCAGGGGGTCACGTCCTAATTCATCTGAAGGGCTTCCCCGTTTGTATTCTCCAGAATAAATGCGTTTCAATAATATCTTGTTGGTTTTATAGGTATTGTCATCATTATAACCGGACACAACGTTTTCACTGACAAAAGACACCGATTCCGAGTCCAAATCTACTATCATGAAATCCAATGATTCCCAAAAGCGGAAATCCGCCTCTGCATACCCTGGCATTGTTTCTTCTTTGACGGACATGACTTTAAGCGTTGTGTCCCCGGTAATAGAGATTGACGCTTCATATACCGTGCCGTTCGTTTCCGTGCCGTCTATATATGGGAGACTTCCGTCCGTTGTATATATAAATGACACCCCTTCCGACGGGGAAGATGTTATTGTCGCATTCGTGTTCCCCCAGAAAGCCCCCCCGGCAGGGGTAATTACGGGAGTGATTCCTGAAGCG
>Ga0172381_10006644_pt1 | contig 11551 bp, 20 predicted proteins | sample Leawel6488metaG_FD_119754 | JGI IMG/M metagenome (GOLD analysis project Ga0172381, IMG submission 119754) | Leachate microbial communities from a municipal landfill in Southern Ontario, Canada - Leachate well 64-88 metaG | ecosystem: Engineered > Solid waste > Landfill > Unclassified | place... | reverse complement strand
TCATAGCTTCCATAAATTCAGCAGTAGAACCTAATTTATAAATATCCATAACTTTTCCAACAACTATTTTAACGGCTTCTTGATTAATATAACCTGCACTAGCCAGAGGAACTAACATGTTATTAATTAAGTTATTAGCCATTTCTTTCTTCCCTTGATATGTATAAGCAGAACCACTCTCAATTTCGATTTCAACTTTATAATCTTTTTTAATAGGGACGATATTTTGATTTGACATTCCTGCTTGAGCCATCATTTCAGCTCCACTATTACCAATTATTTGGAATTGTGATTGTTGACCATTTTCATTAGTTTCTACATTCTGAGGTTCAGTAAAGTATTTATCAGCAATATCTAACATTCTTTCAGTAAATCTACGGATAACTTTTTTAACTTGGTTAGTAGCAATCTTTAAATTAGCGTATTCAGTTTCTTTTAGAGATTCAATAGCAGCGTTAGCCTTAACTCCACTTGGAATATTATTCAAAGCACTTGTAGCTACACCTTGTTCGTCAATGAATGAGTTTATAAGTCCGATAAGATTGAACATGAATGGAGGAATATTAGCCATTTGACCTTGAGTAGGTGGAGTTCCTTCATAATTTATTACTTGAGCTCCAGCGACATTGGTAATATCAAAGTTTTCACCTTTTCTTTTCATCCAAGTACCAGTAACCATTGTATTGGCGTATTTTTCAATTCTACTCATTAAAGTATCAAGAGTTTTGTTGAGAGGAATAAAGCGTTCGATTAAAGAAACTTGGTAAATTGGCCCTGGTTCAAATCTAAAGTCTACAAAAGGATATTCAGGTAAATCAGTATAAGTATCTTTTAACCAAACCATCCCAGCACCCATTATCTGACGAATAACAATATCTCCCATCTTCTTACCTGCAAGTATTTGTTCAGCATTATCTTGAGCTTGGATTACTGGTAAATTCTTCTCATCTATATATTCTTTGATATAAGCCTCTTTAAATAAGACAGTAGCAGTAGAATCAGCTGAAGTGCTATTAAAACCATATCTAGCCCTCATATAAGCTTCTTTTATCTCTGAAGCGGCATATTTATTATCCGAAATCATTTTACTTCGTTGTACCTCGTCAAAATGGTCATCATTCTTAATTGCATTGATGAGCATTGGTACACACTTAATAATCACAGGAGAATCATAAATATCCGTTAGTTGTCCTTGTAAATAGATATCAAAAGCATCCCATACTTTAGATTCTACTTTCTGTTCATTCTCATCTGGCCATACTTGTAAATAAGAGACAGAATTCTTAGCTGCCAAAATAATAAGTTGCACCATTTTGTCTACAAGTTCTTGGTTCTTCCATTCTCTTTGAATCCATGTGCCAACTTTCTTAGCTAATTCCATGGTTGCCTTATTACTAGCATCCGCAGTCATTCCATCACTAGGTGCTGGTTGTTGAGGATAAACTACTGGCATATAATCAGCTTGACTTAAAAGGTTAGCTACTCCTCTAATTTGACGTGAAGCCTTAGGAATAGCCCTTTTAGGGTCATTCATACCAACTCGGTCATTTGCATCAACTATTTTTCCTGTAATTCGTGAAACATATCTAAAATGATGACCATCATCAAAGAAATTATTATCATACCAACGTCTCTCAAATGGTTTACGTTGCATTGAGAATATACTTTGCATTCTCTCAACTGCCATGTAAGCAGATTGTGAATCAAGTCCATTTGTTCCTAAAAAATCAGCTTTTGCCATTATTCTTCCTCATTAACTTTTTTAATATAGGTATCAAACTTTTCATCATCTAGTTCACTTACTGGGATGTATTCTTGAGGTATTTCTTCTTTGGGTTTGAATGACCTTTTTGCTTCTAAATCACCTAATTCTTGAAGATTTTTAGCAATTATTGTCTCAACAAGATGTTTCCTTTCTTTACGATTAAAAAACTCTTGAACCCCAATAAAGACCAATAAAACAATGATTATAAGTTCTAACATAACAGAATATTATTGTGATATTTATTTTTAGTCAACTTATCTATGAGCGAAAAACAGTGTCGAGATATGAGTTTCAACTTCTTTGTGCCAATTTCCATAGTTCATTTGCCATTGATAGTGTAGATTTTTGTATGGTATCCACTCAAATTTATAGCCATATTCTTTAAGCATTGGTTCAATAATACAAGGTAATGCAGGAGTTAAATGAGTTTCACCAATAATAGCATCGACTTTCTTGTTTATCTTCTCAAAGAATGGTCCACCAAGTATTTCATATTCAGCACCCTCTACATCTATTTTAAGTAAATCTACGTGTTTTAATTTTAAATCTTTGAATAAGACTTCTATATCGACAACACTAATAGTTTCTGAACCAGAATCACTATTGAAGACTGATTCTCCACCACTACCCTCTGTTTTACCTAGGTCTAATAAAACTTTTTTACATTCGTTAAATATCCCTACATTGGCAATCTTGATATTGTCTTTTCCCTTAGTTGTCTCTACTAGACATTCAAAGTTATTTTTACACGGTTCTAAAGCAAATATCTTGGCTTTTTTATGACGACTAAAGTATAAGGCGGAATCACCAACAAATGCCCCGATGTCTATGACTACAGGATTCTTTACTTTTTTAATCCAATCTAATCCTTTCTTATAACATTCTTCTTCAAAGACTTCATTTAAAACTAGATTAATGGAATCATCAGTAGTATTGAAAAATATCTTAAAGTGTTCTCCGTATCTATCAAATTCAACAAATCTCATTGTATTAATCTATATATCTTCCAATAGTTCTCAAATGGATTGGGAATATGGTAAGCATCCATTCTGAATAGAATAGTATCTGGATGATTAAAGAAAGGATAATCCTTAGTTATAATACGAATTTCTATTGGCACACCTTCTGGAGAATTGAATTTAATCTTATGTCCATCATTTACAGCCCCTGGGACAGTAATTTCTAATATTCGTTTAGCAAATTCTGTCAAATCACATTGTTTTATACCAAGGGTTATCTTTTGAACTTTAGGAGGGACATTATTAATTATCGAATAAGCCGTATCACCAAAGAGCATATATTCAATCTGGGAACGGTCTAAAATATCATAAACATAATCAAGGGCTTTATCTAACAACGGAACATTAATCTCTGTTTTATCCATTAAAGTATTATATCATTTAGTTCTAGTGGTAGATTTTGTCATATTTTTACTGATAATTACTTCAGCTACTTTAGTTTTGTTCTACCAAGAACGACTGCTTTATTACGACTAGAATCGCATTGCCGTCAGACAGAATTTATTATAACATTTTATTAATCGTCAACTTCATCGACAAAATCTCCCATTTGTTGTCTAAGGTAAGCTCGTCTAATTGGATTATCTGGCTCTACTTCTTTTTTATCAATCTTACTAGGTCTACTCATAAAGAAATAACGATCTCTATCATAACCATGGTCATTTCCTTTAGTTGAAACGTCATCAAGTTTGTGTTCATCATAAATTAATGCAGGATACATATTAATAGTTTTTATACATTTTGAGAATATTTGATAGTATGGTTTTCCATCTGGTGCTGTGCTTATTACTTCACGCATTCTACCTAGACCATTTATTCTGTCATTATCAGCCCTAATCATTTTTAATCCAACTTCCATCATTGACTCAGCAATAGATTTACCACCAAACTGTCCATCCTCCATTTTTCCAAATAATGATTTATTAAAAATAGATGGGTCAGCCACACAGTAATCATAATCCTCATTATTCTTCTTATTTATTCCCAATATTACTTTGGCTAATCGCTTAGGAGTAAGAGGTACACCCATAGCTGATTCAAATTCACCCGAATTCATATAAAGTTCTCTATATAAGTAAAACCTTTGGTCATAATCCTCAGCATACCAACCGACAGCAAAAGGTGAGTTCGTTCCCCAATCCATTGCCAACCATCGTTTCCAATCTTTAGGTATTTCAAAAGGTTCTACAACGTGAGTTTTATATCCCCACTCTGTAAATACTTGTCCAGCAAATAAATCCCATTCACCCTCTCTCCATGCCTTGCCTAAATCTCCTCCCAATCCTTCAAGATATTCAACATATTCCTTGTTAAGATACGGATTTGATTTATAAGTTGAACCAACAAATCTAGTTTCTTTTTCTTGTTTATTCCTGTGTGGAATAATATATCTTTCTTTAACGAATGCATGACCTATTCCCCCAGGATTAAATGAGGTATACATTCTAGGTCTCCAATTCTGTTTGCTAGTACGAAGTGAACCACGAAGTTTAGTATATTTTTCTTCTGTTAGTTGATTAAGTTCTTCAACGATAATAAAGTCATATTCAATACCAATATATTTATCGATATCCTTTTCATCTTTAAACCCACCTAATACTATTCTTGAACCGTTGGTAAATTTGAGTAACTGTCCGCTACGTCTATAATTTACTCTACCATTTAAAACCTTGTTAATTAAATCATCAAATGATTCTTTAGCTGCTATACCTGTCTGACGAAGAAATAAACCTTTTAATCCTTGGATTCTTTGACAATCATCCAGTCCTGTTTGAGCTAAAATGCCGTGAGATTTTCCAGGACCACGGGCACCACCTAGTCCAATATCAACAGGCCCATTTTCTTTGTCTGCTTCTCTAGCAACAGAATGAAATTCCCATTGCCAAGGTAGTGGTATATAACCAAATTCTACAAATCGTTTAACTTGGTCTATTGGACAACCACATGATTTAGCAGTCTCTATACATTTCTGTAGGGCTTCTTCATTTATCTTTTCCATAGACTTTTTCCAGCATAGAACTAGCGTCTATTTTTATTGTCTCTCCATTAGAAGTTAAATCTGCTCTATCAATCAATCTCTGTTTTAATTTAAGAGCTGTCTCTAAATACTTATGTCTTATGGCAAAATCATTTTCAATTTTATCTGGTTCAGTCAATGATGTTTTTATCTTTGTAGCGTCTAATCCTTCTGCTATTTTTCTCTTTAATAAATCATCAGTTATTCCGCCTTCTTCCAAAAATTCTGTGTAATCAAGTTTTGATAGGTTTTCATACCCAATATTTCTTGCACTATCTCTATCTTTACAATCATATATTTGCATAGCTGCTTCTGTAGCATTTCCACAATCCAAATATATCTTCATCCATTTTCTTTGTTTTAAAGTTAAATTATCTCCCTTCATATCTCTATTATACCTTATGCGGAAATTAGTGGTTAATCCCCTATTTACCCTATCCCCCACCCAATTTTATACCCATCTCACGCACAAAACAGGGGACACACAAGCGGGGTAGAGAAGGGGACTATACGGTAATTTATCCAATTTTAGATTCTAACCTTCCTTTATTAGTTTTCATAAACTTATAATCTTCCTTCCCGTGACAAGAACGACATAAAGTAATTAAATTATTAGGATCGTCTGTTTTACAGACAGAAAATGGAATTATATGATGACAAGAAATATTACTATCATGAATATGAAGTCCACACTTTTGACAAGTCCAATTATCTCTTTTATAAATAATTTTAACCAATTCTTTCCACTTTAAATCAGTAGTTCTTTTCATACTTTCTGGTGTAATTCCACCTTGCCAATTCCAATGATTTTTACCACTTATTTTAGGACACTTTTTACCTTTATTAAGACCATGACCAATATCTAAACCACTCAAATTTAGACAAGATTTTTGTTCTTTAGTAAATTTAATTCCCTTATTCCAAGTTTCTATACCTTTTTTAAATTCTGTTTTTGGTGATAAGTGTATTCCTTTTAATCCAGCATTCCATGGTTTATTACCCTTATTTACAATCGATAATTTATTTTTATGTTCCTCTGTTAGTTTTCTTCCTTTATTGAGGTGATGTCCTTTTTTTAGCCAAGTTTTTCCAGTATTGTACTGTAGATGACCTTTTGTAAATGTCATGATTCATTATACCATAATCTTTACTCGAACCATATTATTGCCTTAGACAAATAAAAGATGGTTGTTTTGATTTAATTATATTGTCTAGTAAAACTGGCACTTCATCTTTGTCTTTTGGATAATATTGCTTTATGTTCTTAAAAATATCCATTACTTGATTAACTTCTGGACAATGGTGAGTGAAACCATCATGCCCATAATCTGTTAAATTTCCACTTCCAGCTAAAATTACAGGTATCTTCTCATGATCTAAATAGTTCCTGATCCATTCAAATGGTCTGTAAAGTAAGAAAGGTGTGATTGAGTAACAGACTGGTATCTTACCTTCTAAAGCCAATCCTACTCCTATACCAATTCCAGACATTTCCGAAGCACCTACATTAAAAAAACGGTCTGGAAAATCCTCTTTTATATTATCAAATAAGCCAAAACCTAAATCCATGGTTATCAAAAATATGTCCTTATTTTTAGCCATTTGTTTGTATAACTCAAAACCAAACCAACCTCTCTGGCTATCATGTAATCTCCAGTTTTCTATTCTTTTTATATTTAACTGTTCCATTTTTTCATTGTATTTTTCCATAATGAGAATCTAAACCTTTAAGATTTTCTATATCTGTATTAGTTTCAATAAAAGTTACTAATGGGAATTTTAGTTCTATTTTAAGAGACTCCATTATTTCTTTAACGTCATCTTTAACCTTAGATACTGCAAACCCAAATGCCTGTAGTCTAGTTATCAATTCCATTGAGTCTATTGCTCTATAAGCTCCCCAACCATTAGCATTGACGAGTATCTTTACATTAGTTAGTTTATAGTCGTTTATCACTCTTAATGCTTCCCAAATACATCCCTCACTCATCTCTCCATCACTTATCATACAGTAGACATTCTTGTATCTATTAGCAAATGCCATTCCTACGGCTACAGTTAAACCCATTCCTAAAGATCCTGTTGAACAGTCGATTGGTTCTTCAAGCATTCCTTCATTAGCTATTTGAGTAAGTCTGTCTGGATGAGTTCCCATCTTTAACAACATATCAATATTAAATCCTCTACTTTCTAGTACAACATACAAAGCATGAGCTGCATGACCATTACTCAGTATGAACTTCTCAGTTGGGTCTTTTACTTTATATACGGCTTCTATTCCGTTTATTGATCCTAAACATGAACCTACATGAGTTAGTTGTTTTTCTTTAAGTATTTGTATTAGACGTTCTTTTGCTTTCATAGACTCTTTTTAGTCCATCGTAAAGACTAATTTTTTGTTTCCATCCTAATGCCATTATTTTACCATTATTTGCCACCCATTTATTACTATCCCATAATTTTTTAGGAGCAATGGTTATATTGGCTTTTTTACCTGATATTATATTAATTAATTCTAAAACATCTTGATTTGAGAATTCTTTACCACTACCAACATTTATAACTAGACCATTAAGTAATGACATATTTTTAATTATTATTTCAACAGCGTTACAAAAATCTTCAACATGTAGCCAATCATGCTTACCATCCATTAAAGTAAATGGACTATCGTTTAATATTGAATCTATTAATTTTGGGATAAATCTTCTATTGTCCTCTCCCTCACCATAAATTGAAAAAGGACGAATTGTAACTGTATTCATATATTGAGAATAATGACGAGTTAGATAAGTTCCGCAAACTTTAGTACATCCATACATTGTTTTTGTCTCAGGTAACATTTCTTCACTCATTAGTTCACTCTTATCACCATATTCTGAACTAGAACCTATAAATATAAAATTCTTAACTCCTGTTTTACGACACGCTTCAAGTAAATCGAAAGTTGAAAGTACATTAGCATCAAACGTTTCACTTATTTCCTTTTGCCAACTCATATTTCCATAACTAGCACAATGAATCACCGTATCTGAACCTTCTAAAAGACTATCTAAATTACCACTATATAAAAATTTTCTGGGTATTCCTTCTGCTTTTAATCTATTCTTTAAATAACTACCTATAAAACCGTTACTACCAGATATAAATACCTTATTCATTAACGATATTATATCAAGTTTTTATCTAATAATTTATACAATGTACAATTCTCTAAACTCAGAGAACTTCATATTTCCATATAAATCCATAAGCAGTCTTTTTTTGTCCTCTAGCACATTTTGAAATCTCTTGTCTATAAAACTTTCTTTTAATCTTAAAACCATCAAAAATTGATAAACACTTCTCCACTTCATTTGCATTTCTCCATAAAGTTAAAAAGTTACCTTCTAAATCATATTGACTGATTGGCTTGCTATTTTTAACAAATCCGATATTGCGTTTTATATGGGTTCGTCTTATTTTAAGTTTTGTCTCTTTTTTAGTTTTGGGTTTAACTTTGGATATTTCCCTAATCACAAATCCATTATTATTACATTCTATACATCCTTCTCCTTTACATTTTTCGCAGATTATTTCAGTATTCATCTTATATTCCCCAATATACTCGCTCCACCTAATACAAATAATAATCCTAATAGTTGCATCAATAAGGTTTTATTCTTACTCATTTTATTTTACTAATTTTATTAATATAACTTTTAGATGTGGAAAAAGTAATTGCCTCAATTAAATCCTTATTATTGGAATAATGTTTGACATCTATATATTTCCAACCCATTTTAATTCCTAACCATAACCATAGTTTTAATAGTTTCATTTTAATAGTTTATCTATTGAATTATTAAATTGTTTAATTACATTTTTAGTAAAATCTACTAGCTTCTGATATGCTTCCCAAGCATAAACATCTGGTAATTTTCCCCAATCATTATTTACTTTTTCCACAGTTAGTTTTAATTCTCTTACCTTATCCTTAGGAATATAGTTTTCTTGTATCCAATCATATATTTTTTCACTAACTCCACCTAGTATAAAATCATGTTTATAATCAGTTTCTAAAAATACAAATGGTTTACCAACTAAACTTTTACATAATTCTAAGTATTCTTTTTGTAAGTCTTTAATTTTAATTTCCATACTTTATTTTTAATCTAATAACACTCATCTTATCTTTACATATTAAATTTTTTAATTTTATTTCTTTAATAGTTAGTTTATCTTTCATAGTTTATTTGGATTTATTAGTTTATTCTCTAATAAATAAACAAGCATTTTAGCTCTAGCGTTGGCTTCAGTGTCTGCATTTTGTCCTCCAATATCAGCTTTCATACTCTCGCATACCCAACCTATTTTAGGTAGTTTCTGACTACAAGTTTTTTCTGGCAACATCTCTCCTAATTCAGCAACGGTAAAGGCGGAATAATTTTCATCAGACATTTTATAAAAATCACTTATATTCATAACCACTCCACCATTAAATTCACTTTCTTTGCCTTGATTAAAAATCGTATGGTAAAAAATACTATCTTGTTTTACTCCCAATTCTTTTAATTTTTTAGCTAGTTCTAGTGAACAAACTTGATTTTCTAATTTCATATATTTCTTTCTCCTTCTTGGTTTTTTTAATGTTTAAATTGTTTGGTTGAATTAGTAAGTTTGGATTTTTCTATTTCTTTACGAATTTTGTGATTGCAATTTGGACACTTTCTATCATCATAAGTGTCGTCTAAAACTATCATTAAACCGTTGTGGTTGTAATACCATTGACCACATTCTGAACATTGTGCTTGTCTTGTCATTTTTTGTTTTTAACTAATAAATTATTAGATTGTCTTAGTTGGGTTAGTTTTTGTCGTTGAGTTTGTTTTAATTCATTTCTAACTGGAATTTTATACCCATCAATTACATTACCAATATCAAAAGTAGGTTCTGTTTCATCACCCATTATTACTTCTTTATCTACTCTATCTAATATTTCTTCTACTATCTCTTGCTGAACCGACGCAATTAACTGCGTTTTCATTGACGTTTCATTGATTATGCTATCGCACATATCTCTACGTCCCCTTCCCGACGTTCCATCGGTGAATAACTAAAATTTAGGATATTCTTTGCGGCGTTTATATCTCTATCGTGCTTTTCGCCACAATGTTCACAAACCCAATCTCTATCAGATAGTTTTAAGTCTTTTTTAATCCAACCACACTTAGAACAAGTTTTACTAGATGGTTCAAACCTACCTATTACAGCAAGTTCTCCACCATACCAATTTAACTTATATTCTAACTGTCGCTTAAATTCTCCCCAAGCGACATCGGATATAGACTTAGCTAGATTATGGTTTTTAACCATATTACTAACTGATAGATTTTCAATAGCAACATACTTGTACCGTTTGGCTATCGCAGTAGTAAGTTTGTGTAGAAAATCCTGTCTTTGATTTTTAATTTTTTGATGACAAAGTGATACTTTTAATTTGGCTAATTTTCTTCTATTAGAACCTTTTTTACATCTTGACAATCTTCGCTGTAACTTAATTAGTTGCTTCTCTGAACTTTTAAGAAATTTATTATTTTCTATTTTAGTTCCATCTGAAAATATAGCAAAATCTTTTATACCTAAATCAATCCCAATTTTTCCAGATGTTTTTATTTTTTTTCTTTTATTATCAAAAATTATTGAAACATAGTATTTACCTGCTTCTCTACTAATAGTAATTTGTTTTGGAATTATATCTGGTAATTTTTCAAAAACACGTATTTTGTCAATCTTTGGTACTTTAACCCAATGACTGTAAATATACATATCAGCATTTGTAGTATAAGATTGTTTATCACGTTTTGATTTGAAGTTAGGAAAACCTTTATGTTCTCTAAAAAATCTTTTATAAGCACTTTCAAGATTAAAAACCGAAAGTTGTAACGGTTTATTCTCTACTTCTTTTAAAAATTCATATTCTTTCTTAAACTCAGTTATCCATTTACACATACCATACTTATTAACAAATTTTTGTTCTTTCTCATGGTTCTTAATTTGCTGTTCAAGACACTTATTATAAATAAATCTAGTACAACCAAAAGTTTTTTCAATAGATTCTTTTTGTAATAGATTTGGATAGATTTGTGTCTTAATCGCTTCCATATTTATATTATAACATTAGTAAAGATACAAAACAATATATTAGTATCTTTTACTTTTTTATATTCTCTTGGTTGGATTGGGAGAGGAGGTCTTTGATAAAAACTAATCCTAATAGCTCAACTTTCATTTCAGTTTCACCTTTACCATAGGCTAATCCATTTAATCCGTCAAAATTAACTTTTACTAACTCTTTCCAGTCTTTCTCCCAGTCTTTTATATTCATAGTTGGTTTTTAATTGATAAATTGAATAATAGTAGAAAGTGTTCCCATTATAAATCCAAAAATCCATAACTCTAATCCTAACCTAAAATTTAAGTCAAGGTTTTTATTTTGTTTCATAGTTGGTTTAAACTTTTTAATAAATTTCTAAATGCTTCTGATGGTGTCCAGCCACTACCTTCAAATGCGTCATCTGAACCATCTGGTATGTTAGTGTAAGCAAAGTATTGAATAGGGTGAACATCAGCACCACTTCTAACATCACCAACTAAGCTATATCCGATTATTTTGTCAAACCAGATACCAGTTTTTAAGTTATTTATTTCTGAAATTATGTCGTAATTACTTTTCATAGTTGGTTTAATGGTTTTTGGCATTAGTTATTT
>Ga0172381_10006642_pt1 | contig 11553 bp, 9 predicted proteins | sample Leawel6488metaG_FD_119754 | JGI IMG/M metagenome (GOLD analysis project Ga0172381, IMG submission 119754) | Leachate microbial communities from a municipal landfill in Southern Ontario, Canada - Leachate well 64-88 metaG | ecosystem: Engineered > Solid waste > Landfill > Unclassified | place... | reverse complement strand
TTAACTAATCTTTATATTAAAACAGGACAAAGTTTACATGTTGAAACTGGAGTAGATTTTTTAGTACATACAACGAATAATATTGAATTGAAAGCTGACGCAGATATGAGGGAAACAGCGTTAAATATTTATAGAGTATCTACTTTAGAAGATTGTAGAGATGCTGGTGTTACTATTTGTGATTCTAGTGGTGCAACTATTGAACAAAAAGCTGGAATTGATTTAGCACAGGAAGCTGGTTCTGGAATATATAGGACTTCTGGTGCAACTATTGATGATTTAGCATCCTCAGATTTTAAAGTAATGGCCAATGGTAGTTTGAATTTATTAGGATTATCAACTCTTGTTATGGAAGGTTCCGCTGGTGCTAGTATTTTGTCAGATGGTCTTATAAGTATAGATGGTTCATTTATAAATGTACAATGTGAAACTGCTACTAAAGCTGAAGAAGCAGTACCAATCACTATTGAGGGAGTTACAAATCCAGCAGCAACTGCATCTCCTGCAGTTCCAATAGGGGAAAGAGATTATGATCCTATTATTGTTCCTCCTGAACAAGAACCAATAGTTCCAGAATTAAGTCCAATTCCAATTTCAACAGCTATTTTTAATCCATCAGAAGGTGATCCATATGACTCTGAATCAGAACCACCACAAACCTATACAGTGGATGAAAGCTTATCTCAATTTAAAGAAATATCAGCTGTATCAGTAGAGGAAGCAATGACTACTCCAACTATCAATTATGAATTTCAATCCCCATATGCATCTCAAACAACAAGAAGTTTAAATAAAGATATTCAAAATGAGTCTATTACTCAGCAAATTGGTGTTGGACATATGTTTGCTATTAGTTTAAAAGATGAGTATAGAGATTATATAATTCCATTAGCTAAAAAATCTGGTGCTACTCATACTGGATTATATTTATTAAGAGATTTAGATCCAGGAGCAGACAATGAATATATAGATGATATATCTGTATGGAATAATTATCGAGATCCATCAAGTTGGACAGATTGGAATGAAACATGGTGGATTAGATTTCAAGCATTTTTAGAACAAGCAAGAGATAATGGTATTACAGTTATATTGACACTTGTTGATTTTTGTGGTAGTCCATATGATCCATTTATTACAAAGATTGAAAATGCTTATACTGTAAATGCTTGGGGAATAGCTCAACAAGAATATTTAGAAAAAGTTGTTAATTATTTAAAAGATTCAGAAGTGAATTATATTTTAAATTTGGGGTGTAAATCATATAACATGAATGTTAGAGATTCTAAAGATTTATTACCTTCAGCAGGATATATTAGAAGAATGATTATGTTTTTAATAGATGAATTGGGAGTATCATCAAATAAATTAGCTCTTACATCTAATACTAATAGAAATTTATATGAAATAAATCCATTAGTAAGATATCAAGCATTTTCAGGTGATAAAGTTCCAGGGTTAAATCAAATTAATATAGAAGAATATGTGAATGGTCAATGGAGTGGTGAAGCATCAACAGCAAGTTATAAAACATTTTTGATTCAATCTACTCAAGGAATAGTTTGTATGAATACTTGGAGAATGAGTCAATTTGACAATGGTGATCATGATTTGAATAAAATATTTCATCCATATGGAAGATCAGCAATGAGAGAGATTTTAGGAATATCAGGAGATGGGAGTATATAATATGATATGTGATAATCTAAGTTCATCTACTAGTACTCCTCCAACTGAATTTATATTAACTGCAATTAGAGAAAAATTAATTCATTATATAAATCCAGGTAAGTTATCTCCAGATATAGATATAGGAAGAAAAATTAAAGAAGATATGATAAATTCTATTACTCATGAAAAATTAGAAGATATTATGTCAAATTATTTTGATATGGAAGCATCTATTTCTGAACTTTATGGAAATCGTTTTATTGATTATTTAATTGGTAATATAGATATGACAATTGTACCAACTAAAAAAATTCCATCAGTTATTTTATATACTGATTCTTATACAATAACGAGTTCTAGTTTAAATATAACTCCTGTTACGATAGAGGAAAATGAGAATCTATTAGAGGATGCAACAATATTATGGACTACTATGTTTTATCCTGTTGGTGGTACTGTTGCATTTGATTATAATAATGTACTATCTCCAATTCTTACTTTCTCTATTAAGGGAAGTTATGTATTAAATGTAACAATTAAATGGATAGATTTTAAAGTTGCAATATCTCAAAATATAATAATAGATACTACATTTTAATTATCCACTAAAGAACAAATATAAAAACGGAGCAATAATGTTAATTCCTTATAAACCGGCCACTATGCACCATTTTCGGAGCAGACCAAAATATATTGTATTACATGATGTATCTTGTATGTATCCGGTTATAGATAAAATTACTATCGATGATAAGACCTCTCAGATATATTTAAGTAGATTATATAATTGGATAATATCAGGACAAAGTGATTTAAATTATCATTTTATAGTTGAAAAAATTGGAAAAGATTATGAAACATTATTGGGTAGACCATTAAATAGATTATGTGAATATCCTGATATCAAAGATGATATAAATTCTAGAGCTATTCATATAGGAATGATAGGCAAATATGATAAACAAATACCGACTCCTAGATTTTATCAACAAATAGCATATAGGATCATTGCTCCTTACATGTACATGTTAGGAATTCCTGTAGGACAGATTTATTTTCATTCTGAAGTAAGTAATAAAAATAAAACCTGTCCTGGAACATTTTTTAAAAAAGAAGATCTTTTAACTAGATTAAAAACTCTTCTAGTTTAATTAAATAGATCTATCTATCTGATCTTCTAATTCTTTAAAAAGATCACTTAATTTGTTACTAAATAATTCATTGTAAAATATTATCATATCACTTTCTAATTTAGCTAAAGGAAAATTAGTTACTTTCTTTTCATTACTAAAACTAACATATGTGTTTCTAGATAATTTTCCTATTATAGATGAGTATCTATCATAAGCTAAAATTTTATTTTTAAATCCAAGGAATGTTTCAAAAGTATCAAGGAATTCAGTTAAATTTTTAATTTTATAAGTTGTTTTTAATATAGGTTTTTCAATGTTATAATATAATAACATCTTTTTGATTATTGGAAATCTATCTTTGAAGCTTTCAGGCAAAATAGAATACAATAAAATATTTAGTAAATAACTATTCGATACAGGTATAGTTAAAAAATGTCTATAAGGAATATCTAAAACTTTACTTAAAATTGGATAAGTAATGTAATTAGCGAATAGAGACATTTCTTTTAAACCAGAAACTGTATTTTTAAATTTATCAATATCTATATCAAGATCTTCTAATCTGTTATAAGCAGATAATAATAATTTACTAATTGTATCATTATGCGCATAACTACTTAAATTATCTTTACCTTGAACAGAATATACATCTTGAGTATTAATTGTTTCAGAATATATTATTGTATCTTTGTAGATATTTTTTAATATCCATTTAATTGATTCATCAATTACACTTATCAAGTACGGAATTGGATTTAAAGTTGTTTCGCATGTTACTAAAATATTATTCATAATAAAATTAAAGATAGTCATAATGTGCATATCAGTAGTTTTACAATAAACTGATTTTATATAATCCCACATATATTTATCTGTATGGTTATATTCGTAAGTTTTGCTACTAACAATCTTAAATAATTTATAGATGATATCATTATTAGCTATTTTTGATACTAGTTTATTATATATTTCTTTATGAAATTTAGATGGTAATTGTAAAAAAGTATCTTGAGAAAAAATACAATAAAGTTTTAAATAATTTGATACTTGAACTATTTTTTTAATTTCTACATCATCAAAAAATATTGAGTTTTTTGATATTTTTGATCTATTAATATAATCAGAAAAATTTATGTTGCATATTTCTAAGTATTTATCAGTTAACTCCATTAACTTATCTATATTGTTTTTAATGATTGAATATTCTCTGTTGCTTTTTATATAATCTCTTATTAATCCAATATACCAGTTATCAAACTCATCTCCTAATTTTTTACTGCAATCTTCTATAAAATCTGAAAGTTTGTTGAATTTATTTGTTACTGGAGAAAATGCTAAATTTAAATCTATAATTTTTTCTAATTCGCCTTTTTTGTTTTTATTTGACATGCTTACTTTTCTTTTGCCTTCAGTTTTAAATACTATCATATTTGCTCCTTTTGTTTTTAATAATCTATTTACGTAAGTTATATATGTAATGAATTTAACTATTCAAAGTAGATACTTTTTAGGTAGTACTTTAGTTGAATTGAACAAATATAAAATATAAAGGAGTTGTATGGGTATAGATCGAGTAATAGATAAATGGACTAGAGATTTATTAAAAATAACAATTATAGAATCTAATCATTCTAATGATAAAGATTTTTTTAAATTTGTAGATGAAGATTTATCATATGAACAGATATTGAATATTTTGATTACCGGAAATGTTGTATCAGAATATAGTTCATCTGCTCAGACTTTAATGATACATAAAAAAATTCATCAGAATTTGTCTCAGTTTATGAATTTGCCTTTATCTTCTTTTTTTACTTTTGAAGTTTTGCCTTTTATAATAAAAAATATCCCATTAGTTACTACTATTTTGGGTGGATCAGAAGCAACTAAAAATATACTAGTTAATAAAAAATTATCGTCTAGAATGGTTGGAGTGTTATTTTCATTAGTTAAAAATATAATAACAGAAAAAATACGTCAAGGTTCCATTGGTTGTGCAAAAAATTGTATTTCTAAATTAACAAGTGAAAAATCTTTGATAAAGTGGAGTATTCCTGTATGTGCATCTGAATGTAGAGTTGAAGTATTGAAAAATGTATTACATCAATTGAAACATGATTCTTTGAGATGTGGTAACACAGATAGACCAAAGCAATGTAAGCATGCTTTAGTTACTCAATATATAAGAGTTAAAAAGTATCTAGATAAAGAGATTATTCATTTTAATAAAGTAAAAGATCAATTTGATAATAAGGTAGAGGATGTTAGAAAGAAGTCTTCTCCTTTATATGTAGAAAAACCTCATTAAGAATTTTAAGGAAATTGTACAATGATAATATTGTTAGATATGGATAGTTTTGTAAAAGATTTAAAACCGGTTTCGTCTTCTGAATATATAGCTGGTAAAGGAATTCAGTTCCATCCAGATGGTTTGTTTTCAGAAAGTATTTTTGGATTGTTTGATTCGAAAGATAGAAAAGATTTGTATTCCTATATAGAATTAAATTGTAAAGTCCTTCATCCAGCAATGTGGAACGTGTTAAGAAGATTAAATAGAAAAATATTGTCAGCTATTAATAAAGAAGCTTCATTTTCAATAAATTCTGCTGGTGAATTAGAGCAGAATCCTGATGGAGAAATTAAAGGTTTGTCTTCAGTTATTGAGAATTTTGATAAGATAGTTTTTAAATCAGATGGAAATACCTTTAGAGAAGATTTGATAAAAATGGTGAAGTATTATCAGAATAAAAATATGTTGTTTTTATCCAAAGTCCTTGTTATTCCTGCTTATTATAGAGAGGCAGAATTTGATCAGATTAATCAGCAAATGAGAGTTGATCCTTTAAATGAATATTATGTTAAAATAATTAGACAGTCTTTGCAACTCCAAAGTATTAGAACCGGAGAAGTTTTTGATGTACTAGCTACTAAAATGAATAATTTGGTTTTAGATTTATATGAGTATTTAGTTGCTAAAATAGGAAAGAAAAGTGGTATCATTAGAAGTAAAGTTCTTGGAAAACGAATTGATTTTTCTGCTAGAGCTGTGATTTCTGGTGGTTCTGATCAAATTGGAGTAGACCAAATTGGTGTCCCTTTTAGAATTTTAGTGAAGATTTTTGAGCCGTTCCTATTGTTTGATCTGTTGAAGAGTGGTGCAGTTTCTCAAGGAGAATTGGGTAGAGTTTTAAAGGAGTTTAATAGTTCCACTTTATCAGTGTTGAATCTTAGAAATTTATTTACTGGTATTTATCATGGAGATGAAATTCCTGTTGAATTAGAATCCATGTTGAAAGATTCAGTTAATAGAGTGATTGGTGATAAAGTAGTTATTGCTAAAAGAGATCCTGCTTTGCATACCGAATCTGTTCAGGCTTTTTATCCAGTCATGGTTAGTGGAAGTACTATCCGTTTGAGTATATTAAAATGTGGTGGATTTTCTGCCGATTTTGATGGAGACTCGATTAATGGTTCCATTGGAATAAGTTATGGAGAAAATAAAACCAAATGGATAGGACAAATTTCCGAATTAGAAAATGCGGAGGTTTGATAGCTGATTTTGATGGTGTACTCCTTTAAAATAAAAGAGAATAAATATTAAAAGATGTATTTGTGGTAAAGAAAATGAAAATTTAATGAAAATTAGAATGCATTCTAGTAAATGTCGTGCTCATGGTCAATATAGAGATGAAATAATAACAAAAGAATTTTTGTTGGATAATTATATTAATCAAAATTTATCAATAGATGAAATTATTAATAAATTAAATAATAAATTTAGTTCTTCTGAAATAGAAATGTATATGAAAAAATTTGAAATAGGTACTAGAATATGCAAATGCGGAGAAATTTGTATAGAAGGAGTTTCATATGGAAGTCATATAGGACATTGTAAAGTTTATAAAGATTATAAAAATAACATATTAAGTGAAGAATTTTTATTAGAAAATTATATTAATAAACGATATCCATGTGGATATATTTCAGAACTTTTGAAAAATGAGTTTACTGCACATGAAATTAAGATGAATCTTAAAAAATTTAATATTAAAATAAGAACTAATTCAGAAAATATTAGTACAGATTTTGTACAAAATAAATTGAAAACTACAATGTTAGAAAAATATGGGGTAGAAAATTGTAGTCAATCAGAAGAAGTAAAACAGAAAAAAGTAGATACTATGATGGATAATTTTGGAGTTTCTCATCATTTGAAATTAGAATCTCAAATGGATAAACAACGACAAACCAATTTGGATAGATATGGAAAAGATAATGTTTCTCAAGTAAAAGAAATTCATTTATTAAAAGAATCTACTTTTCAGGAAAATTATGGAGTTAGAAATATTTTTTGTGATGCTCAAATGATGAAGCAATATTGGATGGATAAATTTGGAGTAGATAATCCTTCAAAAGTTTTAGAGGTTGAATTAAAAAAACAAGATACTATTTTTAAAAATTTTGGATTGTTAACTACTCGTTATCCAGCTTCAAAAAATTCACAAATTTTATTTGATAAGATATATAAAAATCTTACAGAATCTATTAAACCATTTTGTTATTATTATAATCTAAATAAAGAACCATGATAAAACATATGAAATCATTTAATTTCAATTATTTTAACTCACTTTTAAAACAGATGTTTTCAAAGTATCAATTGAAACAATTTTAGTTGTTTCTAACAGCTTTGGTTCCAGCTGCTTGAATTTATAATATATATTTATTGCGGAATTTGTATCCCGTTCTAATACCATTCCGCAATTTTTGCAATTGTAAATTCTGTCACTAAGAGTCATTTCTTGTAAGTGATTACAAGTGTTGCATTTTTTAGTTGTATTTGATTCGTTAATTTTATAGTACCTATTCCCACTGAATGTGTTACTTTTGTATTGTAACATGTTAACGAATAAGGAAATAGGCCAAAATTGATTCTTGTATTTGTTTATGTTTTTGATTTTAGATTGAGTGTTTTTCTTGATGCCTTTTAAATCTCCTACTACAATAGTATTAAAATTATCTGTTAATTTCTTAGAGATTTTATGAAGAAAAGTTCTTTTCTTGTTAGTTTCTTTGGATTGTAATCTGTTAATAGTTCTATTTAAATGTTTCCATTTTCTAGACCATTTTTTCTTTTTATTTAGAAGTGATTGAATATGTTCTTTTCTTTTTGTTAATTTTGGATATTTTAAATTAGCTCCAGAAACTTTTAAAATTTCATTAGTTTCTGGAATATATCCAGTAATTAAATTCTTTTGTCCTAAATCAATAAAAATTGATTTGTCAGAATTATTTTCTTTTAATTTTGGATCAATACAAAAATGGAAATAAAAACATTTATGAGATGGGTTATAAATTAATTTATGACCTTCTTTTGTAAATGGTAAAGTGAGTAAATTGAATTTTTTAGTATTATATTTACAAATTATTTGAATTTTTTTATGTTCTTGAAAAGTAAGTTCTACAATCGAATTATTAATAATTTTTATGGTACAAGAATTTTTTAAAAAAGAAAAATATAAAGGTTGAAAAAATCTTGTAGATTTGTATCGATTTGGAAACTGTACAGATTTATCAAATTTTTTGGCTTCATAAAATCCTTTAATTGAGTTGAAAAGTGTATCGGTTATACCGATCACTTGCCAACTCATTAAATAAGAAGGTATTATGCCTAGTTTTTTAGCACTAAATTCTTTTTGCAATTCATATTTCGAAATATAATTTTTAGTTATTAAATTTCGTTTTTGTTCAAAATCATCTTTTAAAACATTTACCATTGCATTATAATATTTACAAATTTCAATAGACGCAAATTTTAGATAATTTTGATCATCTTTAGAAATTTTACATTTAATTTGAAACGTTTTCATTTATAAATAATTCTTTTTTAATAATATTTAATTTTTGTTTTCCTCTTCTAGAACCATATAATTTCATACTAAAATGATGAATTATAGCAATTAAATCATTAGTAATTTCTTTTCTATAATCCAATGTTTCAGATTCATTTAATATTATAATATTAGTATTCATATATGAACATATATGTTTAATTAATTCAAAACCGAATCTTAAAAGTCTATCTTTGTATTCAATAATTATATTTTCAACTTGATCAGATAATATTAATTGTATTAGTTTTAGAAAATTGACTCGATTAAAATTCATTCCGGAAGCAATATCTTCTAGAATCAAATCAATTTGCATTCCTTTACTAGCGCAAAAATCTTGTAATCGTTGTTTCTGCCGTTCAAGATTCTCTTTCTGCAAAGATGTACTGACTCTACAATAAATAACAGTTTTTCTTTTTATTTTTAGTTTTTTGGTATTACTATTGACAAATTGTTCTAAATCAAATTCAGAAAATCTCCTATGACCATTCGGAAGAACAGTATATTTAATAATATTTTTAGTGCACCATATATGCAAAGTGGTATTAGCAATATTTAAAATTTTAGATGCTTGAGAGATAGTATACAGTTTCATTAGTACTCCTTTATATTTATTCTGAATAAATATAAAGGAGTACGAACTAATATAAAAACGTTAACTATAAGAATGAATATTATTTGAATTATCAAACATTCAAATATGTATATCTTGATTTTTCATTAATATCTGATACTTTTAAAATAAGTATAGAATTTAATGGAGATTTTTGGCATATGAATCCTGAAAAATATAAATCTACAGATATTAATAGTGTTACAAAAAGAACTGCTGAAGATACATGGAACAGAGATGAAAAAAGAAACAAAGAGATAGAACTACAAGGATTCAAACATTTAATAATATGGGAATCCGAGGTTAACCATTCACCAGAACAAACATTAAATAAATGTTTATCTTTTATAAAAGAGCATTGTCTAGAATCAATAATTGGAGTTTAAATGAAACTTTTTAAAAAATTAGGACGACATATTAGACCGAATGGTGTATATGTTACTCATTTTGAACCAACAACTCAGATTTATATAAAATCGATTAATCTAGAAACTGGAGAAGTAGCAGAAAAACTTATTACTGATTATTCTAAACACGAAAATATAATAATGTACAAAATTCATGATCCAAAGAATAGATTTAAAGATTTTCATGTTTCAGAAGATCATAGTTTAATAGTATTCGATCATGAGGATAACAATTACAAAAAAATATCTCCACTTGAAATATTACAAAATGTTTCAATTTATTCATTAGTTCAATGCAAAAATAAGAACAAGAAAAAGATTTCTGTTAAAGAAATAGAAATAAAATTAGATGAAACTATGACTACTGGATATGATTTTACAGTAGTAGATAATTTTACATTTTCTACAGACGACGGGGTATTTGTTCAAGATACTATGGCATTATATACTCCAATTACAAAGGAAGCAATAGAGGAAGTAAAAGAGAAAATGATATTATCTTATAGTCCTCACAGTTTACAAAAATTAGGAGATACATTTAATAAAGATATAGTAGCTGGAATTTATGTTCTTACTAAAAATCCACAAAAAGAATCAGATCCTGTGTTAATTAAAGATGAAACAGAATTTGAAAAATTGAATCCTAATACATACATAAAAAAAGAAGGAATAAAAACAACAATTGGAAGAATTATATTTAACAGAGTTTTTCCTAAAGGGTATGACTATATTAATGAAGCAGTGAATGGTAAAAAACTTACATCATTTGCTATGGACATTTTTAAGAATTACAATAAAGAAATTTACATGAAGTGGTGTAAGGATATTTTGACATTGTCTACTAAATACTTTACAATAATGGCTCCATCATTCTCTTTATCAGATTTAGAAATACCACCTCATGTATACAAATTAAAGGAAAAATTAAAATCTGTAAAAAATTCAGAAGAAGCAGATTTAATTTTAAGACAAATTGAAAAAGAGATGTATGAATATTTAGTTAATACAAACAGCAATTTAGGAGTATTAGGTGAAGCAGGTGCTATTAAAAGTATATCACAGGTGAGACAAATATTAGTAGCTAAAGGAATAATATCTGATAGCGAAGGAAAAACAGTAATGCCTCCTATATCTGATAGTTATTCTGATGGTTTATCAAGTAAGGAATTTTTCTACAGTGGTATAGGTTCTAGAAAAGGTATTATTGATAGAGTTATTAATACATCAGAGACTGGATATATTTCAAGACAATTAGTATATGCTTTACAAAGAGTTGAAGCAAGTAGAAAAGTAAAAGATTGCGGTACTAAAAAAACAATTACTTTAAGAATAAATGATGATATAGCTAAAAGGATATATGGAAGATATATAATAAATGAAAGAACTAACAAAGTTGAACCATTTGATTCTAAAATTCATAAAAATGAAATAATCAAATTAAGAAGTCCATTATTTTGCAAGAGTGAAAAAATCTGTCATATTTGCTACGGAGATCTTTTATATCAAAACAAAACAGATTATGTTGGAATTTTAGCAGGTCATTTATTAGGTGAACCTTTATCTCAAACTATTATGAAAAGTTTTCATTTAGGTGGAAGTATAAAAATGAAAACAACAAATTTCATAAAACAAGTCAGTCATATATTACATAAAAAAGAAGAAATAATAGTTAATAAATCTTTTGAACAAAAAGGATCATCAATATATGCTAAAACTGATGGAATAATAGATATAGACATGAGTTATTATTTAGAACCAAAAAAAGATGTTATTGTAAAAAGTGATGTAATTGAATTAAAATATGGATATTTTATGATATCTTTATCTGATATTGATTT
>Ga0172381_10006641_pt1 | contig 11554 bp, 17 predicted proteins | sample Leawel6488metaG_FD_119754 | JGI IMG/M metagenome (GOLD analysis project Ga0172381, IMG submission 119754) | Leachate microbial communities from a municipal landfill in Southern Ontario, Canada - Leachate well 64-88 metaG | ecosystem: Engineered > Solid waste > Landfill > Unclassified | place... | reverse complement strand
TAATTGCACATCATAGATTAGATTTAAAATTTGTATTAAATCCGAATAAAGATACCATTATCATAGATGATATTTATGATAGTGGCAAAACATTACGACCATATATTACAGACGGGTTTACCGTCGCCACGGTATATTGGCGAACGAAGGATTCCGCAACAAATTGTCCTTCATTCTGGGCCGAGTCGGTTTTAAACGGATATCTTCTTTTTCCGTGGGAGGCCAATCTTCAATAGTTTTACCCGTAGCACGATAACCAGACAAATGCATTTCAAATCTTTCTGGCGGTACGGTTTTATCAACTCTTATTTTTAATGGTTCTAAATCTTGACCCATATCAGGCATATTAGGAGAACGCCTAAACATTACTGTAATGCAATTAGCTTTTCTCGAATCAACGGTAGACGGACGAATAATGGCGACCACCCAATCTCCGTTGGAACCATCATCAGGTAATGTCATTTGGACATACTCTGGCAATACCATTACAATAATAGCCCACGATGTCCCATCGTTATAAATTTGTTCAGCGTCTTCTACTCTACTACGTATAGTTCTTAAAAGTTTTTCTCCGTCTCTGATTTTACCGCTTAACAAACGTTTTTCCATTTGGTCATAAGCGTGAGCCGTTGCCTCAATCAATAAAAATTCTCTGAAACTTCGCATATAACTTATATATGTTAAATTGAAAGACAAAAAGTGGTATTTGGTGTCTTTTTTGGTATAATGTTTTTTGTGTTGAATAAAAAATTGAAATTTAAATGGGAACCCGATGAACCCGATGAACCCACTGTTCCAAAACAACCCCAAATACAACGTGGTTCCGTCAGTCCCGTAACTTACACTCTAGCCGCAACCAATACTGCATCGGCAACCACGGGTTATTTTACATATTGTACTACTGGTACAACTAGCTGGTAATTGAAATGACTGACGAACAAGAACCCTATTAGGAGAAATAATGTTAGTAGTTGATAGACCCGGATATTTTGGCAAAACAGAAAAGCCAAAGAAGAAGAATATAATGCCCAATACGGAGTTGGACAATGGGAAGAACAATGGGAACTAAATGAAGTAATCATTATCGAGAAATAACCGGCTCGGTAACAGACTCGGTAACAGACTCGGTAACAGACTCGGTAACAGACTCGGTAACAGACTCGGTAGACTTAATCAATCGTTCTTTTATTAGTTGAGAATTTTCTTTTGTTAATTGACAATTTTCTTCTACCAAACGAGAATTTGCTTGAATTAAAAGAGTATTGTCGTTTACTCTGGACCCGTTTTGATAAACACGAAAAGAAGTTGTGAATAACAGACAAAAAGCCGTAATTTCAACCCATATTTTTAAGTTTAATCTTTTCATGTTTTCCCTTTATATTATATATGTTTTTCGATAGAATATAAATATGCATAAATCCGAAGAAATTGCATATGTCAAAGTAGCAGAAACTATTTTGGAACTTGAAAAACTTTTGCCATTTAACCAAGACGAGCTTAGAATGTTACCTTTTCAATTGTTTTTGTTAGTTTGCCACGCAAACAACGTAGATGTAATTTTCAAAAAACGTTCAGATAAAAAGGCTTAAAACATTCAAAAACTTGTTTTTTATGGTTGTAATGGTATAATTGACGACTATGAGAAGATTTATCAAGTCACCAAACGATGTTATATTTGCCATTTGTGGGAAAACAGATGGCATAGATACTGAATTTGATAATTCTTTCAATATCTGGTTAGCCGCCAAAGAAGCTTTCGAGACCCCTACCGGCGCACCAGAATATGATTGTTTGACACAGGAAGAAAAACAGTTTCTTTTTAAACTTTTACAATGTGCCGGTGTATTGATGTTAGAGATAGAATGGGGAGCAGATAATTTAAGCGTTGAATGCGAACCATTCGATAGAATGGCCGTCAAAACCATTAAAAAAAAGTTACAATCTCTAGGTTTTGTTCATGATAAAAAATATCAAATTTCGGTGGATGTAACTTTTTAGGAACATTTTATGAAATACTATTTACTGCTCAAAGGGATAGGTAACGGTTGTAAAAACAGCCCGATTGGGTCACATTTGGCTTGCAACCGAAGATTTATTTTCATTAGTGCTGAAGATGACAATGATGCTGTAATTCAGGCCGCTAAGAAAATTGCTGAAATAGGTGAATTAAATATAGAACGGAAATTTTTCGTCAAAGCCCATAGTTTGACGGATGCCCTCGATGAATTTTTAAAAGAACAAGCTCAAGAATTAGAACAAATTGAAATTGAATTAGAAAAATCTGAAATACAAGAGCTAGAAGCAATGGAAAAGGCTGAGCTTGAAAAAAAAGCTAACCGAAACAAAGATGAAGACGAAGAAGACGAAGAAAACGATTGAAGTTGTTAGAGCGGGAATTGCCGTTCTTCTAGTTAACAGGGGCAAGGTACTCTTAGGCAAACGACGTACTGAACCAAATTGCGGTTCTTATGCGTTACCGGGCGGCAAACCTGAGTTTGGCGAAAACCCAGAAGACACTGCTAGGCGGGAAATACGGGAAGAAACTGGAATTATTCTGACCGGCAAATTAGAACAATTTTATTGGGTGAATAACTTTAATCCCGAATCCGGTACTCACTTTATAACTTTAATTTATTTAGCTAAATCTTTTAAAGGAACCCCTAAAAACGCAGAACCAGAAAAAAATGAAGGATGGGCGTGGTATAGTTTAAATAAATTACCTCATCCACTCTGGCCTCATTTAGACGTGGTACTTGAAAAATTAGCGAAAAAATTAGCGAATAAACATACCCCTTGGTCAATTAAAGCACTTTCTTTAGACAAATGGCAAGGAGCCGTGGAACTTAGAATTAAAAACCAATTTTTCTATTTACACGATATTTTCCACGAAAATGAAACAGATAAAAAAAGAATGAATCATAGGATTTGGCTTGCCAAAATGTTAAAAAAAGCTATGCAACAACTAGTCTGATGAGGTCGAAAAAGTAGAAGTGGACGCAGAAGTAGACGACACATAGTCAGAGTAGGTGTCAGCTATATAAATGCTGCTACCAGTAACACGACTCATGGGTTGCACTGAAGCTAGTTGTGCGGCAGTAAATGTCGGGGCTGATGATTTGTATTTAATTTTTGGCATACTGAATCCACAGCCTTCCTCGGCCCGGTCTAGTCTATTATCTTCCCTATCCCATTTAAAACTTAGCCTTTTCATCAGCACCCAGTCTTCAATAATTGTATAACTAAATCAACAGCTTCATCTAAATTGTCAGTAATGAATCCAACACTTTCCTTAATCATTGCATGTTGATGAACGTTTTCCGGTTCCATTACAACAACGATTGGTTTCCTTAACATATCAGCCCAAGCAATTTCCATAATGGTGCCAATCGAAGGTTTAGTTGCTCCTAAAAGATTGACCAATATAGCATCACATCGTGTAACATCATTTCTGTCCCTAGTCGTAATGCCACGAGAGGTACTTAATAACTTATTGTCATAGTGGTCTTTTACAGTACCTTCACCAACTATTGTCTTTAGATAACTTTTCCCTCTTAACGGAGAAATGACAATAATATCTTTTGGGAATTTATTGGCTATTCGTTCTCGCCACGCACTTGCTTCTTCTAACGTTAATCCGGTTATTCCACCGGCTAAATAAACTAATTTTTCCATAGAACCATCTTAATATTTTTTGTTAATATGTCAAGTATTAAGGACAAAAATTAGAAGATATTTTATTTGTCGCCTCTACTAAAGACATAATTACCCATTGCCTTGCTACCTTATTCCTAAATACTGTTTCATCGTAAGTTAGTGCTTCTTTTGGTTGTGGTTCATATTTTACGGCTTCTTGAGTAATCAAAATAACCAATTGGATAAAGTTGTCTCGCTCTAAACTACTAAAAGGGAAAACTATTTGACCGACATCAGACGCAATAACCGTAATATCTGAAGGCTTTGTGTTCCAATCATTTTCGAATGTGCTACGAACCATCACTAATCCAGCTAATATTTTAGATAAATTGTCTGAATTGATATTTTTGGCTGTCACAGCATTTTGAATAGAATCATCGGCTTGTCGGAGTACCACTGTCTGTATCTTAAGGTACTCATTCCGGTCATGTAAATTCGGCATACCACAACCCACTGCACCCAATAGCAATAACGATATTAAAAATTTTTTCATATAATCTCCGTTCTAAAATTGAAATAGTTTAATAATAGTTTGTGTTGAACCAATTGTGGCCGCAATGCTTGAAAGTACGGTACCTAATATCAACGTTGCCGCAATTGCTTTTTGTTTCCAAGTTAAACCATGCCAAATACCTTTAATCTTTGTGGTCGAAAGTCGTTGACCTTCTCGTGTATTAACGGCTGGTTTGAGCCATTTTTTATCCTCTAATTCCTCAAGCCATTCTTCAACAATATATTTGTCTTCTTTAAGTATAATCCAAATATTTTCAGGTTCTTTTTTGGTGTCAAAATTAACATATAATTCCACTATCAACGGACTTTCTTCTGTCTGTTGTATCAAAGGTATGCTCTCGTTATTGATGGCATTAAATGTCTCAATAGCAACGTTGGCATATTGGATATTTCGCACAACACCACGTATATTCTTATATTTTTTGTAGTTCTTTTTAATTAACTCTAATAAGCGGCCAAAAGAATCAGCTACATATTTCTTCCCCTGTTTGACACCTTTGCGAGGAATATAGGCGAGATTTACGATGTTACTCATTTTTGTAATTGTGGTCCTAATTTACTTAATTTAAAACTCTTAAGTGCCTCATTGCCACGTCCTTTGTTAATGTATTTAATCCCATAAGCACTAGCAAAGGGTTGATTGCCAAATGCGTCTGATGGGCGTGAGACCACTAACCTATACGGACACCAGAATAGAGGTCCGTCTAATTCATCTTTTACCCTGTGTCCCACAACAACATAATCTTCTGCAAATGGTGCCAAAATAATATCGAGTAGTTTTCCACTAGTGAATAATTTAAGTTTACCAATAACATCATATGCAGTGTTATTATCATCGAATGGGGTAAGGTCTACTTGTCCTAAATTTTCCAATAATTCTATACCAATTTGACTAACCATAATATAATTGTCTTCGAGGAACAATTCTTTTTGTGGGTCTGTTAGTTCCATCTGTTTAGATGCACTTAATAAATAATTACCAATTTGAGCATCTATTTCATCCTTAAGTATCGTAGTATAAATTTCTAGAGTTGATATTTTGTATCCGTCTACCAAACCGAAGGTGTTCTGCCTGAGAGGAAGCTTTCGCATTTTCTTTGTTATAAATTTGTGTGTCCGACAAACCGCAATGTCTTCCATAATAACATCGTTATGTCTAAAAAATATAATGGCAGCAGGCGAAGAAAAAGACTGAATAGAAATGAATGGTTTGCACTTTAAATTTTTCCAAACATCAATGTTCAATAAAGTATTATCATTCATACCACAATTTTCGTTATTAGTTACAATTTGAGCTAAATCTGGTTCAAAACCCCAATGACTAACTAGTTCTGCTCTTCTTCTCTGCCAATTACAATACATCTCTTGGGCTGAATTTGTAGATTCTTCCATGAAAATATAATAGTATTTTTATGATGTTTTTTGATTACAAATTGTGATATGAAATACACGATTAAATCCCTCTGGTGGTTGGGTGTGTTGACTGATTACAGGAAGACCAAGTTCTAATCTGATTTCTTCTAGTTTTTTACAAAAAGCATTTAACCAATAATATATTTTGCCACATTGAATTTGATTATCATATAAGAAAGGTACTTCCAAACCCTCATATTTGCCCCAAGATTCTAGGTTTATGGGTGTTTCCTTCTCAGGACGCACAACTGTAATGTGAGGGACGTAGCGGGGGAGATTGGTAGAAAAATGCTTCGGTATTAAAGAACGATAATATCTGACAATTTCTCGGTCTATTTCTAAAACTAGTCGATGACTAACCTCATTGCTGTATCTTAAGATTCCGGTTGAATCATAGAGCATTTGTTTTTGCCGCTTTCGGCTTAGGGTTCCTCATCAGACTTTGCCAAAACGTCAATAACTGTTTGTCGTCTGCGTTGTATTTCTTCTGGCGTCAAATGTCGGGTGTCTCTAAAGAACGGACCCAAGATACACCTATATGCGTCTAGTAGTTCTTCATCCTGACACAGAGTAGGTTTATGTTTGACTTTTACCGAAAGTTGTTTTATTCCAGCCATTCTAAACATCCCTCAGTTGAACAACGTCCCCATATGTGTTCATTGTAACTGACACGGGAGAAAGATAATGTACCTTTACCACATATGGGACAAGGAATGCGTCCAGTGATGTCTTCCGATTTGTCCAACGCCATTGAGTCTATGTATTGAGCAATAGCGGTTTTCGCTTTAAGCACATTTGTTATGAGTTTATCTTCTGTGTCCATAGAAGACAAGATAACCGAAAACCACATTTTTTTCAAGATATTTGCGGCTAAACCTTAACAACAGACTGAAGTTCATTATTTATTTCTGACACGTCATGCTTAATTTTATTGATAGCTTTTAATGCCGCTTGAGGGGTGCCTTTTGCTGTCAATCCATAAAAACGAAATCTTTCAGGGTCGGAACTCCATGTTACGGATACACGAGGGTCGAACAACATCTCACCACTGTCCCACAACTTTTTACCAAATAAAATTCTGTTTAACTGCGTGTGTTCCAGCCCCTCGTTATCCAAAGCCCAATAAATAGTTCCATCATCTCTAACTAATCCCTTAATAATATGCGTGGTGGAGTTTCGAATAGCATCAAACAATTCCCTAGCAGTGGGATTGATTAAAAATGCGATGCCGGAAAGAATCCGACTCTCCGATTCATTAAGCCATTGTTTAAAACCATGCATATTTTTATATATGGTTTAAACTGTATCTTCTAATTTGCGACTTGTTATTCGTAACCTTAAACCCACATCTAGACATGAAAAATTGAGGTTTAACTGAAATTTTTAGTCCATCACATACAAGTATGTAAGGACAAATAATAAGTTGGGCATCTAATCCTATTGGTTTATGCCCAATTAAACATCTGCTTTGTGGGTCCAAGGAGTTATGGTTCAAAATATCCCAATCTGCTGGCCCCGCTATGACTTCTATGGATTTAGACTTCCATTCTTTTAAATTAAGAGTGCCTATTTTAGAAAGCATAGACTTTTTAGCATAATGATTGTCTAAATCTAATTCACAATTTGGTATTTTTTGTAGAAGTTCGGCCTTCGATATTGGGACCATTATGTATGTATCATCTGGGAGAAATTCAATTTTTTCAATAATGGGCGAAGAATCCATTATGGCTGTCACAATAATGTAATCCATTTCACGAGCGAAAGCATTAGCATAAAACTCATACATTTTAATAATCGGAAAAGCAGCAAGATTTGAAACAGATTCAAATTTGAAAGTTTTAGCCGCTACGGCATCCGAGTGTATCTCCATATTAACTTCGACAATTTTGGTGGTATCCAAATTGTCTAAATTCAGCGGCTTCATGTCAATAAAAAACGCCAATGAAGCTGGACTAGACATAGGCTGTACGGATACAAACGATTTGCTTTGCATCTGTTTCCACATAGAAGCAGTAAGCTTTAACATTGTCTCCGTTTCTGTATCTTCCTCGTCCTCACCCTCATTAAGCAGTAAATGTTCATTTGTAGTAACGTAATTCAAATAATTTGACAATAATAAGGCTAAATTTTTGTCATCATTATTTTTCCCATCACTAACATATCCCTTCTCTTTCCAGAAATTAAAAACTTTTTCTAAATTCTCTTTTTTTTGTACAAAATCCTTCTGTATAAATTCGTCATATATTCCCGGCGAACAATTACCCTGTTTTTCACGTATTGCCTCGATAGTATACCGTCTGTGACCGCCGATGGTTTTTTGACAAGGGAATTTCCCAGTTTTATCCCAATCCCTTAATGTTTTTTCAGATACCCCCATCAACTTAGCGGTTTCGCCAATAGCTAATGCTAAATTAGATAAATTAATAGTGTCCATAAAATCTATACCTTTCTTTTTATACAGATAGAATAGTATAGATTTTTTAGATTTGTGTAGATTTGAATTTAAATCTACACAAATTTCATGTCACTTAAATATTTCTTGATTACATCGGTCATGACACGTTGACCACGCATATTGTTCCAATAATAAGTGTCTAACTCAGATAATTGTTCCAGTGTAAGTTTTTTCTCTAAAACGGCTTTGACATCAGGTTCCATCCAACAAAGTTTTGATGTGTTTTTTCTTTTCATTTGAACCTTTCTTACACAAAAAACAATATACCAATTTAATTTAGAAAATACAATTGTAATATGATGAGGAATCGGATAGTTTAAACTTCGAATGTACACAATTGACCAAAGAATACTTGGCAAGTTTCCAGATGGTGGTGAAATAGATTGTTCTCACCCACTGGTTTGCCATTGCCAAGACACAGCTAGTGTTGTGATGTGGTTGTGGTGTAATTGGTTGTCTGACACCACCAAGAAAATGTTGTGCGATGCTTTTCAACTAGACGAAATGTCTACGTGCTTTTGGTTGTGTTTCTGGGCAGCGTGTCACGACATCGGGAAATGTACGCCTGCGTTTGTTAAAAAATTGCGTGAGTTAGACCCACAGTTGTATGAGGAATTGAGACGAGACGGTTACCGATTCATTGGAGAAAAGGTTTCGTATCACAACACTCTTGGAGCAACTATTTTTAAGAAACTGCTTCTTGAAACAAATCCTGAATTAGACCAAGATTTTGTAAATAATGCCGCTGCCGTAATTAGTGGGCACCATGGTGTAATCAACATACCCGATAGTTGGTCAGTAAACTTGGGACATTTTGAGCAAGGACCACAAAATTGGATAAATCAACAACGTTTATTGTTTCAACATTTTTATTCCCAATATAAAATAGGAGAATTGGCTTCTCCAAAAAATCCGGTTCAAGGTGATGTTTATTACTTGGTATTAAAACTTATTACCATCGCTGATTGGATTTCTTCCGGGCTGTTTAATCGCAAACCACATGGAGTGGATTTAACAACATATCTAGCAGAGTCTTTTCATGTGGCAGAAACAGTCATGCCAGACACCGGATTTATACCAATGCGATTGAAAATTGATAATTTTAGTTATCAAGATATATTTAAATTTAGTCCTAATCCGATGCAAGACGCTTGTCTGAATATCGCTAACCAGATGACAGAGCCGACGTTGACGTTGATTGAGTATCCTCCCGGTGAGGGAAAAACCGAGGGGGCTAGTGCTATTGTGTATGGGGGCATGAAAAATCTAAAATGTGATGGATTTTATTATGCTTTACCAACTAGAGCCACGGCTAATTCAATGTTTAAAAGGGTAGCAGATTTCTCTAATAAGATGTTCGAGAACGTCAATGCTCACTTATCTCATGGTTATGCAAAACAAAATGAATTTTATGAAAAATTGCTTTGTAATATAAAAGACGTTGGCAAAGATTATTCAGATAAAGCTCTCGCTTATAGATGGTTTGCTTTTCCCAAACGTAAACTTTTGGCTCCAATAGCCGTGGGTACTATAGACCAACTTGAGTTAGGCGCACTCCGTACCAAACACTTTTATATGAGGCTGATGTTCAACAAGGTAGTAGTTTTAGACGAAGTGCATGCCTATGATACGTATATGTCAACAATATGTAAAGACGCCATACGTCATTATGGGACTATGGATTGTCCTGTTGTTCTTATGTCCGCTACCCTCACTAATAAAAAACGCAAAGAATTAGTTCAATCTTACTGTGGTAAAAAAGTCGCCCTTCCAGATGTTCCATATCCCAGAATCACCACTGTAACTAAAACCGGAAAAGTTGATGTTGTTCCATTAGAAGTTGAACACTCTAAAAAAGTACGAATAAAGCTTACGCCAAAAAACAAACATGCCATCTTAGAAAGATTAAAAAAGCAGTTGAAAAAAGGCGGCGTTGCGGCGGTAATGGTAAACACAATAAGGTTCAGTCAAAAGTTGGCCAGATTTATTGAAGAAGCAATGCCTGAATGGAAAATAATTTCTATTAATGCAAAATTCCCTGTTGGCTGGAAAGAAAATATAGAAAACGAAATTTTACAATGTGCCGGAAAAGAAAGTTGGGATGCTGATGGACACAGGAAAACAAAAGTTCCTATTGTCGTGGTGGGAACTCAAATCATAGAGCAATCTTTGGATGTAGATTTTGACTTTGTTATGTCCGAATTGGCTCCTGTTGACCTACTATTACAACGCATGGGTCGGCTGTGGAGACATAGAAATAAATTTAGGTTTCTTAAGCAGGCTGAGTTTGATATTATTTGCGATAAGGCTCCCTATGGTATGGTGCCAGATATTCAAGATTCAAGGCCATATGATAAGTTCCTTATGCTTATGTCGTATTTGTTGTTTGTTAAAGGGAAAAGGAAAACCGTTTCTGCACCACAGGATTTCGACGAACTCATAGAAAGCGGATATTCTGATGTAATCCCTGTTATGAATAAAAAATGGACTGCCGTTTTGGTTGAGGCTAAATTAAAACTACTTGAACGTGAACAAATTCATACAAGAAGTGCCCACAATCAATTAATACCAAAGCAAATATTCGGGCAAATTTCAGACTTCTTCGAGCAAGATTTTTCGTTTTTAGACGATAATGATATGTTAGACATAACAGGTGAAAGCGTTGAATGGATGACTGACTCTGATGATGAGTGTGAGTATTATTCTCAAGAAGCATGGACTAGGTTGGTAAAAAGAAATGTAAATATTATTTTTTTGCGTGAAGTTGACGGCAAAATAATGTTGTTGGATGAAGACACCCAACTTACCTTAAACCAAGAGCCAGATTTAGAATTGGCCCGTAAGATTCATGCTTGCGGAATAAGTGTGACCTATCCCTCTAAGGTTGTTGATTGTTTTTACGAGAACGGAAAGCTAAAAGATGGCCCTATTGGATGGGTCAAGAATCCTTTGCTTTGGAAATGTCGTTGCATTTTACTTGATAAAAACTATACTAGCGAAATTAATGGATATAAACTTACACTAAGCCGCAAGTATGGTTTAGAATATGAGAAAATAGATGAAATCATTTAATTTATTGGAACACCCGTTTCTTCCAATCATCCTGAACGAAGAATATATAGAAGCCAACTTGAGTGATGTGTTGGTCAATGCGCACAATATAACCTATATTGAGGGTGGAAATCCTATTATAACTGCCAGTCTGTATAGATTTTGCTTGGCGGCATCAATGGCAATATATAGGGAACGATGGGTTGGCAGAACACGAAAAGAAGCTGTTTGTGAAGTTGGTAAAATTAGGTCAGAACGCAGATTTAGCGAAAAATTAATAAAAACATATTTCTCTAATTGGTATAATAGATTCGACATCTGTGATGCCAAATATCCTTTTTACCAACTACCTCTCAAAGAAATTAGGAAACTTGACAAAGAAGTTGATTTTGATAATGATATTGTTTCAATAAGTAAACTTCGCTATTC
>Ga0172381_10006640_pt1 | contig 11554 bp, 10 predicted proteins | sample Leawel6488metaG_FD_119754 | JGI IMG/M metagenome (GOLD analysis project Ga0172381, IMG submission 119754) | Leachate microbial communities from a municipal landfill in Southern Ontario, Canada - Leachate well 64-88 metaG | ecosystem: Engineered > Solid waste > Landfill > Unclassified | place... | reverse complement strand
TTTTAAAAATGTAGTCGACTTCGATTGAAATCTGAGAATTCTGATTTTAATCAAAAGCGTTTTGAGAAGAGTCGCTTGAAATTCTTCTTATTCGAAACAACTTTAAGAAACTAACTAAACAAAAAACAGAGAGTAGAATCCCTGTTTTTTGTTTGCTTAATATACTTGACACTAACATATAATTATGTTATAATTAATATATAGTAATGAAATTCCTATTCGGATGAATAGGTTGTTCTGGCAAATTGGCTGGAATAAAAAGGCTAGGTTTGTGCCTTATCAGAAACAAACTGTGTTCTTTTTTAAGGAGAAGCCGTATGGCTACTCAAGAGTTGACGATTGTTGATGGTCCGTCCAAGTTTGAGCTGATGCTCGGGTTGTTTGATGGAAATTCCAGGAATCCAAGGAGCGTCCACTTCACTCTTTTGAATGGATCTTTGACCAATGACCAGCCGCTAAGGGTGGTTCTGTGCGGAGTTTCCAGAGAAGACGGCAGCGGAGAAAGCTGGAACTTTACCGGCTACAGCAACGGCTCCAATGTTAAGGGTTACTTCTCTACGAAGAGCCGGACTGGCCATGTTCAAATCACTCCGCGTGAATAACGCGAAGCCGATGCAACTCATGCCTCACAAATTACTTTAGACTTTATCAATTAAAGTCTTGAGAATTTGTGGGGCTTCTTTTTTTATATGCAATGCAAAAAAAGTCCCCCTTCCGCAAAAAAAGCAGAAGGGGGATAGATAGGAGTTGTCTGACAGCTGGTCGGGGTTAGCCGCGGATCATACGCAGGATTTCGCCCAGGCTGGGCATGGTCAGATCCGGCATCGGACAGAGGACGACTTTCCAGTCCTCACGGATACCGATGATATCGTCGGTGACCAACAGGTCGTTGGGGAAGGCTTCCTTCACGGCGGCCCAGAAGATCTTTTCCAGGATTTCGTGCCGGTTCTTCTGCTCAACGTATTCCTGCATCAGCTTCCAGTCGTCGGCGCTTATCAGGAACCTCGGGGTGTTGAACGCCCGTTCAAGCCGGACTTGCCATTCTTGAATGAAGGCATTGCTGTTCTCGCAAGACTGGCGGAAGACGACGTAGATTCGCTTCAAGTTGTCGGGCATAACGCCGACGACGATCTCGCGTTCACGCACCTCTTCCGCAGAACCTTGCGCCTCGGGTCCGATGTCCGCATCTTCAATCTCCTCAAACAGGTCTTTCAAAAACTGTTGCATTTGCAACTCCTTTGATTTTGGCTAATTTTTACCTTGCTCCATGCATGATAAAAATTTTGCCATATTGTGTACTATATCAGCATTATAGACTATAAATATACATTTGTCAATACTAAATAACTTGAATTTTTTAATGAAGCTAGTAAAATAAGTTATTAATTAAAAAACGAAAAAAAGGATAAATCATAAATGTATGGTCCAATACTTCACCCCGGAAGGGCTTAAAAAATTGAAAGACGAATTACATCAGTTAAAAACTGTTGAAAATAAAAAAATTGTAAAGCTGATTGCCGAAGCAGCCGCTTTTGGCGACCTTAAAGAAAATTCTGCATATCATGACGCCAGAGACAAAATGGCTTTTTTGAGAATGAGAATTGCGGAACTTGAAGCTGCAATAAATGAAGCTGTTGTTAAAGAAAAGGGCGGGATTGAAACAATCCAAATAGGATCAGAAATTAAAATTTTATTTGGAGGTTCGGAGGAAAAATATGAGGTTGTAGCTCCGGCAGAGGCTGATATTTTAAAAAATAAAATTTCGTATCAATCTCCATTGGGAAAATTACTGATGAATAAAAAGGTTGGCGACCAATTTGATTTTCAAGCAGGAACCAAAAAACTTAAAATTAAAATTTTAGAAATAAAATAGAAAATAAAACAGGGGGATTAAGCCCTGTTTTTTATTGCAACCCGCCTCGACTCGCGCGTCGACGCGAGGCTGGACAATAAATATCCCCCTTCCGCAAAAAGCGTAAGGGGGATATGGTGTTTGAGATTGACTGAAACGAAGAACGAGAGGACTAGCCTCTGATGTGGATGCCCAACACGTGCATGTCACCCGATTCATCGGGCTTGAGAGAAACGATTTTCCAGCCCTTGCGGATTCCGATGCCGTGCTGGCAGAGAACCGCTTCAGGAAACTCTTCCTTCACCGATGCCCAGAAAAGCTCGGCGATGGCGTCGGATACGACGTGGTCCAGGACGTGCTCTTGGAGAATGCCCATGTCTTTCTGACTGGGCTTTTTCCTTGAAAGCGTGACCTTTTCCATCAAAGAATGGGTTTTCTGACATTCGGCTGCCGTAGCGGCGCGGTGGTGGCTGAGGACAAAGGAAAGCCGTTTAAGGTTCTCGGATAAAACGCCGAGCACCTTTTCTCCTTTTTCAACCTCTTTGTCGAAATCGGGGCAGTTAGTCGGGTCAGCATCGCTAACCTCCGCAAACAATCTCTCTAGTAAAGACGGCACAGTGCAATCTCCTATTGTTTAGGCTCCTCCTTGTCTGCACCATGCAGAACTTTAGATTTGCCAGTGTACTAAAAATATTATATATTATAATACGACTGTTGTCAATAGTAATAACTAAAACAAAAAGAAGGGTTAACACCCTTCTTTTTTAACTAGTGGACCCGGCGAGAATCCGCTTCGCTAGAACTCGTCGCTCGTACAACTCGCTCCTTCAAAACCCTCGGTTTTGAATAATTTCCGATACGGGGGAATACCCAATTCCCCCGACCCCCTTTGTGGAGTTCGATTCTCGCAAATCAAATAGATTAAAAAAGAAGAGCTAATGCTCTTCTTTTTTAACTAGTGGACCCGGCGAGAATCGAACTCGCAGCTTCTCGTTGCAAACGAGATGTGTTGCCACTATACCACGGGCCCATTTGTTAACTTTTAACAATTACTATTATAACCTATTATTTTTATTTTTTCAATAAGCTTAATTGAATTTTATAACAGTAAATGTTATTTTAAATAAATATATTAAATAATTAAAGACATTTATATGGAAATTTTACCGGCAACAAAGATAAAAATTGTAGAAGTCCAAGGCAAAGGATTTGGAGTTGTAGCTACTCAAAAAATCAATAAAGATGAAATTATTGAAACCTGCCCAATTGTGGTGCTTTCACAGAAAGAATGCGATTTCATTGAAAAAGAAAGTAATAATGTAATTTTAAATTATTACTATTTATTTCAGGAAGACTTGCAAAGATGTTGTATAATGCTTGGCTGGGGGTCAATTTATAATCACAGTTTAACTCCAAATGCAGATATTGATTATCCAGATGAAAAATCCGAAAGATATTTGCAATTTAAAGCGTTAAGAGACATTGAGGTTGGCGAAGAAATTGTTTTTAATTACGAATTTGATAATAATGTCGCTGACTTTTTAAAATTAGACTAATCAAATTATATGAAAAAATATTTTTTGTGCTTATTTTTAACGTTATCAGCGGTTCTTTGGGGAAATTCTGTTTTTGCCAGAGATATAAATAGTATTACCGACTGGTACATTAAAGATTTTGACACAGAAATTATTGTAAGTGCTGATTCTTCGCTGTCAATTACAGAAAATATAACTGCAGATTGCGGAAATTTAGCAGACAAACATGGAATTTTTAGAGTTTTGCCTTTAGAAACAAAAACCGACAAAGGTATAATCAAAACTCCTATTGAACTTATAAGCATTACGGACTTTGACGGAAATCCTTATAACTATCAAACAGTTAAAGATAATAATACCATAACCTGGAAAATTGGAGATGCGGATAAAACAGTCAGCGGAGAAAATTATTATAGAATTACTTATAGGGTTAAAAATGCTATTAGAACTTTAGGTTCTGATTTTGACGAACTTTACTGGAACTTATCAGGAAATTATTGGGACATAGATATTGACCAATTTTCTGCAAAAATAATATTTCCAGACAAAATTACTAAGGAGAATACGCAAATTTATTATTATACGGGAGAATTGGGTTCTAAAAATACTGATTTGGCAACCTATTATTGGGACAAAGATAGCACTCTGATTTTCTATTCAACAACCCAGTTAATAAGCGGGCAGGGGATTACTCTTTCTGCAACATTTCCAAAGGGAATTATTACGGCATATGTGCCAAGCTTTTGGGAAAAATATGGAGAATACTTTTGGTATTTTTCATTTTTAGTTCCACTGGTGGTCCTTATAGCTTGGTTTAAGATTTGGCAAAAACACGGAAAAGACCCAAAAATAAAAAGTCCTATTCCGCCAGAATTCGGAATACCAGAGAATATTACTCCAATTCAGATGGGAATGATTGCATCAACCGGATATTGGGATGATAAATTTATTACTGCAACCATTATCGATTTGGCTGTTAAAAAGTTTATTATCATTGAGGAAAAAGAAGAAAAAATATTATTTTTAAGTCAAAAAAAGTATCATCTCAAGAAAGCTGAAAATTATAAAAATATAGATTCTTTAGGAAAAACTGAAAAATTATTACTGGAAAAGCTATTTGAAAGTGGAAAGGACGAAATTAAAATATCCGATTTGCAAAATAAATTTTACAAACATCTTCCCGCAATAAAAAAATCTGCAGTTAAAGATGTTGAAAAATGGATTGAAAAAAATAATTCCTCTGTTTTTTTGGGATTTTTAGCCCCAATTATTGGGTTTTTACTAATGTTTGTTTTTCTATTGCTAGGACTTTTTAGCTGGCAATTAATAGTTGGTATTATTATTTCTGTCTTTATTTCGTTATTCTTTACCATATTTATGCCAAGGAGAACTCAGGCTGGAGCGGACTTAATGTTTAAGATAAAAGGATTTGAACGATATATGAAGCAGGCCGAGGATTATAGGCAGCAATTTTACGAAAAAGAGAACATTTTTGATAAATTTTTGCCATATGCAATCGTTTTTGGGATAGCTAGTCTTTGGGCTAAAAAAATGCAACTGATTTATGGCGAGGAATATTACAAAAACTATCATCCAGTTTGGTTTGTTGGGACAAATTATACAAATTTTGACGTTGATAGTTTTACAGACCAATTAAATAGCATAACTGACAGCATCTCGCAAAACACCTCAAGTTATTCAGGATCTGGCGGAGCCGGAGGGGCAGGCGGAGGAGGCGGGGGTGGTGGTGGCGGAGGCTGGTAAATTTGAAAATCCAACTAATTTATGGCATAATCAAAAATTATCATGAGCTTATCTATTGGAATCGTTGGGCTTCCAAATGTAGGAAAGTCAACATTATTTAAAACATTAACCAAGAAGGAAATATTAATTGCTAATTATCCTTTCGCAACCATTGATCCCAATATTGGGGTTGTTTTGGTTCCAGATGAAAGAGTAGACAAATTGGCAGAACTATCAAAGTCAAAGAAAAAAATCTACGCAACTGTAGATTTTGTGGACATTGCAGGATTGGTTAAGGGTGCCAGCGAGGGCGAAGGTTTAGGAAACAAATTTTTAGCCAATATTAGAGAAACTGATGCAATTTTGTATGTTTTAAGGGCTTTTAAGAATGATGACATTATAAACACTCAGCAAGACGTAAATCCTTTAAGAGACAAGGAAATTTTGGATGTAGAACTGATTTTAAAAGACTTAGAGACATTAAATAAAAGAATTGATGGTCTGGAAGGAGAAGTAAGAGCCGGAAAAAAAGAATCTATAAAAGAAATGGAAGTTTTGACGAAAGCTAAGGGAATCTTATCTGAGGGTAGAGTTTTAATTGACCCGCCTCGCGTCGATGAGCACGCGCGAGTCGAGGCGGGCCAGACCTTTACAGACGAAGAAAAATTGATTCTAAAAAGCTTTCAATTATTAACCTTTAAGCCAAGATTATATTTGCTAAACGGAAAAGACGAAGAAGTTGTTAGGTCGGACCTAACAAAATTGGGGGATAATTATTTAATTATTGATATGGCAACAGAATTTGAGGCAGAAGGATTGTCAAAAGAAGAAAGAGTAGAATTGGGATTGCCTTTGGATTCAGAAACAGATATTTTAGTGAAAAAGTCGTATGAATTGCTTAATTTGATAACATTTTTGACAACTGGAGAAGACGAAACCAGAGCTTGGACAATAAACAAAGGAGACACGGCCCCAAAAGCAGGAGCAGCAATTCACACAGATTTTGAACATAAATTTGTGAAAGCAGAAGTTGTTTTTTGGGAAGATTTATTAAACGCCAATGGATATCCCAAAGCCAGAGAACAGGGAAAATTGCGCACAGAAGGCAAGGAGTATGTTGTCAAAGACGGTGATGTAATCGAATTCAAACATGGTTAAAAGGAGATGCTTGCCCCGTTAAATTTCGCGAAGCGAATTATTTAACTGGGGTTATAGAATTTAAACACGGATAACATCAACGAATAACGAATCTATGCGAATCTACGAATTCGTAAATTCGGAATTAAATTCGTAATTCGTTGATGAAGCAAAGCGAACATGGAATTCACAATTATAATTACAACTGAAAATGTGGTGGGGATTGCTAGAAAACTTGGGTATGTAATTATAGATTCAAAAGAAAATAACGAGTATAATTTAGTTAGGAAGCTAACTTATGGAAATTACCCAAGGTTTCACGTTTATTTAAAAATTGCAGGAGATAGGTTTATTTTTAGTTTGCATTTAGACCAAAAAGCCCCCATTTACAAAGGCACCCACGCCCACAACGGCGAATATGACGGCGCATTAGTCGAAGACGAAGCAGAGAGGATAAAACAGCTTTTAGCTGTTAGCTAACTAGCTTTTTTGTAAATAAAAAAAGCGTTGTGGTTAAACGCTCAATGTGTGTGATTGCCGAAGCAATTTTGGTGAGAGATGTTGGCGGAAGCTATTAGCTTTTAATCTGGCACGCTTCGCGACCTATCAACAGCAATACTTGGCGTAGTTCATCTCCGCTGAAAAAGCGGTCTTGCGCGACGATATCCTTAATGTGCTCATCGTGCCTGCTGAAAATTCCAAGCTGCTGGTTGATAGATCTGACTACCTTAACGGGATTGCTAATATAGACTCCGAATTCTTTCTCGATTTTTCGGAGTTGAGAAAGCTTTAGTTCCTGCATTTTGAACCCTTTCGTAAAACGGAAAAACATTTTTCAAAGAACATCTATATAATATCATTTATTTAAATTATGTCAAGTATAAAAGTATTATACGAAGATAATCATATTATTGCGGTGGTTAAGCCAGCTGGGGTTTTGACCCAGGGCGATGGTAGCGGAGAAAAGAGTATGTTTGATATGGTTAAAGACTATATTAGAATCAAGAAAGGAAAACCAGTAGGAAATGCTTGCCCCGTTAGAAATAGCGAGGGCTCGGAGCGTAAAATTTCTAATGGGGTGTTTCTGGGATTAGTACACAGATTGGATAAACCTGTGCAGGGGATTGTTTTGTTTGCAAAAACTTCAAAGGGGGCTGCAAGATTGTCAGAGCAGTTTAGAAACCACACAATTCAAAAAACTTATCACGCTATTGTTTTGGGAAAGCCAAAAGAGAATAGGGGAGAGATTAAGGAAAAAATAAACAAAATTTCTTTCTTTGCCGAAGGGTTCACTGAAAAGTCAGATGAAGAATTATTAGCAGAAATTAAAAAGGCAACAAAAACAAGAACTGCCGAATTATCATGGGAAGTTGTCCCCACTTCGCCAAGGCTTCGCGGGGCAAGCTCAAAATATACTTTACTAAAAATTACTCCGCGTACAGGGAGGTTTCATCAGATTAGAGTACAGATGTCGGGAATGGGAAACCCAATCTTAGGCGATAAAAAGTACTCAGAAGCAAAAAATGATGGCTGGAGAGATGACAAAAGTATTGCTTTGGCTGCAACCGCCATTTCTTTTAAATCAGCCACAGGGGATAAACAAATTAATCTGGAAATACCGCTGCCCGAATCGTGGAATAAGTACTTGCAATAATTTAATGCCAGTGTCATAATATATCTGGTTCTTTCTAGGAAAGGGGATTGCTATGGAAAGATTTAAGTGCAGTTGTGGCGGAACGGTGAACACCGCTCAGCCTATTACGATAAGTGCAAATCTTATCGGAATGGACATTGTTGCCTATTTTTGCAGCAGATGCAGAAAGCTACACAAAGAAAAAGACGTCCCACTCCTTGATGAGTCCGAAAACAGATGCTTCTACGAAAGCTGGAGCTGTATTGTCAAAGACGAACAAGACCAAATACTTGGCGTATTCAATGCTTGTTCGACTTGACTCTGTGCCCTGTGGTGTTCCCACCGGGCTTTTTGTTTGCAAAGTTATCCACAGGACTAGCTCTTGATTATTGCTTTGCTTATTGAGATAATTATATAATATATTATGCAAAAGGTCGTTCATTTGATAAATCGCTGAAAAGCGCCAAATGAGAAAGATTTAATTTGCTAAAATATTTTAATTTATAATTAAATTTTAATTTTAAAAATATGACATACGGTGAATGGTCATTGTCGGTTATTCAACCATTCCTACAAAATTTTGTATCCTTTATTGGAAACTTATTATTGGCTATAATAGTTTTTATTATCGGATATGTAATTTCAGTCGGAATTGGGAAATTAATAACTGAAATATTAAGAAGTATTAGATTTAATAAGCTTTTTGAAAAAGAAGGATGGAGAAAGTCATTGCAAAGAGCAAATATTGAAGTAAACCCAGCAGAATTTATCGGTGCGATATTTAAATGGGTTTTTGTAATCGTATCATTATTAGTTGCAGTTGATGTTTTGAAATTAACAACATTTGCTGGACTATTAACACAAGTTTTAAATTATTTACCAAACTTAATTGTTGCCGTTTTAATTTTTGTAGTTGCAATAATTATTTCTGATATAGTAGAAAAGATTGTAAGAATTACAGTTGAAAGATTAAAAGTTGGTTATGGATATGTAGCCGCTTCAATTGTAAAATGGGGAATTTGGATTTTTTCATTTTTCTTAATATTAGATAATTTATTACCTGCAAATCTTTTGATTAAAACACTTTACACAAGCATAGTTTATGGAGCAGTAGGAGCATTGGCATTGGGAATTGGACTAGCAATTGGATTAGGCGGCAAAGATACAGCAGCAAGAATTATTTCTGAAGCATATAGAAAGATAGAAGAGAGATAGACAAAATTTTAAAATTTGACAACCCTTGAAAGCCTGCCTGCGCAGGCAGGGGATAAAATAAATAGCAAGAAGACGCGTACGTACCGCGCCTTTTTGTTTATTGCTTAACATTGACTTTTTATATAAATTATATTACAATAATTAATTGTTTATTGGACTGATCGTTGACATTTTATTTGAGAAAGAAGGTTTGATAATGGAAAATTTCAAACTTGAAATTTTGGAAGCCAGCGTTCAGGCAATCGCGGAAGCTGCCGGAAAAATGCTGGCAGATAGGCACGGCTGGATCAGAGAAGATGCGGAGATTGTAGACAGAAAACAATTCACAACCAAATCAGATCTGCTTTCGCATGGCCTGATTGCAAGAAAATTGCAGAATCTAACGCCAAATATCATGGTTTATTCTGAAGAAGACAACGTTGACTTAGCAAAAACCAATGATTGGTTGTGGGTTATTGATCCATTAGACGGAACGATAAACTTTTTTCATGAACTTTGTGAATGGGGAGTTTCTATTGCCTTGGTTCACAATCAAAAAACCGAACTTGGGACAGTTTTTATTCCACAAGATTGGTTTATGTTTTCTGCCAGGGCGAATTCTCCTGTCATTAAACCGATTCGGGCAGAATTATACAAAAACACAGACTTGGCATTGGCTCAAATTTGGACGGACCATATCAAGGGTCCGGCTGATCCAGTTATTGAAATTTTTGGCAAGCTGACGCGGCACACTTTGTGCCCGCAAGTTCGGCTTTGCTGCACTGCTTCAATGATGGCGGTTGCCATGGGGAAAATTGCGGGCTACGTGCATCCGGCACCCAAGCCCGAAGATTTTGCTGCCGCGGCTCTGATTGTTGAAAAAGCCGGCGGGCGCGTAACCGATTTGCAAGGAAACGACTGGAATTTATTTTCCAAGTCAATTGTGGCAACAAACGGTTTGTTGCACGATGAGTTGTTGAATGTTTTGAATTCTTAGGAGAAGTACTATGCATAGTGCGATGAGTTTTAGAGAGCCAACAGCGCTTCGACCTTGGCAGCCGGGCCGATCGGAAGTTGTTGCCAAGGGTTACGGTAAGACGCTAGTGAAAAAGGATTTTTTAAATCCGGCCAACGGCACAACTCAAGATTTTTTCTTGATTGGCCAACGCGATTGGTCTACAATTTTGCCAATCACCGCCGACGGCAAGGTTATTGCCGAACGTCAATACAAGCAAGGTTGCAACAAGATCTACATTGATCTTCCAGCTGGCACAACCAACTTCGCCAACGAGCCGCCGCAAATTGTGGCCGAGCGCGAGCTGCTTGAAGAAACCGGATACCAAGCCAAGGAAGTCATTTTCCTTGGTCCAGCACCGTGGATGTGTTCGCGCAATTCGGAAACCCGTTTTTATCCGTTTGTGGCATTTGGCTGCGAATGGGTCAAAGAGGCGAGAATTGACGCCAACGAGGAAATTGAAACCGTGGTTTTCAGCATGGAGGAATGGCTGCTGTTTTGCCAACAAGAATTGGAAGACCATTCGGCCTACGTGGCCACCTTCCGCGCATTGGCGCACATACATCGGCACTTGCCGGAGGTAAACCTTTCTCAAATTTTGGGCATCGGCTAATAACGCCCTTGACCAAAAAAAACCAACGCCTGGGCGACAATGTTGCCTGGGCTTTTTTATTAGTTCTGGCGACAATATTGCGAACGTAAGCCCGTGGATATAAAACAAGTCGTAGAGAAGCGAAGTCACTTCACACACAGAAAGACTATTAATAAGATATGGCAAAGTCAAACCTCTCCAAAATGAATCTTATTAAAGAGTTTACTGAGGTCTAACCTCGGGCTATTGACAGGGAAGAAAAAATCGATTAACATGCATTTACATGATAAATAATTTATCAATACATTTTAAAAAACATAGCGGATAAAAGTCTGAAATTTTGTTTTTTCCAGACGACCGCTCAAAGAGCGGTTTTCATTTTGTCAAAAATCAGTTGTTCCTCGCGAGAAAATATAAAAATATTTTTTCACGAGGACTAATTGAAAATACGGAAGCTAAGATAGTATTTTGAAAATTCAACCCTGTTAGATGTCTTTAATGACAGATTGCCTACCAGCAATTTTTAACAGGCATACTTAATTGAGTTTTAGACGTGGGGTCTTTAATCAATTAAGTAGTAGGTAAAACAAAGCATATCGAAATTACAAGTTCATAAAGATACATAAAATCTGTATCTATTAGAAACTTACGCAATCTTTCATCGTGCAAAAAGGATGAAAGATAAAAGAGTGTCTTTGGTAGCTCAAAAATTGGGTTTATCAAAGAATAGGTTATAAGCGAATGGCGGATGCCTTGGGATATTGATGCGACGAAGGACGTGACGTGCCTGCGATAAGCATCGGGGAGGTGGCTAGTAACCTTTGATCCGGTGATTTCCAAATGGGGAAACCCA
>Ga0172381_10006639_pt1 | contig 11555 bp, 10 predicted proteins | sample Leawel6488metaG_FD_119754 | JGI IMG/M metagenome (GOLD analysis project Ga0172381, IMG submission 119754) | Leachate microbial communities from a municipal landfill in Southern Ontario, Canada - Leachate well 64-88 metaG | ecosystem: Engineered > Solid waste > Landfill > Unclassified | place... | reverse complement strand
GGCGAACAGCGCAGCCGCCAACACCAGGAAAGAAATGACCAGCCGGGCCTCGTCCACCTTCTGGAAGAGCTTGCTCAACGGATACTGATAAATCAGCACCCACCTGATGTTGTCATGGCCCGGAGGGCTGACGGCGGCGAAGACCTGGAGGTCGTTGGGGTTATCCTCGGAGCCGACGACCATCCCCCGATCCTGTCGTTGGGCCAGGATGACTCCGGCGTCATTCACGTAATCGGCGTAAAGGGACTGCCCGGTACCGAAAATAGTGCCGAACTTCTTGCTCTCGTCAGGATGAAGCAAGTACTCACCGGTATCGGCATCGACGATCAGGGTGACCTCTCCGGCGTCCGTAGATTGGGCGGCATGCATGAGGCGGGAGACGTCGGCCTGGGCCAGGATTACCCCCGCCTTCGTCCCGTCGGCCGCATACAGCGGGGAGGCGTAGACGGCGACGGCAGTCACCGGACCCTCATCCTGGTCTCCGACCAGCTCTAGCCTGGAGACGAAGAAGGCCCCGGGAGACAAGTTTACCGCCTGCCGGAAAAGGCGCCCGTCCATCTCCCGCTCGACCGGGCTAGCTGGCCTATCGCCCTGCAGGCCCAGGACGTTTTCCGCATGTATCAGCTCCGAATTGGATAGGCTCAGGACGGTGACGGCCCGATACGACGAGCCTTCCAAAAACTGCCTCAAGAAGTCCAGGTACCTGGCCCGTCCGTCATCTCCCGCGACGCCCGCCTCGACCGCACCGGCATATGCCTTGGTCGCGGGAGCCTGGCCCAGGAAGACGAAACTGCTCTGCAGGTCGAAGAACGCCCCCTCCATCTCATCGACCTTGTCGCTGACCTCCCGCAGCTTGGCCGTCTGGTATTTCTCCAACGTCGCCTGCGAGATGGTGTTGACCGTATAGACGCCGATGATCGTCGTCGGGATGAGCAGGACGAGGACGAATGCCGCGATCAAATTGGTGCGCAGACGCATCATAAGGAGACAAGAAAATTCCCGTCGCCGAGACAGGCGCGACCGCCGCCCGCCCGTTCTTCACCGGACGGACGGCCTTCGTTAGTTTTGAGGTTTTCCTGCATCAAGGTGACGGCTTGCGCACGAACGGTCATCGTCCAGGGATGATGACCGTTCAGCGCCTACTCAACCGTCGGCTTGCCGTTATCATACTCGAGAAGCCCGGCGACCGGCTCGCTCCAGGTGTCCCCGGCCTCATAAGACGCCAAGTTGTCGGCGGTGACGACAGCGGAAGGCGTCATCACGACCTGCGGGACAGACTCGCCGGCCAGGACCTTCTTCATCGTCTCCACGACGGTCCGGCCCATGCGCGCCGGATCCACGCCGAGCGTAGCCGTAAACTTGCCTTCGCGGATAAGGTCTAGGGTCGGCTTGTTGCCGTCGATGGCCACGGCGAAGAGATCCTTGTTGACGACGAGGCCGAGCTTCTCGGCGGCTAAGGCGGCCCCGATGCCCATCTCGTCACTGTTGCCGTAGAAGACGTCGATGTCCGGGTTCTTCTGGAGGGCGGCAATCGCCACGTCCATGGCCTTGGTGCGCAGCCAGTCAGCGGTCTGTTCGCCTACGATGACGACCTGGGGGCACAGGGCAAGGCCGGCCCTGAAACCCTGAGTCCGCCGGTGAGCGTGCATGCCCTCGATACCCTTCAGGATGAAAACCTTGCCGACCGCCGCTTCCGGCGTCGTCCCGTTCTTCTTGGCAATCAGCTCGCAGGCGTAACGCCCGAGCTTTTCGGCTCCCGCCCACTGGTCATAACCGATGTAGGCGGTGATGTCTCCGCCGGTGAACGGCGAAGTAAAATTATGGAGGAAGACGGGGACGCCCTTGCTGTTGGCCTCCCTGACGACCGGGATAATCGCGCCCTCCTGGATGGGGTTGATGCTGATCGCCTCTGCTCCTTCATCGAGGAGCTTCTTGACGAGAACCGCCTGACCAGCGAAATCGCCCTCGCTATCCGGCGCGACAACGTCTATCTTCCAGCCCAAATCCGCAGCCGCGTCCTCCGCCCCCTCGGCGATGGCCGCATGGAACGGGCTCGTCGTTCCCGGCGGAACCAGGCCGACACGCCTGACTCCGGTCTGAACCGGAACTTCCGCCTCGTCCGGGCTTTTTATCACAAAAAGCCACGTGCCGACGGCTGCCGCTGCTACCGCCGCCACGATCCCGACATAAATTTTTCTCGACATAAATTTGGTTGTCTTAATCTTTTCCTAATACATGAATGTTACCACAAAAGACGGCCCGTAATCAAAACCCGGTCAACAACGGCTTTCTCACGACGAATGGGACGACGACGGGCAGCCCTGAACTCATTCCGAGTGACGACACGGCGCGGTTCGACGCGGATGGTGACCGACATGGCGGTCTCCTTTTCTGGTTCGAAACGATGTTCAAAGAGCCGACAGCTGTCTTTCGCCTTGCCGGGAGCCGCGCCAAATGCCGACGTAGCTGGCGACCCGACGCGGTCCAAGAGACCCTTCCTAAAAAGGATCGCCCTCCACGCTAGGCGAAACGAGGTCGCGGTAAGGTCGAGAAGCTCGGCCCGGCGGACTTCTCCCGGATGGTAGCTTCTGCTGGAATAGGCTCTAGCTGCGCGAAAAAACTTGATTCCGCCGACCGACCGAGATATACTGACCTCATCGTTTCACGTGCCCTGACATGAGCCTCTTCATCTCCCTACGCCGCCGCGGCGACAGCCCGTCCCAGGACGAGGAAGTCCTCTTTCCGGAGGCCGAGCACCTAGTGCCGCCGACCGCAGAAAACCCGGACCGCTCCGAAGGCTGGATCCCCCAAGACGAGGGACAGCTTGCGGTTGACGTCTTCGACGGCGACGGGGAGCTGGTCGTCCGCTCGGCCATCGCCGGCGTGAACCCGCAGGACCTCGAGGTCTTCCTGCACGACGACATGCTCACCGTCCGAGGCCGTCGCGAGGGCGACGAGCCGACGGGACGGCCCATCCTGCGCGAATGCCATTGGGGCTCCTTCTCCCGCTCCCTCATCCTTCCGAACGAAATCGACCCCGACGGCATCACGGCGAGCATCCGGGAAGGGGTGCTGACCATCCACTTGCCTAAAATCAGCCGTTCCCGCAGGATAGCTGTGAAGGGTTGACAAGGCAGTCACAAGGCAAGAGGCAAGAGTCACAAGCACTTATGCTTTTCATCACCCCCGTGACTTTTGACCATTGACTAGTTCATGTCCGACTTCCCCATCCATCTCCAGGTGGTCGCCGAAAACGGCGGCATGACGCGGCTCGCAACCTGCGGCGGTTTCGAGTTCGCCGTGCCGTCCGAGGCCCTGCCGGAACGCCGGGAGCCAGGCGAGAGTTTCGCCTGCCCGCTCGGCCGCCTCACCGCCCACCTCGACGCCGAAACCGGCCGCGGCATCCTTAACGACGCCATCCTCTACGCCGGCTAGGCGGAGGATCAAAGCCTATGGCCAACAGCAACCCCCTCCGCCCGAAACGGTGGTTTTCTTACAAAGGACGCAAAAAAGGCGCTGGCTTTTGGATTGCCACCGCGCTCTTCTTCGGCACGATCGCCATCCTCGCCTTCACCGGCTATGCGCTGGCCGGGGAGCCGGGACGATTCGCCTACGGCGTAACGATCGGCGGCCATGAGGTCGGCGGACTGACCAACGAAGACGCATCGGCCCTCCTCGGGGCGCGTCTCACCGGACTGCGCCTCTCCTATCGCCTCGGCGAACTGCGAGCCGACCTCACCCCGGCGACCACGGCTGATGGCGAAACGCCGATCTTCGCCGTCGAGCTTGACCGGGCCGTCAAGGAGGCGATGGCCGTCGGCCACCAGCCGGACTCCCTTCCCTCCGTCATCCAACGCCTCACCGTGGCCGCCATCGGCCGAGACGTGCCGATCACGGTCACTGTCGACCGCGAGCTGCTCGATGGCTTTCTCGAAAAAGAATTCGGACAGACCCTGACCCTGGCCCAAGACGCGAAACTGGAAGTGCATGTGAACGGGGCCACCGGCGAGGCGACCGCCGGCGTCACCCAGGAACGGGCCGGTTTCCGCCTTGACCTCGAGACCGCCGCCCGCGAGACGGAGGTGCACCTGCGTGGCCTCACCGGCGGAATCATCGAACTCACTGCCGCTCCGGACCAGCCGCGCGTCGCCGCCACCGACATCATGCCGCTCAAGGACGAGGCCGCGGCCGTGACCGGCAACGCGCCGCTCACCCTTCACGTGGACAAGCAGTCCTGGACCGTCTCGCGCACCCTCGCCGCCGACTGGATCTCGACCGCCCCCGACGAGGAGAATCCCGGGCGCTACCGCTTGGCCGTAAACGCCGACAAGGCAGGCCGGTTCCTCACCGCGAAGAACAGTTACGTCTATGTCGCCCCGACGGACGCCGCCTTTGAGGAGAAGGACGGGCGCGTCATCAAAATCGTGGCCAGCCGGGACGGGGTGGAACTGGACGTCGAAGCCGGGATCGCTGCCATCGAGAAGGCCCTCTTCCGCCATGAGGGCGACGGATCCGTCGACCTCCCCCTCAAGGCCGTACGCCCCGAGAAGCCGACTGAGATCGTGAACCCTTACGGCGTCAAGGAAATCATCGGCATCGGCGAGAGCAACTTCCGCAACAGCCCGGCCAACCGCCGCCACAACATCAGCGTCGGCGCCAATTCCCTGTCCGGCCTCGTCATTCCGCCGGGCGAGACTTTCTCCACCATCAAGTCCCTCGGCAACATCGACGCCGCGGCCGGCTACCGGCAGGAACTCGTCATCAAGGGCAACAAGACCAAGCCCGAATACGGCGGCGGCCTCTGTCAGGTCGGAACCACCGTCTTCCGCGCCGCGTTGGACTCCGGCCTGCCAATAACGGAAAGGCAGAACCACTCCTACCGCGTCCCCTACTACGAGCGCGACGGCGCCGGGAAGACCATCGGCCCGGGCAAGGACGCCACCATCTACAACCCGGCCCCGGACCTGAAGTTCGTGAACGACACCGGCCACCCCGTCATCATCATGGGCGAGATCGAGGGAGACACCCTGCGCTTCATCCTGTGGGGAGTGAAGGACGGGCGCACGGCCGAACAATCAGCGGTCCGCGTGTACAACGAGGTGCCGCCGCCGGCCAAGCAGATGATCGAGACGGATGACCTGCCGCCCGGCAAAGTGAAGTGCACCGAAAGCCCGCATGCCGGCGCGGACGCAGTCTTCACCTACAAGGTGACCTACGCCGACGGCTCGGTGAAGGAAAAGACGTTCTTCAGCCACTACCGTCCGTGGGGCGCGGTCTGCCTCGTGGGGCGCGACCCGAACGCTCCGAAGCCGGACGCGACCGAGCTGGCCCCTGCCTCCGCGGACGCTACGGGTGCCGCCGGGAACTAGCTGAACCGCGGGCGACAGACTACGGGGCACACCCCCCTCAACGCACCTACCTCGGTTACCTTAATCTGGTCACGGACAAAAAGAGCCGCCCCTACCGGGCGGCTCTGAAGTTTATGAAAAGGCCCCGCAGAAAATCCTGCGGGGCCCCAAGTGTCGCCTGAAAGCCGATTAGAAATCGTCCATGTTCATCACGAAGGGGTCCATGGGATCCTCGTCACGACCGCGGGCAGCTTCCCTCTCCGCGTCCTGCGTCACCCGCAAATCGGACCTGTGGTCGCGTTTCCCGCACGCGCATGGACCGTACCCGCACTCACGACAAACGGATGACGGCGTGCTGACCAAAGTCTCTTCGAACTCTTCTCTCGTACTCACCGCTACCTCCTTATGTTTATCAGGTGGCACACCGCCCTCACTTTAAGCAAAGCAGCCAAGCATGTCAAGCTCCCGCCGCGTAGCCTTCTTTGTGGCTGTCGCGACTCGTTGCACGTCCCCACTAGGTGCGTGGCACTTAGTGCCACGCACAAAAAAGCGCACCGCCGAAGCGGTGCGCCGTCAAGCAAGAAAGGACAACACGGTTGCGACTAGTGGCCCGCGGCGATCCGGGCGGCAGCCAGTTCCAACATCGCCTCCATCGTCTCCGTGTCGGCGAGCGAGCTGGCACGGGCGGCCGCGTCGGCCTCGAGTCCTTCCGTGTCCACACGCGGGCCGACGGCCTGATTCGCGACGGCCTTAGCCTCGGCGAGCAGATCGCCTTGGCGGTCGGCGATGAGGGCGAGCCGCACCTGTCCAACCTGGGCCTCGCGGTACTTGCGCAGCAACTCTTCCTTGGCCCGGTACTCCTCATTTGCGGATTTCTCCAACATTTCGGCGGCCTGCAGAAGCGCGCGGAAATGCTGAATCTGCGCGTCGGCCCTGGCCTTAAGCGTCGCGTCATCCTTGACTGACTCCGCCTGGGCTTCCGCAATATGCACCGACGCCCACATGTCCTGTGTCAACCGCGAAGCCTCCTCGGACTTCACACGAAGGGGCTCAAGTGCCGCGTCATGCTCCGCTAGAAGCAAGTCGTAGGCCTCGTCCGCGATCTCGTCCTCGGCCACTCTTACGCCGTCAATCTGGCGTTGCGTCGGCCTGCGACGGCGCTGAAGCCGTGACAGGGCAGGCCAGAAGAAGAACAGCCCGGCCAAGCCGCCGAAGGCGAAAAGGCCGCCAACGTCTCCGTACAGCCCGGCCACGCTCTCCTGAATGGCCGCGTCATGCTCCGCCCGGACTTCAGGATAGAACCTCTTGAAGTCGATGAGCAGGCTGTAGTCAACCCTTCGTTCCATCGTGCCGAACAGAGATTGCTTGTCTTCCGATGTCACCGGCCGCAAGCTGCGATCAACCAGCGTTTCCAGCTGAATCGGCAATTCGACGCCGCCAGCACCCGGGAGAAGAACGCATTCCGTCTTGCATTTATCCAAGACTCGAGCGACGGTATCGCGCGCCTTGACAAGAGGAGCTCTGTCTCCACGGTGGCAGGTTGCCCGACCACCGTGATACACGGCTGACGCGAGGCACACCACGGCGGCGACAGTGGACAGCCAAGTCGAGGTGACGCGTAGGCGGCGGAGATGCCTGCGGCCGGCGCTGACTGGGGCGTCAAACTGGACACGAGCGACATTTCGCCGCTGGACGCGACGCCTCAAGGCATCGACCGACGAGACGGTCTCGCGCGCCTCTGCCGCGGCCAACCCTTGGCTGAAGTGCCGGTACCTTCTCCTAGACTCGCTGTCCTGGCGGGCCCGAATCTCATCTTCAGTGAGCGGGATATACTCCATTTTTTCTCCTTCCGCTGTCTTGTGAACGAACCATTGCGGCCATCAATTGGCCGACACGAGACCTTAGCATGCCGGACTATGGGCGTCAAGGTAAAGGGAAAAGAGGTGCAAAGAAGCGGAAAGAAGTTGGATGGAACTTAATCCACTTCCATATTTCCGTCCCGCACCTCTTTATTCCTTCTTTGTGCCTCTTCCACTTCTCAAACAAAAAGGTCCCGGGAAACGCGCTCAAGGAAACGCTCCGATGGTTTTCCCGAGCCGTGGCCCGCGGAACCCGTCGGATTGTTTCCATGCTTGTCGTGAGCGCGTTTCGCGAAACCCTTAGCGAATTAAGTTGTGATAACGCCTCAGGAATTCGCGCTCAAGGAAACGCTCCGATGGTTTTCCCGAGCCGTGGCCCGCGGAACCCGTCGGATTGTTTCCATGCTTGTCGTGAGCGCGAATTCTCGAGGAACTATCGCCGTCAGACAGTCGTTCAGGCCCTTGACCTGTCAACGTCGCACCATAACATAAATCTTGACGCTTGTCAAGGGCCAAGAATCCGAAAAACATCGCTACATCATAAATTTAGCTAAAACAAGCAAAATAAACCGCATCCTATCGGCAACGCCTATTCAACCGTCGACTTCTGCGGCAGGAAAACTTATATCAGCCCGCCCTTCACCAGCCGATACTCCCTCTTGGAATTCCAAACCGCCTGGAGCTCGTCAAAATTATCTTCCGGTTCCTGCATTAATCTCGCCAGGTCATCAATCGCGGACAGCTGACTTTCGGTCAGCCTCTCGAATTTCCCAAGCTGAACCATCTCTGGGGTGTGGAGATAGATTAATTCGTCATTCATCAAGCAATGGAAATCGTAAAACAACTCCCACGCGACGGTGATGAGGCCGCTGTGGCCGCCGGAATTCCAAAAATGCTGATCATCGACCCGGCCGTCCCGCGCGGCCAGCCAAACGTCCGGCGAGAAGTCAAAAAAACCATCGGGGATATCGTAGGGGTCAAACTTGAGATTGTCTTCGAGGCTGCCATCAACGTCAATCGTCACCCACCGCGACTCCAACTTGTTCCAATACTGGTTAACCCAGTGGTCATCACTTTTACCAGAAGGAAATCCTTCAACGGAAAGATAGGGAGCAAAACCGGAGCGGACCCGCGCGGGGATGCCTTTTGTCTTCAGCAACGAGGCCACGAGGATTGATGTGGCCCGGCAGGTGAGGACGAGCTCGTCTCCTTCAGCGCGGTCCATGACCAAACCTCTCGGGTCTCTCCGGCACAGCTCGGCAAGCATGGCCGCCGCCGTGACAAAGACGTCGTCCTCCGGTTGCCTGTACCAAGAAACTTTGGTCATGTCCCCGTATCTCAAATCCCGGTTCGACCCAGTATTACCGTTTTTCAGCGTCATCCTATGAGACAATTGCCTCCTGACCAGTTCGCCAATCTCCCTGACGTCATCGGACAGGGTATTCTTGCATACATCCCCGTAGAGGCCGGGGTTGGTATATTGGCTGAACTGGAGATAAAAATCCTGGATTTTTGAATTCATGGTTTTCCTTTTAGCCAGTGACCCTAGATTCATGATCACCACCGTCTTGGCCCAGCCTTAGGCAACGGAGGGGTTTGATCGTGGAGGCGATGCCCGCGCTCGCCGCCGCCGCCTACCCGCTATAGCCCGCGGGATTTATTATCCTCGACGACACCTATCCGCAACGCCGGTCAATTTACCGCTGCATTTTTCCTTCGATGTCGGTGTGCAGGCGAGGAACGCTTTGGCTCTCCCCCTTTCGAACGTGCACCCCAATTTCGAGCCGAGACGCGAAACCCGCGGTGTAAGCCGACCGTTTCCGTAGGTCGGCGTCACCACGGGTTGAGCAAGCGAGGCCGTCGGTGTTATGCCGCCGCCTCACTTGCTGATGATCTTGTCCACGAGGCCGTACGCTTTCGCCTCCTTGGCCGTCATGAAGTAATCGCGGTCCGTATCCTTCTCCACCTTCTCGAACGGCTGACCAGTGCTCGCGGCGAGGATTTCATTCAGGGAGTCCTTCATCTTGAGGATGCGCTCGGCGCGGATCTTGATGTCCGTGGCCTGGCCTTCGGCGCCGCCCATGATCTGGTGGATCATCACCTCGGCGTTCGGCAGGACGAAGCGCTTACCCTTGGTGCCGCCGGCGAGGAGCACCGCGCCCATCGACGCCGCCATGCCCACGCAGATGGTGGCGACGTCCGGCTTCACGTGATTCATCGTGTCGAGGATGGCGAGGCCGGCCGTCACCGAGCCGCCCGGGCTGTTGACGTAGATCTTGATGTCCTTCTCCTTGTCCTGGGACTCGAGGTAGAGGAGCTGGGCGACGACGATGTTGGCGACATGGTCGTCGATCGGCTCGCCGAGGAAGATGATGCGGTCCTTGAGGAGGCGCGAGTAGATGTCGTAGGCGCGCTCGCCGTAGGTCGTCTTCTCGATGACCGTCGGAATGAGGAACTGGGAGTTGACGGTGTAGGGGTTCTCCATAGGATTTTGGGGCGGTCTGAAAGGGTTGATTATGGGCGAGACTCTCACATTATAGCCGCGTCCCGACCGCCGGGCAAACGCCGCATTGGACACGTCCAAAGGCGGCTGATACGTTAAAGGCAGGCCTTTCCCAAGGACAAAAGGAGAGAAGCACGATGGACAACCGTTTCCTGCCCAAGTTGGGCATCGCATTGACGCTGGCGTGTTCCGCTGTCGCCTGCACCCAGACGACGACCGCCACGGTGCCGGTCACCCAAACGCCCCCGAAGGCGCCGTTCATGATGTCAGCCGATGACTTGGCGCGTGCCGCGGAGAACAGGGCGGCTACCCGCTACGTATTTTTTCCGAGACGAAGCCATGCGACCGGTGTCGCGCTCTCGGACGACGGCTGGTTGCTCACCTGCGCGCATGTCGTGGGCGGCGAGAGGGGCGACCTCCATGTCATCGCGACGGGGAAAGACGGCGAGCTTGGGGTCATCGAGGGGAAGACGATGTACGTCGACTTCGTCAACGACCTCGCGGCCGTGAAGTTTCCGGCACGTTTCCCGGCCACGGTCGCGATCGGCGACTACGACGACATGCGTCTCGGGGAGCGCCTCTACGGAATCAGCTACCCCTTCGACTTCGGCGAAAGCTACATGCTCGGCAACCTGTCCGGCCAAAGCGCGTCCTGGGTCAAGCTGGGCGGCAAACACCTCGTCCAGCGCGAAATTCTCGTGAACGTCAACGAGAGCTTCGGCTCCTCGGGATCCGGGCTGTTCCGCGTGAGTGACGGTCGATTCATCGGCCTCGTCTCGAACATCAAGACTCGGCTTGCCGCGGGAAGAAAGCCGATGATGAACCTCGTCGGCGCCGTGCCTGTCGATGTCATCCGCGATTTCCTCGACCGTCACCGTGTCCCTTACCAAAAAACCGCGCCCGGCGGCTGACAAAAAACTTGAATTGGCCCTTACTGGGCCAATTTTTTAACTAAATTAAGCAAAAATTTTAAAGGTTGACTAAGATTAGCTGGCCGCTAAGCTAAATAGGCAGCCGTGACGCTGTGCTGCTCCTTAAACTCTTGACTTATCCAACTCCAGATAGAGGTGCGAACATGACCCTGCTACGAATCCTCGTCGTCCTTTTCTCTCCCGTTGTCGCCCTTGCGTGTGCGGGATCTCCTCTGCCTCGTCCGAACAGCCTGCCCTTGATCAACGAGAACAAGGACGTCGTCTTCCAGGTTGACGTTCGCGGACCGGAAGGCAACGGTCACGGAACCGGCACCGTCATCTCAAAGACGGGTCATGTTCTCACCGCCTACCACGTCATCGAGGGCGGCGAGGACATCAGCCTGACGATTGACGACGGCAGTACGCCTTGGCCAATCTGCCACGCGGCCAAAGTCGTTGTCGGCAACCGGGACTACGACATCGTGGTGCTGAAAATCGACCGGCACTTCGACCGTCCGGCGCGCATCGCCGACCTCAAAGAGCTGGAGTCCGGATTGATGACCTATTCCGTCGGCTATCCGCTGAATATGGGCCAATCGGTCTGGAGCGGTATCGTGTCGGTCCGTCTCTACGACATCCCGCCGTTCAATCCGGCGGCCCCACCCGAACCGCAGTTGCAGGCCATCACGTTCAACGACATGACTTCGGCCCCGGGCATGTCCGGCGCCGGCGTGTTCTCCGCGGAAACCGGGAGCATCGTCGCGATGCTGACCGGCGGCATCCGCACGCAGAGGTTCTCGCAGACCATTGTCCAGCCGGTCTCCAAGATTCGATACGTCCTCGAAAAGGGCAAGATCCCCTACAACGAGCCGTTTGACGAGTGAGCACGACGAAGCGTTCCTTCATCTTACTGAAAAGCCCCGCAGGAGCGGGG
>Ga0172381_10006638_pt1 | contig 11556 bp, 7 predicted proteins | sample Leawel6488metaG_FD_119754 | JGI IMG/M metagenome (GOLD analysis project Ga0172381, IMG submission 119754) | Leachate microbial communities from a municipal landfill in Southern Ontario, Canada - Leachate well 64-88 metaG | ecosystem: Engineered > Solid waste > Landfill > Unclassified | place... | reverse complement strand
GATGTTTTCTGGACGGAATTTGTTCCCGTTAACGGTTTATTTTCTAAAGGTAAAAAAGCATTTATCAGAACTTTGAAATTCAAGGAAGCAGAGCGACCTATCATAGCTCAAGTTTTTGGAACCAATCCTGCTTTATTTGAGAAAGCAGCTAGAGTAATAAAGGGTATGAAGTTTGACGGTTTAGATATTAACATGGGCTGTCCTGATAGAGATGTGGAAAAACAAGGAGCTGGGGCAGCTTTAATTAGAAATCCTGATTTGGCCAAACAAATCATTAGAGCCACCAAGAAAGGAGCAGGCAATATGCCGGTTTCTGTGAAAACCAGGATTGGCTATGAAAAAGAACAAATAAAGGAATGGATTCAGGTTTTATTAAAAGAGAAGATTGACGTCTTAACCGTGCATTTTCGTACTAGGAATGAGAGATATAAACCTTTGGTTCATTGGGAATTATCATCAAGAATTGTGAAATTGAGAAATAGGCTCTCTCCTGGAACCTTAATCATTGGCAATGGCGACGTAAAGTCTTTAAAAGAGGCACATGTTTTGGCTGAAAAGACTGGTTTAGATGGAATTATGATCGGTCGGGGCGTTCTTGATAACCCTTGGTTTTTTTCTGAAAAAAGTCCTCTTATCAGAGAGCGTTTATCGGCCGTTGTAAACCATGCTAAAATTTTTGTTAAATTGAACAAATCTGGAAACTTTAACAACGTTAAAAAGTATTTTAAAGGATATCTTTCTGATTTCTCTGGGGCAAGAAGTCTGAGAGATAGCCTTATGCGGGTTAAATCAATAACTGAGCTAAAAGACGTTATAGACGATTTTAAAAACAAATATAAAGAATAATTGGCTGGCAACTGAAAGATCGGTTATGGTAAAATAAAAGAGTAATATTTTTATTTAAAGGTAATTATAAATTTAATTTAATAAAAATATGACAGTATTAAAACAAATTTATAGATGTAGTATCTGCGGTAATGTAGTGGAGGTCCTCCATACAGGGGTAGGCCAGCTTGTTTGCTGTGGTCAACCAATGAATTTATTCAAAGAGAAGGAACAAGAAGAAGGTTTAGAAAAACATTTACCGGTGATCAAAGAATTGTCAGCTGATGTTGACAATAACGGAAAAAGTTTTGAAATTAAAGTGGGGGAGGTTGAACATCCCATGGAAGAGGGTCATTATATTGAATGGATCGAGGTTAATACTGTTGACGGCAAATCAAACAAGAAATTTTTAAAACCAAACGAAAAACCAATAGCTAATTTTTGCACTGAAGAGAAAATTACCAGCGTTAGGGTTTACTGCAATATTCACGGTTTGTGGGAGAAAAAATAGAAAAGTAAAAAATTTAAATTTAAATAATGATTTAGGATAGGGAGATAATTTTTACTAGTTTTAATTTGTTTAAAATGATAAAATTAAAAAATATTTATGTTTAACCAAAAATTAAATGGAGAATTATCTTTGGTGGAAGATAGTTCTGGGGAAGTTAGCTTAGAAAATAGAATTAAAGATTCATTGGATCTCAGTAAAAGAAAAACGATTTTTAAGCAACCTCAAAAATGGATAATTTCTATTATCGGAGTTTTTTTAATTTTTATATTGGCATTTTTGAGTTGGCAGTATTTTTTTGAAGAACCGACCACTAGTGCGAAATTTGAATTGACAGCTACTATGTTTGATGAGGCTGGTATTGATCCTGAAACAGTTTTTGTTTTAAAGAGTTCAGAAGATTTAAGTGCTAAGACGATTCAAAAAATTATTACCTTTAGTCCAGAAATAGATTTTGAGGTAAAAAAAATAAACGATAGTTTCTTGGGCGGGAAAATTTTTGAGAAAGCTTTAGCTCAAGAAAATAATCAAGAAAGCGTTTCAAGTAGTTTTGAAATCAAGCCAAAGGAATCTTTAAGGCCAGATACCATTTATCGAGTTATTATTAATGAAGAATCTGCTGATCGAGAGTACGGTTGGGCTTATCAGGTAAAAGCTCCTCTCCAGGTTATTAGCACTTATCCGGGCAATCAGGGAACTTCTGTGCCGGTTGATTCTGGAATAGAAATTAATTTTAATCGAGAGGGGATTGTTAATCCGGAAAAATATTTTTCAATTACGCCTAAGGTACAAGGAAAATTTACAATAGATGACGCTACTCTTATATTCTTGCCGGATGATCTTAACCCAGGGACGATTTATAAAGTCACCCTTGAAAAAGGATTGAAGGCTAGTGGCAGCGACGATATTTTAAAAGAAGATTATACTTTTTCTTTTGAAACTGGTTTTAGTTATTATACTAATAGAAATTCTTATTTTAATTTTCAAAATGATTTTTTGGAATTTATTCCTGACCATAAGCCGGTTTTTAAATTTTCTTCTTATAATTTGAATGTTAATCAACTAGAATTCAGTATTTATAAGTTATCTGATGCTAATGAATTTTTAAGCTCTTATCAAGATAGCCGTGATTGGTCGTTGGGTTGGACTTATTATCATCGACGTCAGGCAGGTAGTCTTTATCAGCCAAGACCGGAAGCAAAATTATTCTCTTTTAATGCCGAAACAATCAAGATTGATTACCAGGAATTTATTGAGATTCCTCAGGAGTTGGAGCAGGGTTACTATCTTATTGATGTAAAATACGACGATGTTCTTTATGGTGAAAGGCACCAACAGGCCTGGCTTCAAATCACTCCCGTAGCTCATTATTTTTCTATTACCAATAATCAAAGTCTTTTGTGGGTTAATGATTTTAATAATAAATCCGCTCTAGAAGGGGCTAAAATAACTCATTTGGAAGGTGCAGAGGAAATTGATCTTGGTCGGACTGATCAAGAAGGATTGCTCCAATTTGCCACTCCGGAAAATTTGAAAAATCAAAATCAGAAAAAAATCGTTGAGCCGCAGTTTTTTAAAGTAGATCATTCCCAATATTCAACTGCCATTATTAAAATTACCGATAGCTGGGGTTATTATAGGCAAGTTAACGAAGGAGATGTTTATTGGGATTACCTCTCAACCGATCGCTATGTTTATCAAATGAATGATACTTTAAGATATTGGGGAGTGCTAAAGGGCCGAAATGAAGATCTTCGACAGAAAAAGGTGATGGTAAGTATTGGTCAAAATTGGGGAGGAGGCAGCGTTTTAATGTCTCAAGAGGTCGTAATTTCTTCGTTTGATACCATCCAGGGTCAGATTAAATTTGAGGGCTTAACGCCCGGGTTCTATTATTTGACGGTAGCTCTGAATGGAAAAACGGTCAGTCAATCTCCAATTCAAGTTTTGACTTATACTAAGCCGGCTTATCAAATCATCGTTACACCTTCTAAAAACGCTATTTTTGCCGGCGAGTCAGTTAATTTTAAAGTGGAGGCTTTATTTTTTGATGAAACGCCAGTGGCCAATCTTCAATTAAAATACAGCGGTTACTGGCAAAATTCAATCAATGGCCAATTAACTTTGGATGAGTTTGGCCAGGGAAACTTTTCTTATACTCCTAGTTATTATGAATCCGGGTACTGGCCAAGATCTTTGAGTTTGAGTGTCGTGCCTAAAATGTCCGAAGAAGGAGAAATTTCTGGTAGTGGGCAAGTTTTAGTTTTCGGCCCCGATATTTATTTGCAATCATTTCAGAAAAAAGAAGCGGATAGTTCTTATAAATTTACTACTAAATTGAATCAAATTGTTTTGGACGATCTTAGGGATAGTCTTAGGACTTCTCAGAATGAATATATCGGCGAACCGGTAAAAAATTATTCTGTTTCTGCTAATGTTGTTAAAATTACTTATCTCCCAGGAGAAGAAATCGGATCTTATTATGACTACATTAATAAAGTTGTTCGTAAGAGATACATCTACAGAAAAGAAGAGCGGGTTATGGAATCAATTAACGGGATAACGGACAATAACGGAGAATGGTCTTTCAATCAAAATCTTTTCGAGGAGCCGGATAGTTTTTATCGGATAGATTTTATCGCTCACGATTTTCGGGGAAAATATATCAGTAGTTCGACTTATGCTTGGCGTTCAGATTACAATTCTTGGGATAATTTTCGTACTTCTTTGAATATCAACAATAATCCTTCTCAGGGAGAATTTTCCAAAGGCGATAAGATAAATCTTGAGCTTCAAGTCACCAAGGGGGAGAAGCCGGATAAGGCTAAAGTTCTTTTCTATCGCTATCAAAACAATATTGAAAAATCGGAAATTAAATCCTCTTTAATTTACGAGGAAAATTTTGAAGACTCATTTAGCCCTTCGGTTCAATATCGGGCAGTAATTTTGGGACCTTATGGATTTGAGGAGAGTAATTCGGTTACAGCTTCATTCAAAGAAACAGATAACAAGTTATCGATTGACATTGGGCAAGACAAGGAGAAATATCGTCCCGGTGAACAAATAAATATTGATTTAAAGGTGAAAGATCAAAATAACAAAGGAGTTTCTTCGGAGGTGAATGTGGCTGTGGTAGATGAGGCTATTTTTCATATTTTGCCTTATGAATATTACAGCAAAGATATTTTAATTGATCTTTATGCTAATATTTGGGTTTATCCCTTAACTCATGCTTCGCAATATGTCCTTATTGATGAGGCAGGGGCAGAAAAGGGGGGCTGTTTTGTTGAAGGGACAATGGTTTTGATGGGAGACAATTCTTTAAAAAATATTAAAGATATTAAAATCGGTGATCAAATATTGACCAGATCCGGCGAACAAGACGGTCAGTTAGCTCCAGCTATAGTTCAGGGCATTTCTGAGCATTGGGTGAAAGAATATTTGATTATTAATGATTATCTTGGGGTTACTCCCGAACACCGTCTTTACGTGAACGGTCAATGGGTTTACGCCGGTAATATTAAAGTGGGGGACGAATTGATAAATCAAAGAGGGGAGATTGTAAGGGTTGAATCAGTCAGGGAAAAACAGGAATTTGTTCCAGTTTATAATATTATTGTTAGTAAATATCATACTTATTTTGCTAATGATCTTTACGTTCATAATGAAGAAAAAGGCGGTCAGTCTCGAGCTAATTTTGTTGATGTGGCTTTTTATGATACTGTTCAAACCGATAAAAAGGGAGAAGCATCAATCTCTTTTGTCGCTCCCGACAATATTACTGCTTGGAGGGCGACCGCCCAAGCTTTTGCCACGGAATCTTTCAGGGCTGGGCAGAATATTAAATTGATTAAAACTTCCCTCCCTTTCTTTGTCGATGCTAGTTTGAATAATTTTTATCTGGCAGGAGACAGTCCAATGCTCCGGGTTAGAGCTTTCGGTACGGATTTGAGCCAAACAGCCGGTGTAGAATTTGAAGTTAAAAGTGAGTCTTTAAATATCCAAGAAAAAATTAATTCTTCGGGCAGTTTCGCTTACATTCCCTTGGGTAGTCTTTCCGAGGGGGAGCATGAGATTATCATTTCCGGTCAGCAGGGGAAAAACAAAGATGCTATTGTCAGGAAAATAGAGGTTGTTGAATCGTATTTTAAAAAAAGCGAATCTTCTTTTTATGAACTTACTGATAGCCTCGTTGATATTGATGGAAATGAAAACGGATTTACTAAAATTAAATTTATGGATTTGGGCCAGGGATCGTTTTATTATTCTCTATTACGAAATGCATATAATTCTGGCATTAGAGCTGATCAAATTGTGGCCAAGTATTTGGCTAATAAATATTTGACAGATTATTTTGAGGAATTTCGGCCGGAAGAATCTTTAGATTTAAGCGGTTACCATTTAGAGGGTGGCGGATTGGGATTATTTCCTTACGGGGATGAAGATTTAGCTTTGACAGCCAAATTAGCTGACCTTGTCCCGGAATCTATCTTTAAGGAAAAAGTTAGCAACTACTTATCTTCTTCTCTGACTAATGAAAAAGCCGATGTTCATAGAATAAGTAAGGCTTTATATGGTTTAGCCAGTTTAAATAAACTTGTTCTGGCTAAAATTAATTTTCTTAAAGATGATCCTAACCTTAATCTTGAAGATAAAATTTATCTTGCCTTGGGCTTGGCTAAACTTGGAGATAAAGAGGGGGCTAGAGAAATTTATCAAAATGAGATAAGAAACCAGCTCCGTTTTCAGGGTCAAGAGGCTTGGCTTCATGAAGAAAATGATATAACTCAGCGTGTAAAATTAACCGGTCTGGTTGCTGTTTTAGCTTCTTATTTAGAAGAAGGGGAGGCTAGGGTTTTGGGTGCTTACATTATGGCTCATAATCCTGAAAAAGATTTAGACAGCTTAGAAGAACTTCTTTACATTAAATCAGAGCTAACTAAATCAGAAAATCACGAGGTTAAATTTAAATATCAAACAAGTGTTCGTTCAGATTCAGTTGCTCTTAAAAACGGCAAGAGCTACCAATTAATTCTACCTTATGATGAATTGCAATCGATTAAATTCAGCGACATTGAAGGTGACATTGCTTTGATAAGTTTTTATGAGAGAGCCGAAGATCCTCAAAAATTGACTAAAAACTCAGAGCTTTCTTTGACTAGAACTTATTTGGTTAATGGTCGGCCAGTTAGCTCACTAAAAGAGGGAGAAGTAGTTTTGGTCAGACTGGACCCTAAAATTGCTCAAAGTGCTATTGATGGCGGCTATCAGATTATCGATTATTTGCCTAGCGGTTTAAAGTTGATCACTCAACCTTATTATCAAAAATTATCAGGCGGGACCGTATGCGATCTGATCTGGCCTCCTGCCATTGTTGAAAACAACATTGTTTATTTTAATATTTGGAAAGGATTTAATACTAGCTCTTATTGCACCAATATAACGCTCAATTATTATGCTCGGGTTGTTTCCAGAGGGAGTTATAAGAGCAATCCGGCTTTGATTCAATCACTCAAAGATTTGGAAAGTTTGAATATTTCTTCGGAAGACTTATTGGAGATAAAATAGTTTATGCAGATAAAGTCAAATCATAAATTGATTGTCATTAGCGTGGTTTTTCTTTTTACAGCATTCTCGGGATTAATTTTTTGGCAATCAAAAGGAGAATCGGTGTTTTCTGATAATAAAAGTGAATTTATTGATACAAGCTTAAATGAATTCAGAAAGATCATTGAGGCTGCGACGATTGAATCTGAAAATAATTTTGATATTAAGATAGAAAAAAAATACAGCCAATTAGGTATAATTTCTCATCATTTACCCGTAGCTGTTTCTTTAATTTCCGATTTTTATACATTCCTAAAAAATAATCAGGGGCCAAGGGATATTTTTATTATTTTGGGACCTGATCATTTTGAAAGAGGCTATAGCTCTGTTTCGACTACTTATTTGCCCTTTGTCACTCCTTTCGGAGAGTTGGAAGTGGAGAAAAACATTGTCAATGAGCTTGTTGATAAAGGAATTGGTTTGGACGATAAAGCTTTAACGGATCATTCGATTGGAGTTCAGGCTGGATTTATTAAATTATTTTTTCCTCAAGCTCGTATTGTCCCTTTGGTTTTTCGAGCTAATACCAACCAACAAATCATTGCTAAAGTAGCTGATATTATAGCTAAGCATCAAAATGAGGTCAGCGTTATAGCTAGCGTTGATTTTTCTCATTACCAATCTTATCAACAGGCCCAAGTTCTTGATTCGGAAAGCGGGGAGATGATTTCTAATTTTAATTTTAATGATTTTACTCTTGAATACGTTGATTCTCCGCCAACCATGAGATTGGTCGGTAAATTAGTTGAACTTTTTGAGATGAATGAAGTTGCTATTCTAGACATTGTTAATTCTTATAATTTTACCGGCAAAACTGATAATACAACGGGCTATATTAGTGCTTTTTTCAACAAGATTTTTTTGCAAGAGGATTAAATTTATTTGAAGATTAAAGTTAAATAAAAAAAAATTTATTTAATATTATGATTTATCGTAATATTTATAGTTTGTGGGAGAAAAAATAGAAAAGTAAAGATATTTTATAAAAAATAAATTTTATTCATAAAATTTAACTATAATAATGAAATTAGTCTTAGATCCGCGGCTTGCTGAAAATTATAAAAATATATCGCAAAAAATGCGGGTTATGACCGAAAGTTGGGCTAATAAATTTATTTTTTGTCCTAATTGCGGTCATTTAAATATACGCAAATATCCGAATAACCAGCCAGTAGCTGATTTTTATTGTCCGAATTGCAAGGAAGATTATGAGTTAAAAAGCAAACGAGATGCTATTGGATTAAAAATTCTTGATGGCGCGTATAGCGTAAAAATGAAGAGGTTAAGAAGCGATAGTCATCCTAATTTGTTTGTGCTTAATTACGATTCAAGAAATTTATCTATTCTTAATTTTTTTGTTATTCCAAAACATTTTTTCGTTCCTGAGATTATTGAAAAACGAAAACCGCTTGCTTTAACGGCTCGTCGGGCTGGCTGGGTGGGCTCAAATATTCTTTTCCATAAGATTCCGCAAGCTGGCAAGATATTTATAGTTAAACAGCGTCAAATCGAAGCAAGGGAAAAAGTTCTTTCTGCGTGGAAAAAAACATTATTTTTGCGAGAAGAAAAAGAAATGTTTGCCAAGGGATGGTTGCTTGATACGATTCGTTATATCGAAAAAATTGGTAAGCGAAATTTTTCTCTTGGTGATATTTATGCTTTCGAACGCGAATTAAGCATGTTGCATCCTAACAATAAACATATTAAGGATAAAATCCGTCAGCAACTCCAGATTTTACGAGATAAAGGTTATTTGGAGTTTTCAAGCAAGGGGAATTATCAATTAAAATAAGGGAGTACGATTAGTGAGGTGGAAGTTTAAATGGCGGGTTAGAATACCCAATAAAATGAATAATCTAGTAAACATTTCTTGGTTTGGCAAACATTTTGGCGAAGAGCCGCCCTTGGTGGGCAAAAGGGGAGCTGGAACGATATTTTTTACCGGTTGTAATTTGCGTTGTCTTTATTGTCAAAATTATCAGATCTCTCACGGTTTAGTTAAGGGAAAGGATTATAATTTGACAGAATTGGCAAATATAATGCTTGATTTGCAAAGACAAGGGGCCTTGAACATTGATTTGGTTACTCCGACAGTTTGGTTCAAGCAGATAAAAGAGGCGCATCTTTTGGCTAAAGAAAGGGGCTTGGTTATTCCGATCGTTTGGAACAGCAATGGGTATGATGACCTAAAGATTCTCAAGGAGGTTGAAGGATTGGTGGATATTTATTTGCCTGATTTTAAATACGGAGATAGCGAGCTGGCTTTTAAGTATTCTGGTGTTAGAAATTACGTAGAAATAGCCAAAGAGTCAATCAAAGAAATGTTAAGGCAAGTGGGGAATTTAGAAATGAACCAAGATGGTTCAGCTAAAAAGGGGGTTATTGTTCGACATTTGATTCTACCTAATAACTTGGAAAATAGTTTCAGGGTTTTAGATATTATCAAAGAAATAGATAAGAACATTCATATTAATTTAATGAGTCAGTATGAACCTGTTTATAAGGCCAAGGATTTTCCAGAGATTAACCGGCCGATAACGAAAAAAGAGTTTGAGAAAGTTTTTGATTATTTAACCGGCCTTGGTTTGGAAAACGGTTGGGTACAAGAGATAGAAAGTCATAATGATTTATTGCCTGATTTTAACAAAGAAAATCCTTTTTAAGATTGTTAGGCGGAGCGGGGTGGTAAGTTTTTCGATAAGATTTTTAAGGTAAAGTTTTTTTGACCTTAATTTGTAATAGATGTAAAATATATCAAGATAAGAATAATAATATAGCTTTTAAAATATGGAAAAATTTGAATCGATCCATCAACCGGAAAAAATAAATAATAAAGACGAGTTAACTCCTGAAAAACATCAAGAGTCTCAAAAAAATACAGAGCAGTTGTTAAATTCAATAGAAACTATCGCCAAAAGCAAAGAAGAATTAAGTAGAGTGGCAGAAAAGCTTAGCCGTGAGCTTGATAATATTGAAACTGAAATTAGCTTAATTTTGAGCGACGAGAAATTGGATGATGAAAAAAGACAACAAATTGAAACTATTTTAGAAAAAATAAAAGAAGAAAGAAAAATTTTTGAGAATAATGTTTCTGAAATTAAAGAATTTTAAAAAGAGAGCGATTTTAAAGGTTCTGTTTGGTAAAAATAAAATAAATTATTATTAACTATTTCAAAAATATGGAAAAAAGTTTCAATAAAATAATTTTAACAGGAATCATCTTGGGTTTGTGTTTTATCGCCGGCGTATATGTTAACGCTCAGTTTAATTATAAGGCCAAACAGTTGGACAATACGCTTTCTGTGACAGGTTCGGCCAAGCAATCAATAGTTTCAGATATTGCCAAATGGCGAAGCAGTTTTTCCCGCACTGTCAGCCCGACTGGATTAAATGAGGGTTATTCGCAAATGAAAGCGGATGAAGAATTGGTTCTTAATTTTTTGAAAAACAGCGGGATAGATGAAAAAGATATTATTATCTCTCCGGTGGCTATGAATCAGCTTTATCGCTATGATTCCAATTCTCCCAAAGAATATGAATTGCGCCAGACAGTAGAAGTGCAATCAAACGACGTCAATAAGATCACTCAGATTACCAAGGACATGCAGAATTTGATCCAAGCCGGTGTTATCTTCTCATCTGATTCTTTAGAGTACTATTATTCGCAATTGCCGGAACTAAGAGTTTCTTTGCTCTCAGACGCCATTAAAGACGCTAAAGCCAGAGCCCAGAAAATAGCTGAAAGCAGTGACAAGACGGTTGGCACCATTAAATCAGCCAGCATGGGAGTGGTTCAGGTTTTACCGGTAAACTCAGTGGAAATTGCCGATTACGGTTCCTACGATACCAGGACCATAGACAAGGAAGTTATGGTTACGGTTAAGGCTTTGTTTATTCTAGAGTAAGAGATCGAATTCATTTATTTTTTCAGAGAGGCATTTGCCTCTCTGTTTTATTTCCTTCGAATTCTTGATAATGTTAGAATCAAATAATGGCTTTAGATTTAAGCAAATTGAATAAAGAGCAGAAGGAAGCAGTGACTCACAGCCAAGGCCTGCTTTTAATCGTAGCTGGAGCCGGAACAGGAAAGACAACCGTTATTACTCAAAGAATAGCTTATTTGATAGAGCAAGGCTTGGCCAAGCCCGAAGAGATCTTGGCTGTTACCTTTACCGATAAGGCGGCTGAGGAAATGGAAGAAAGAGTGGATAAGATTTTACCTTTTGGCTATATCGATTTATGGGTGTCGACCTTCCACGCTTTCGGAGAGAGAGTTCTTCGGGATCATGCTTTGGATATAGGATTACCAGCCGATTTTAAAGTTTTGGATTCGACTACAGCCTGGTTGTTGATTCGTCAGAATTTAGATAAATTTGATCTTAATTATTATCGACCCATGGGAAATCCGACTAAATTTATTCAAGCCTTGGCAGCTCATTTTTCTCGCTGTAAGGATCAGGAAATTTATCCTGAGGATTATTTGGCTTACGCTGACAAATTGAAAACCAGGGATGATGCTCCCGAGTCCCAGGAAGTGGAAAGAATAAAAGAAATAGCCAATGCTTTTCACGTTTATCAGAGATTGCTTTTGACTAACAGTTATTTGGATTTTGGCG
>Ga0172381_10006636_pt1 | contig 11556 bp, 13 predicted proteins | sample Leawel6488metaG_FD_119754 | JGI IMG/M metagenome (GOLD analysis project Ga0172381, IMG submission 119754) | Leachate microbial communities from a municipal landfill in Southern Ontario, Canada - Leachate well 64-88 metaG | ecosystem: Engineered > Solid waste > Landfill > Unclassified | place... | reverse complement strand
TTTAATTCTTTCTGTACTTCGTCATCGGAAAATCTTCGGCCGATAAATCTCTTTACGGCGGAAATAGTGTTTTTGGGATTAGTGATGGCTTGTCTTTGAGCTAATATTCCGACTACTCTTTCCCCTCCTTTAGTTTGAGCGATAATCGAAGGAGTTAAAATTGATCCTTCCCTGTTTTCTAATGCCTTTGGTTCTCCATTAACAATCGAAGCTGATTTAGTTATGGCAGTACCTAGGTCGATACCTAAAACTTTTGTCATATTCTTTAATTCTTATTCTTATATTTTATATATTATTAGATTATCACTCTCCTGTCAAGAGTGATAATGTATTATTTCCCTACTTTTACTTTGGATGGTCTAATGACCTTTCCATTATAGTAGTATCCCTTATCAACTTCCTCCGCGATTATGCCGGTTTCTCCTCCTTCTACTTCTTCGACTGCTTCATGAAGACTAGGATCAAAGGGCTTGCCAACACTTTCTATTTCTTCTAATCCTAAGGCCTTTAAAGCACCCTCTAACTGCTTTTTAATCATTAATAGACCAATAACACTCTTGTTGTTTTTGTCTTCCTCGGAAATGGCTTTTTCAGCTAGACGGAAGTTATCCAATATTGGAATGACTTCTTCGAAAACACTTTCTTTAGCAATGCAAAGAGTTCCTTTTAGTCTATCGAATTCCTGTTTTTTGTAATTAAGGAAATCGGCTTTTTCTCTTTGCCAGCCTGAAAAGTATTCTTCTTTCTTTTGAATCGCTTCTTCAAGCATCTTTTCTACTTCTTCGATTGTTTTTTTATCCTCTTTTTCTTCTTTTTTCATATTAGTTCTCCTAGTACTTTATTTAATGAATTAATTAATTTAATATTTTTTTCATAGTCCATTCTCTTTGGTCCTAGAATAGTAATGAATACTTTTTGTGAAGGCAAATTACACTCGGAACAAATGATAGTTATGTCTTTTGATCTTGGGATATGGCTTTCTTCTCCAATGTAAACCATTTTCTGGGAATTAGTCTGAAGCTTATCAATATTTTTTTCGAAATTATTTATAAAATTAACAAAGCTATCAACAAAATTTTGATCTTTTGATTCAGGTCCCTTAAATATCTCATTTAATCCTTCTTTTAAATTCAACCCCTCTTTCTCAAAATACATATTAACGAAGCTTGATGAATTATCAGCAATGAACTTGGCAATCTCTGATGCCATTCTGAATTTATTTTCTACTCCTTTAATGATGTCCTCTAATTCTTCTTCAATTTTTTCCTCTCTTTTTTCTTTCAAGCTGTCAACAAAAAAACGATAAGCTTTATCGGTTGGCACTCTTCCCGCTGAAGTATGGGGCTGTTCTAGGAATCCATCTTTAATCAAGGATTGGAATTCAAGTCTTATTGCGGAAGGACAAATACCGAAATCATATTTTTCGGCTAAAAACTTAGAGCTTACTGGTTCAGCGGTTTTAATATATTCCCTAACCAGACTCTTTATTATCTGTTCTTGTCTTTCGCTTAACATATGGATTTAATATACCACATGTATTTTATCAGTCAAGAGGACTGATTGCTAATATAGAAATTCTATTTGAATATTCTTCTTTGGTTATTTGTCCGCTGATTAGTAAGCCATTCAATCCGGCATAGTACTGTTCTTTAATCTGAGAAATTGGTGCGACTGCATCGTATACACGAACATCATCTATGAGACCAGGAAAGAAACCTATAGGAGAAGATACTCTAGCCGCCCCAATTGAAAAATTTTGTACTGTGGTTGATTTCGTTCCGGTGAGTGTAGCATTATTTCCAATAATCCCATCAACAAAAACTTTGAACACTTTTGTGCTTTCGTCGTATGTTCCCACGAGATAATGCCACTGGGTTGGAGTTACTCCCGATTTAATTGCATTAAATTCATTAGTTCCATTTGTGGCAGAAAATCTTGCCTCTCCGTTGTGCACAGTTAGGACATATTGATTCGAACTTATTCCCCATCCTGATTTTGATGCTACTACTTGATAGGTTCCATTGAAATTAGTGTTAACCCAGGCACTGATTGTAACTGAGCCAGTAATATTTAAACTATTATTATTTCCGCAGTCCATAGAGTCACCACCGTCAAAAGAAAGGCAGTTACTGTAAATACAGCCTGTTGTTATCCAAGTAGGATCAATTGCTTCAACACTAGTCGTGCTTCCAAGAGTGCAATTATTTAGTCCTCCCCAAGAATCGGCGGTGACCTGACCTGATCCTTCATCCATTTTCCATTCTCCAGCAATATCTGCTATTAGGGAATTTCTTAAAGAATTGGAAAAGACCTGAGTTTTGGCAATGTTGGCTTTAGTCGTCATTCCACCCATAGAAACAACAATCAGCCCCGACAAAATACCAATAATTGCTATCACTACTAATAGTTCAATTAATGTAAAAGCCGATTTAATTAATTTATTCATATAAATAGTATTTATTTAATACCTTTAAATTATCATCTAATTCATAAACTAAAGGAGTTCCAACTGGTATCTCTATTTTAGTTATTTCTTCGCTTGACAATCCTTCTAAATTTTTAATTAAAGCTCTAATGCTATTTCCATGAGCAGAAATAATAACTTTTTTACTAGCTAGTATCTGTGGAACGATTGTTTCTTTCCAGTAAGGAACAAGTCTTTCTTCGGTGTCTTTTAAGCTTTCAGTTAGAGGAACATTTCCCTCTTTTACTTCTTTGTAGGCGAATTCTTTTTCTTCTCCTTTGGCGGGAGGTTGAACATCATAGCTTCTTCTCCATAGCGCAACTTGTTCTTCACCAAACTTTTCTTTTGTTTCATTTTTGTTTAATCCCTGTAAGTCACCATAATGCCTTTCATTTAATCTCCAGGATTTTTCTACGGGAATAGTAATATTCATTTCCTTTAATATTAAATCAAGAGTGTTATAAGCTCTTTGCAGCACTGAAGTAAAGCCTAAATCAAAAGTAAATCCCTTTCCTTTAAGTATTTGTCCTGCCCTTTTAGCTTGATTAATTCCCTCTTCAGATAAGGGAGCATCGATCCAGCCAGTAAAAACATTTTCTTTATTCCAGACACTTTCTCCGTGCCTGACGATTACTAATTTATTCATATTATTTTTCAGCTAATGCTTGATTAATTCTGCTTAAATATTCTTCTTTGGTTATCCCTCCGCTGATTACTAGCTTATTTAATCCAGCATAATATTGCTCTTTAATTTGAGAGGTAGGCACTGCTGCATTATATATACGAACATCATCTATTAAGCCATTGAAATATCCAATTGATGATGAGCCACCGATAAGAACTGGATTTGTCGAATTATATATTGTTGTTATTGCATCATCAACTGATTTAGTTAGATTGGTATCTACTAATCCATCTTTATAAATATTTAATGTTCCTGCATTAAATGTAAATCCAATTAAATGCCAATTGTTATCTAGCATTATTTGAGAACCAAAATAATCTTTTCTGTGTCCAGTATTATTAGTTCCATCGTCAGAAATAGATGCTCTTATTGTGGTTCCAATCCCTACCCCCGGATAAAAAATCCAAGAACGGGTATTATCTGCGTGATTATTTTTTTGGATTATGCTTTTATCTTTATTAGCGCCTCCCTTAACCCATAAAAATATAGACAAGGCGTTAGTTATTGCTAAAGAAGGAGAATTTGTGATTGAGACATAATCATCACTTCCATCAAAAAACAAACAAGATCCGCTTACGCAACTAGACTCTGTTTTAACAGTCGGCTGATGTGCTGTTGGTAATAGAACATCTCCGTTATTAATGCCACCCCATGTATCAATAACATCAGCATTGGTAGCGGCCCTTTCGGTGGTTGCACCATCGAACTTCCATTCTCCAACGATATTCATCATTAATGAATTTCTTAAAGAATTAGAAAAGACCTGTGCTTTAGCCATTGTTGCTTTTTGCGTCATTCCGCCCATCGAGACAACAATTAAACCAGACAAAATACCAATGATGGCAATCACTACTAGTAGCTCAATTAATGTGAAGGCTTGTTTAAATATCTTATTCATTGAATGCATTTTAACACTACTTTCTAATAATCTCAATTCGATTATTCAATAAGGAAACTATTTTTGAAGGTTTTGATTTTAATTTTCCGCAATCAACATAGAAATCAGCTTTATCTTGGAAGTAATTGTACGCCTCTTCAATTATTTCTGCTGGTTTTCCATCTTCTATGTTTGCACTAGGGGCAACTATTGGTCCAGAGATTTTAAGCACCTTAATTAAGTCCTTATTGTCGGGCAATCGAAAAGCTAGACTATTCAAGCCGCGGTGCAGATATTTAAACTTCTGAACCGGAACAATAATGCTTACTTTTCCTGGCCAATACTTATCAGTAATTGTTTTGTCTACTTTCACGTCAAATAAGGATAAGTCTTTGATTGAAGAGATGAGAACGATCATTGGCTTTTTCAAATTCCTTTTTCTAATTTTGTATAATTTCTCAACACTTTTCTTATTCATGGCCGAACAAACTATTCCATAGATAGTATCAGTTGGGATAACTCCAATTAGTCCTTTTTTAATGTCTCCCCCTATTTCTTTTATAATACTGTTAGTTGTCATCTAAATAATTTTAATGAATTAAGAATTGGGATAAAATCAGTGGTGAAATTATAAGCAGCTGCTCCAGCTGGATCAAGGAATCCGTTAATAACCAAATAGAATCCTATTATGTTTATAATAACCCAAAGAGCTAAATCCTGTCTAATAACCGCTAATGTCCTTTTGCTGATTTTCATTAACTCTGGTATCTGAGAAAGATCGTCACGCATAATTGCTATATCAGCTGATTCTATTGCCGAATCAGATCCAATAACTCCCATGGCAATTCCAATGTCAGCCATTGATATGCAGGGAGCGTCATTTACTCCGTCCCCCACCATCGCCACCTTGTAGTCTTTGCTTAAATACCTCTCCAAGTGTTCGGTTTTTTGTTCAGGCAATAAATTGGCATAGTACTCATCAATGCCAACTTCTTTAGCAATCTTCTCAGCAATTTTTTCATTATCGCCAGTTAGCATTACTACTTTTTCAACTCCTGCCTTTTTGATATCAGCAATGATGTTTTTTAAGTTCGGTCTGATTGTATCGCCCATGGCAATGAATCCCATGGCTTTGTTGTTTTTTCCAACAAGGGTAATGTTGAGGCCCTTTTCCATCTCTTGATCAATGATATACATTTCTTCCTTGTTTATTTCTATTCCTAATTCTCTAAAGAAATCTATTTTTCCCGATATTATTTTCTCATTGTTCATTAAGGCAATAATTCCTTTACCCATCATTTCTTCGGAGCTTTCTGGTTCAGGTGTGTAGGCATTTTTACTTTTAGCAAAATCGATTATTGCATGGGAAACAGGATGATGAGAAAGTAATGAAGCTGTTCCAGCTAGGCTAATTACTTCTTCCTCGGTGTTTCCATCAAAAGCAAATACTTTTTCAACCTTAAGCTTCCCCATTGTTAGGGTTCCGGTTTTATCAAAAATCATTACTTTTATCTTTGAAAATCCTTCAATGAAATTTCCTCCCTTAACAATTACCCCATGTTTAGCGCCGTGAGTAATGGCCGTGGCTAAGGCTAATGGAATAGCAACGGCGATATCATCAGCACAACTTACTAAAAGCAAAGATAGCACCAAGGCTATATTGCCAGTAGAGAAATATATTATTACGGCAAATGATAAAGTAATTATAATATACCATTTAGAGAAAGAGTCCCCCAAGGTTTGAATTTTGGCTTTATTGTTTTGTGATGTTTCAATTAGTTTTACTATTTTTTCAAAAGTAGTTTCCTGTCCTACTTTTTCAACTCGAATAGTTAGGTTTCCCGAAACAACAGTCGTAAAGCTTAGCGCTTTGTCTCCTGGTTTTTTTAAGACAGGAAGAGATTCTCCCGTTAAAGATGATTGATCAATCATCGCCTCTCCTTTTTCTACAATTCCATCAACCGGAATCTTTTCTCCCAATTCAACAATCACTAAATCCCCCACCTTTATTTCTTCAATTGGAATATCGAAAACATTTCCATTTACTTCGATTGTTGCAATTGTTGGTTTGGCTTTAAGTAATCCCTGTAGTGCTGAATGCGATTTAATGTCCACGTATCGAGCAAACATTCTCGCCGAAGTAATCATTAGGTTAATAAAGGCAACCGAAATCCATTCGTGCTCAATCAAAGAAACAACCAGAGCAATACTGGCTAATAAATCAATCGAAACTTTTCTATTCTTAATTGCGATTAAAGCATTAATGACGACAGGAATAGTAGATAGTATTCCTACGACTATTAAAACCATTTCATATCTTATAAGCGCTAAAGATAACAAAATAAGAACGAGGATAAAAGCGTCTAAATTAATGAAGAGATTCAGTTTTTTCTCTTTTTCCATTCTTTATTTTATTGCACAATTTTCGAAAGTGTAGAACTCTTCTTCTTGGATGAAAGCAGTGTCTCCCTTATTCCAGAAAATAAAAGATTCTTCGGCATTAGCATACCTAGCTCCTGATCCAGAAATAGTTTGAGGTAGGGTCATTGTTCTTCCATCGCTCAAAAGTAAAGAAACACTTCTTTCTCTAAAAATAGCAGAAATAGTTTTATCATTATCACAGTAGAATTTTGCGGTCGCAATTACTTTTGGAATTGATACGGTTACAGGATATAAATTCCTTTCAACATATTTTCCTAAATAGAAACCGGAAACAATGGCGAGAATAAAGATTGCTGCGGCAACCAAAGCATTAATTTTTTTCATATTCTTTTTATTATTTTATAACCTTATTATAACAAAAATTTTAATAATATCCAGTGTTTTACAAAAATAATAAATAAAGGTATTCTTTAATCATGAGCAATCAACCAAATAACTCTGTTTGGCCGAAGTATTACGCCAACCAACTAATTGTTAATAAAAACCCTAATTCTAGGGTTGCTTTAACAACTGGCTGGACGAAAAAAGAAGAGGTTTGGGCTAAATTATCCAATAAATCTAAAGAAAAGGTTCTAATTGCAGGACAACTATACTCTAAGGAAGGAATTAACTTTATCATCCGTAATACATTCCTTAATCCCAATACTGGATTTTTGATTGTTTGTGGGAAAGATTTGTCAGGCAGCCTTAAGGAATTTAAGAGTTTTCTTTCTGGAGAAAAGAAAAATTTTATCCATGAAGAAATACCCGAAGAGAAAGTTAGCGAATTTATACAATACTTCTCGAAGCATTCTTTGTTTATTGAAGCTTCTGAAGTTGATTCGGCCTTGAAAGAATTAGACATTTCGAGTCTTCCCGAAAAATGGATCAAAGAGTCACTTGAATTCCCTAGCCACTCTGGCAAGGAAGTTAGTACTTTCCCTTCTGAAAAAGTAGGCATAAGAATCGAAGGGAGGAAAGTAGCTGATGTTTGGTTGAAAGTTCTTGATAGAATTATTAAATTCGGCTATGAGAAGATGAGCTCCTATGATGAAAAGCAAAGAGAACTAGTTGATTTAATTACGGTCATTAACGATGAGAATCCTGATAAGCCATATGTCCCCTTCTTTATGGGTTTTAATGATAAGGATTTAATTAAGTATTATCCTCAATTAATGACCAAGGGAGTCTTTGAAGGAGTTGAATATACTTACGGCAGTAGATTAAGAAACCATAGCGGGATAAACCAGGTTGCTGAAATGATTGAAGAGTTGAGGAAAAGCTTCTATTCTCGAAGAGCTATTGCTTTTACTTGGGACGTTGAGAAAGACTGCGGAAACGTAAAGGCCCCCTGTCTTAATATGGTTCAAGCCTTAATTGAAGATGATATTCTTTACTTAACTGCTTACTTCCGCAGTAATGATATGTTTAAAGCTTGGCCCCAGAATGCTTTTGGCCTTTTAAAGATACAAAAAGAAATAGCAGTAGAACTTAATTTGAGAATCGGCAAGATGGTTATTATCTCTTGTTCCGCTCATATCTATGAGAGGGACTTGGCTGATGCCCAGAAGATTATAGAAAAAAACAAGCCGAAGCTTGAATGTGAAATGGATCCGCGAGGAAACTTTGTCATCGAAGTATTAAATGGAGAAATAATAGTTAAGCATATTAATAGCGAAGGATTGTTCCTTCAGGAATTCAAAGGTAAAACTGCTCAAGAATTAAGAGATCAAATTAATAGATTTGTTTCTGATACGACTCACGCTATTTATTTAGGTTCAGAGCTTTATCGTGCTGAGCAGGCCTTGAAAAACAAAACTGAATTTGTTCAAGATTCCGAAGCTTAGTTCTTCCTTCGTGATTCAGCCTCTCTGACTTCTTGCTCATCCATTCCAAAGTGATGAGCTATTTCATGCCAGACAGTTTCTTTAATGAGCTTCTTTATCTCTTCTTCGGTTTGAGCTGCCTGCTCAATCGGATTTTTAAAGATAGTTATCTTATCAGGCAAGACATCGGCATAGCCCCACCTTCTTGTCTTAGGGATTCCCTCGTACAAACCAAAGAGAAAGTAATTCTTTCTTATTTTCAATTTCTTTAGTTGTTCCGCTGTAGGATTATCTTCAATGACAATTCCGACATTATCTAATTTGTCTAAGAATCTTTGTGGAATATCTTTGATTCCTTCATTTACCAGTCTTTCAAAAGTTTCTATGTCCATAATATTATTGTATCAAAAAATCGCTACGATAGAGATTTTTTTAAAATTTATTTTTGCAATAATTTGTTGTGTAAAAAATTAATGTAAAAAAAACGGAAATAAAAGAAATAATAGTTAGCAAAAAGGAGATCGTCATTAATTTTTGCAAGTTAAAATACTCAGAAAATCCTAGCCCTAAAAGGGATATTATTAATATCCAGATATTTTGATTTAGGTTTACTTTAAATTTATCTATTAATTTATCCATATTTATTTTGTTAAAATTTTTCTAGGAGAAATAAGATTATTGCTCAGAAACATAATTTCTTTTCCTATTTTAGATATATGAGCAGTATGTCGAAGAGTATACTGTTTTGAGTGGTAAGATTTATACAGTTTTTTTATTGGCAAAGTGTTGTCATAAGTAACAATCCAATGGGCGTTTTTGATGGACCCTATAGCTTGAGAAACTTTTTTATGGTCATCGTGATTATAAGAATTAAGATATAGGCTTTCACCTTTTAGGTAGTAAGGTGGATCAAAATAGAATATTTTATTAGGCTGGTCGTTCTCAATTTTTTTTATGAGTTCCAATGCGTCTAAATTGCATACATGTATTTTGTTTTTATATTCAGCTATTTTTTTAATAAAAGTAATTAATCTTTTTTTATTAAACCTGCAGTCAATTTTATAAATACCATCTTGATTCATTCCTCCGATTGGCCCACTGTTGATAATTCCAGATCTATTCGTTCGATTAAGAAAAAACGTTGAAAAGCCTAATTCTAAGAGGGGCGATGTATCTTTTTCCGACTGTATTTTTTTTTGTTTATTCCAATTTTCGATATTTATTTTTGTGTCATTAATTAGCGTACATAATTCATCGGTATTGTTAAGAACAGAATACCAAAATGCATAAATAGATCGATCTTTATCGTTGATAGTAATTTCGGAAACATTTTTTTCAATGAGAAGCTGTAATGCTACTGCAGCTCCTCCTGCGTATGGCTCGATGTAATGTCCGTCAATATGATTTTTTTTACATATTCTAGCAAGAAAACTAGCTAATTCTTTCTTTCCGCCAGGATATCTTAATGGTGAATAATAATTAATCATGATTTATCAGATAAAGAATTCCAAAGACAAATAAAAAAGCTTTCTAAATTATTCCAATAATCTTTTAGTTCGCTTGAAATTGGAATAGTTTTAGAGTCGTGTACGAAACTATGAAAAGTTTCTATTGATAATATACTGTTATTATCTTTCGTTGCAACACGTCTCATGTTTTTAAATTTTACTTTTTCTTTTCTTTTTTTAAGTTCTATGATTGTCGGTTTTTTAATTCCATCTTCGTTTAAACTATTCAAGGCGATAGCATCCTCTAAATGGTCAGTTACTTTTAATATTTTTCCTGCGAGTGTAGTTTTTTCGGTAATTTTTAATTTTTTTTGTTCGATATAGCAATCAATAGAACATTCCATAAAAACTCTAAACATTACAGCTACGGCGTTTGGTGTATTGTCTACTTCGAGCTTTCTTTTTAGTTCATCGTAGATAGCGTTAATGCGCGGATTTTTAATATAGATAGAAGAACTAATAAGATATTTTCTATCGTTATAGAGTCTGTGGCTTTTATTCTTTTTCAGGCTAATAATAATTTTTTCTCCAAAAATATTTTTTCCGGTAATCTCTTTTATGTCTCTATCGATTTTTATAATATCTTTTTGTTGAATATTTTTAATATATTCTTCAATTGATTCGTTTTTGTTGAGAGATCTAGAGTCAATAACATTACCTTTAAAATCTTTTTTTGTCCAAATATTAAAAACTATTATTTCTAAAAAATCATTAAATTTTTTCTGATTTTCTATTTTTAGCGTACCATTTTCTAAAACCTCATAGTCTAGTTTTTTGCGGGCAGCCATACTATCTGCGACTCTATAGAAGGTTGTTACTAGCCCTTTGCCCAAAACAGCTTCCTTTATTGATTCTGGTAGTTTTAATTTTTTAACAGCATTTGCAAGCTCTACTCTAAGGATATCCTTACTCTTTCCGTTAGATCTTCGGATTGCAAAATTCCTTCTTTCTGGCTCGCCCCAAGCAACCTCATTATTTCCTTTATTGTGTTTTCTATCAAGAAAACGTAAACATTCCTCCTTCGATGAGGTCACTATAGTTTCGAGTTTATAGGATTCAGATATTTTAATATTTTTACTTAATTCTGTAAAAAGTTTTCTAGTCTCTGGATTTTTTGTTAAGCTAGGGTTTGCAAGTAATTTATATGCAGTTAATCGGCGATTTCCTTCGAGAACTACTGAACGTTTTTTAATGCGAAGAACAATAATTTTTTCTAATTGAGGTAAGTCAAAATCCTTAACAATGCTTTTTGCAAGGCTCTCAATCTTAAAATCTTTTTTCTTTAAGAAGTAACTTATTAGCTCTTGTTCTTGTTTGTTGAAATACTCTTCTGGAAATCGAGCGTTTTCATCCCACAAAGAAAGATCTTTTATTTCTAGATTTTCTTTTGTCCACATCGATAGATTAGTCATATGATTTATTTGAGAACAATTTATATACTTTAATCAATATTAGTCTATCATCTTTTGCTGCGGGACTTGGACTCGAACCAAGAATCTTCTGCTTCAAAGGCAGATGTCCAACCATTAGACGATCCCGCAATATATATTTACTCAATTCCAATCGATTCAATCAGGGCTAACTCTAAAGGTAACTGCTGTATTGAAGCGTACTTACTCTTATTGTCCGCATCCAAAAGAAGATTAAGGGTTTTCTTTAAATTATCTTCTGCCAACCCTTCGGCTTGCTTTTTGGCTCTTTCCCCTACTTCCTTGGTTTCTCCGGGCATTACTGAATTGATTAAACTTGAATCAATCTTAAGGATAAGCAATTTT
>Ga0172381_10006635_pt1 | contig 11557 bp, 13 predicted proteins | sample Leawel6488metaG_FD_119754 | JGI IMG/M metagenome (GOLD analysis project Ga0172381, IMG submission 119754) | Leachate microbial communities from a municipal landfill in Southern Ontario, Canada - Leachate well 64-88 metaG | ecosystem: Engineered > Solid waste > Landfill > Unclassified | place... | reverse complement strand
TGCCGGCCATGGAATCGATCGCCTGGAATACGTTGCGGATCCGGAGGAAGATCCGGCCTGGACTTGTGACTGTAGAGAGCATAACGGAAAGGTTTATACCCAAAAGCAGATTGATAGCGGAGAGGCCCCCAGCATTCCGCAACACCCGAATTGCGAATGCACCTGGATAGCGGCGGAGGACGCAGTCGCGGAAGCGCCGGCGGCCATTCCCCAGGAAGGCGGAATGCTTCCCTTCCCCGAAGGGCAAACCATAGCCGATATTATCCCCATGGTTCCGGAAAAGGATTGGTTAAATGAATATGGATTAGTCGGCCTTGATAAATTAAAGGTCGCCGAAAAAGTCATGATAGAGGACGCCCTCCGGGCTTTAATGAGGGACTATACAACTGATGTTAAATACGTTGGAACGGCAACAAGCAAATTATTAAAAGAATCCAGCCTATATAAAGACTGGGAAAAAAGACATTTAACTCGAGCCTTTATGGGAAGAAACGCAAGCGGCCTTGCCTATGATAAATTGAACGCTATCCTTTTCAAGGGAAGTGTCGTATCAGACCTTCAATCCGCCCAAAATATTAACGCCTTTAAAACGGGATGGCATTTATCAAAAGATCGGCTTGACATTGTCCGCCATGAATACGGACATTTATATGATTTCAAATGGAACGTAAGTAAAAACACCGAATTCCGAAAAGGGATAGATGAATTTTGCAATAAATACGGAAGCAAGAACATATTATCCGAATACGCCGGAACCAGAGCCGGCGTCGCTAGTAAATATAGTGAACAATGGGCGGAAATGTTTAGTGCATATGCCGGCCCGGACGGACTCGCTTATTATGATAAAATAAGTCCAGAGGCGAGGAAGGAACTGGACGCCTTTATGAAAAAAATGTTAGGTATGGATTAAAGCCATGGCTAAAGAAGATCCAATTATCGACATTACCCCCTTTTGCTTTTATTGCGGGAACGGGAAGATTCCTTTTGAATTAAAATGCAGCGCCTTCCCTGAGAGAATCCCGGATAAAATTTATTATGAAGGGAAGGATTGCAAATATTTCAAACAGGATCCGGACAAGCCAAAAGCCCCGAAAGCGGAGCCGGCTAAAAAGAAACTTGCCAAAAGGACGCCCGGCCGACTCTTAAAGAGGCGATAAATGGAAATAAAATATTGCCCTATTTGCGGCCGGTTTTTGACGATTGGAAGAGCTTGCCCGGCATGGCGCCGCCGCGGCTGGGCTTCGGTTTATAAATGCCGTTGTGGACATAGAGAAGGATATGAAAAACTTCCCGCCAAAGGAGTCTTAAAATGCGAATCGAAAATATCAAACCCGAAACCCTGAAAGCGGAAACAGACGCAGAGTTAAAAAACCTCCGGGTAAGATGCGCCCAGGTATTTTCAAAAGAGAAAATGCCGGCCGGTTTGCGCCGGTCCGAAGTATTGAAAAAATATGTAATGCTTCGAATCGAAATGAGAAAGCGACGGATTCCGGATCCGGCCCCGAATTGGCTAGAGGAAGAGGCCCGGTTACGAATTGCGAAAAGGGCCATTTGCGGAATCGACGTCCCCGGCCTTCCCGAAATCATTCTCAAGGAAAACTTTGCGGCTATCGTCGGGGCCTTTATCAAGAATCCCAAAACGGCGGCGGACCTGGAAATTATCGTAAAGGCGGCCACCCGGGATGAAGCCATGGAAGCGGCCATAACAAAGGCGCTCACTTGCGAATGCGGCATGCCTTCCGGCTGTACCTATTCCGCGGTCGGGATACCCGGCCCGCATATTCCTCTTTGGGATTTGGTATTGAGGCCGAAGCCCCTCACTTTTAAAGCGCCGGCCGAATGTATCACAAAGGATTCGGATGAAAAGCCAATCCCCGATGCTCCAGACCCGGCAACTTTTACGCCCGAAACCAAAGAGGCCCCCGTCGACGGGATACAGGAATTTGAATCAGACTTCGGCCCGCTTACGGAGCCGGTCGAGAAAGCCGACAAATTCCTTTCCCTTATGATGGAGAAAAAGGCCCAAGCCTCGCCCATATCGAAGCCCGAAACAACCGAAAATTATCATAGATTGCCTGTATCCGATATCAAGCCGGGCGATAAGATCCGGACTATGAACCTTTCCCCGGATCAAGGAATCAAGGCCCTATATGACGTCAACCAGAAAAAGGTCGTTGCATTTATCTTCGATAATAAAAAATGGACGATGGCCGACGCGAAGAAATGGATCGCGGATCATAAAAGACAAGAAACAAAAAAGGCCGAAGATCCGCCGGCGGCTTCCGATGAAGAAACTGGGCTTGCCCTTCGAATCGTAAAGGCGGACAAGACCCTTCAAATCGTCGGGGGAATTATTTATGAGCCGAATAAGGTCGACACCCAAGACGATTTCACCGACACGGCCGAAATTACAAAGGCTATGTATGGATTCATGGAAGGTTATTCAGAAAACCCGAAACGGATTAAGGTTATGCACCAGGGGAAGCCGTATTATTTCCCGATTCTGGAATGTTACCAGCCCGAAGAGGACACAAAAAAAGGGAAAGATATTATCAAGGCCGGAGCCTGGTACATAACGATTAAGGTAAAAGATCCGGAAATTTGGGATGATATCGAAAGTGGGAAATTAACCGCCTTTTCCATGGGCGGATCCGCAAGGAAAGCAAATTAATGAAATATGGGATATTCGGGGAAATCTTAATAATTGCCGCCCTTTTTCCGAATTCAGGGGAATTCCCCAAAATCGATATAAAAAACCCGGATCCCCCAAAATCGCGGAAAATGATTAAGAAAATCCCGCCTAAATGGAAATTGAATAAAAACTATCGATTTATCCCGATTCGTTATCAACGGCCGAAAATGTAATAAAAAATGGGCGAATCGGCCGAATGAAGATATTTAAAGGGCATTGCCTCCAATGCGGTTTTTGCTGTTTAGAGGCATGGCGGTTTAATTACAATGTAGAGAAAACAAACGGGGAATTAATGTGGGATTCAATCGAAAGGGACATGCGAAAGGAAGCAATACCGAAGCCGGTTATATGCGAAAGGCTGCTATTTGATATCAAAACAAGAAAGGCTATTTGCCTCCTTCAAGGCGAACAAAAGCCCGAAATATGCAGACGCTTTCCCTTTTTCGAGGAAGAGTTAATATCCCCGGTTTGCGGCTTCCGGCTTGACATTATAAAAAATTCGCGGTATTGAATAGGGGAACCGGGTCCCGGGGTCGGGGTTAATGAAGGCAAAGCGCTTCGATTAACGCCCGAGCCGAACGGACGCCAGACATACCCGCCAGCCTTCGGGGGAAATCAAACGATTTAATTATTTGGAGGCGCTCTCTATGCCAACAAAGCCCCGAAAGCTTAAAGACATCGACATCGACGAAATAAGCCTCGTCGACGCCGGCGCCAACAGAAAGAAATTCTATTTGATCAAAAGGAGTCAAGCCATGGATGAACTTTTGGCTATATTGAAATCCTACGGCCTGGATCCGGCGGAGGATAAAACGGAAATCCGCAAATCCTTGAATCCGGAATCCCTCGCGGCCCTGAAAAATGCCCTTACCACCCTTGCGTCCTTCAAGGATGAGTATCCCGAAGATATCATTTACGCCCTTAAAAACCTCGCCGCCGTTGCCGCCTATCAGACCTTCGGAAAATCGGCCGAAGGGATCCAGGAACCGCCGGCGGAGGAAGAGGACGTTTCCCTTGAAAAGGTCGGGGCGAAAATTTCGAAGCTTACGAAGGAAGAGCTTGCGAAACTTTCGAACCTCCTCGGGGACCTTATGGGCGAAAACGGACTCGCCAAGGCCCGGGCCATCATTAACGAACTGATGGAAGGGAAAACGGAAACCAAGAAAGCGGAAGCGCCCGCAGCGCCGGTCCAGCCGGCGGAAGCGCCCGCCCCCGTTAAGAAAATCGACGCCGGGAATATCGAAGTAAAAATCACCCCCGGGTCGGAACTTTCCGCCATTCTTGACGGATTCAAAACCAAGATTGAGAAGCTTGAAGGCAAGCTTGCCAAGTATGAAAAAGCGGCCCCCGTTCGAAAAGGCCTCGACGGTCCCGAAGGGGAAACGGAAGAAGAGCCGGCTTCGGCCCCGATCGAAAAAAAAGACAAATGGCCCAGCCTCACCAAGGCCGCCAGAGCCGCCGCCGGCGAAGAAGAGGCCGAATAATCGGCCCTCGGGGGATTAAGGAGAAACCCACCCATGAATACGACAAAAGGACTTTTGGAAAAGCTCCGGATCAAGAAAGGCTATAACCTTATCAGCCTTCCGACGATTACCCTTTCCGAAGAGGAAGCGGACCGTTTCATTACGTATATTTTCGACGAATCCGCCCTTAAGCAATTCGCCCGAATCGAACGGATGAACGGCCCGACGAAAAACCTCCGCGCCTTCGGCTTCGGATCCGGACGCTTCCTGTATCCCGCTTCGCAATTCAACGAAGCGAAATACAAAAAACAATGGGCTTCGGCGAAAATCCCGCTTGCGACAAAAAAGGTTCGCGGAGCTATCGTTATCCATGATGACGATCTCGAGGATTTGCCCGCAGCCATGAGCGAGGACGATTATAAAGACCAGATGATGAAAATCATCACGGCCAAAATCGCCAACGAACTCGAGGAAATTTGCTGGATTTCCGAAACGGCCGGCCTCAACGGATTCGCTTCCGATGATACCCGCGGGCTTTTCGACGGATGGCGCTATCGTATCACCCATTCGGCGACGGGACAGACTTATCAAAACCAAGTCACCGGAGGCGCCCATATCCTGAATGCTTGCGAAGGCGGGCAAACCGGAAGCGCTTTCAAATTCGCCGGAAGTATCGCCGAACAGAATCCCGCAGCCCCGTACAACTGGGATTTCAAATATCACGGCATGTTGAAAAATATGCCGTCGAAATACAAGGCGAACGCCGGCCTGAAAAACATGGCCTTTTTGAATTCCGACCAAGTAACCCAGGATTACCTCGCCGCCCTTTCGGCCCGGTCGACCGGACTCGGCGACGCAGTTTTCAAGGGCGAAATCGAACCGATGTATAATCGGGTCCCGATCATCGACGTTCCCTTGATGAGTACAACCCTGGGCGACCCCACGGCGACCCCGGATCAGGACGGAATTATCGACGCCGGCGTCTACACGGATGCCCTCTTGACCCCGAAAAATAATCTTATCATCGGGATTCAACGGGATATCCGGATGGAATCCAAGCGGGAAGCGGCCGATGAATGCTCCTATGTATTCTATTCGGCCCGCCTGGATGTTGCCCTGGAAAACCCCGACGCGGTTGTCTTGGCCCGTTGCTTGACGATCGAAGAATAATCACCAATGAAAGCCGAAGTTAGAAACCTTGGGCCGACGCGAGGCTTCCCGACTTGCCTCGGGAATATCTTTATATCGGCCCAGGAATGCCGCCCGATCGATAACGCAAAAGCGATCCGGGAGCTTTCCGAGTATCCGTTTCTTGAAATTAAAATTACAGAACCGGATCCGCCGGCTATCACGGAATTTTCGGCGGAGAATCTAAAGCGCTTCCGGATTAACGAACTTCGGCGAATCGCGGCTAACAAAGGTTTGTTTGGCCTTTCTCGCAGGACAAAGGCCGATTTAATTAGGGCAATGGAGGCCCTCTAAAATGGACAGCAATCATTTCCCCCATGCTTCCCTCGGAGGCACCCAACTCGAGTATTACGTTATGGATGTTTATCCCTTGAACACCCATATCAATTTCGCAAAATGGGACTGGGCGAAACAGTATTTCGACATTCGTTCAACGTTCCGATTCGAAGATGATTTCTTCGGACTGGATACAACCAAATGGACGATCGCCGAAAACGGGGACGGTTCCCAGGCCCTCACGGACGCGGCCGACGGGGTCCTCCTTTTGACGAATGCCGCCGCCGACGATAACGATTCGACGGTCCGAACCGCGGCCCAAAGCTTCATTCTGAAATCCGGCTATCCGGTTTATGTCGAGGGGCGATTCAAAATTTCCGATGAGATCCAATCGGATTTTTACTTCGGCCTCGTCGACGCCGAATGGTTCGCCGGATCCACGCAGCACGGCGTCTATTTCCACAAAGACGATGGCGACGCGAATTTGGATATTGCGGTCGAGGACGGAAACACGGTTGTAACCGCAGACACAACCCTCGACTGGGCCGCCCTGACATGGCGGGTTTTCGGTATCCATTATGACGGCGCCGGAACGGTTCGCTGGTTTATTTGGAGTGACGCGGGCGTCCTGTTGGCAACCGGCGAAATCACTACCGGATTCCCGCTCGATGAAGAGCTTTATCTTGGCTTCGGCGTCCAGAACGGAGAGGCCGTCGCCAAATCCCTTTACGTCGATTACGTAAAGGTCGCGGGAAAGCGGGTTATCTAAGCCCCTGGTATCCATTCCTATAGGCGGCGAACCCTCCTTGCCGCTTACCCCAGGGTCGGGCATAAATTCCGGCCCTGGGGGGCTTTTTCAAAGGAAGAAACCAAATGCCCTATACAGGGAATTATATCTCAGATACCGACATAGCAACTTGGCCCAGCGGGACATCGGACGCAGAGAAACAAGCCGACATTGAACGGGCCGAAGCGATATTTGAAGCCGCGGTCGGCCGGGCCTATCGGCCAAAACCCTTCGATATTTACCTTAACGGAAACGGCGAGAATCGCCTTTTTATTCCGCTTCATTCCCCGATTGTAACCATAACGGCCGTTTATATTTTCGATATATTGCTTGACGCTTCCCTATATTCTTATGATTCGGCCAGCCTTTATTTAGATTTAGGATCCTCCGGGGCGGCCGGCGCAACGTTGCTCTACTGGGAAGAAATCGCCGAAGGGGACCTATTCCCCAGGGGCAAGAATAATATCCGGATCAAGGGGACATGCGGCCAAGGCGCCGCGCCTTCCTGGGCAAAGGACGTCGTTAAAATAATCGTCGATCAAAAGAACGACCCTTCCCTTTATACGGAATATAAACTTGGATCCGAATCAATCGGAAGTTATAGCTATAGCGGATCCGCCGGCACGAATGACAAAGCCTATAAAACCGGAATCGAAGAGGCTGATAAAATCATTCGACTTTTTGCCCGAAAAAAAGTTATTATTATCACGCCATGATTCCGAGGAAAGAACCTACCCTTTTTAAATCCCCAACTTGTAACAATCGAAAATTAATTGAAGTATTGCCTCCCGGGTCCTGGAAGGGACACCCGGCCTTTATAACCGGAGGCGGCCCAAGCCTTGAAGGCTTCGATTTTTCCAGGCTTCGCGGAAGGCGAACCATAGGAATAAACCGAAGCTTTGAATTTTATTACCCGACCATTAATTTATCCATGGATACCCGCTATCTTCATTTCCTATTGAATGGCCGATATGGAAAAGAAGCGGTAAACGGCGAAGAGGCCCTAACGCGATTTAAAACCATGTCCAGTTATAAAGTTTGGCTTGTTACCTATTCGAATCAACTTCCGGATGATATCTTTATCGTCCCGGTATATAAAAATTATATTTCCGCAATAAAAGATATGAGCTTTGACCTCGGGCAAGGAATCGCCCATGGGGATAATAGCGGGTTTGCCGCCTTTAACCTCGCGGTTTGCTTGGGCGCAAATCCGATTTATCTTTTAGGCTTCGATTTTATCTATAGCGAAAAAGGGAAAAGCCATCACCACAGCGGTCACCCCACACCAACGGACCGGCCGAAACTTTTATCTTTTAAAGCCAATTTCGAGAAATGGGCGCCGGAAATCAAGCGCCGCGGGATTCAGGTTTTTAATTGCAGCCGGATCTCGGCCCTTAAATCTTTCCCCTATTTAGATATTGATAATGTCTTGACAAAGGTCCCGAATCATGGATAAACTTTAGCCGGAAAGGAAACCAAATGCCGCGAACCGGGAAAATATGGGGAGAAACCAACGAATTCTTTTCAACAGCAAATGTATCCGTTCATGCCTTGACGATTAAGGCCGGCGGATATTCATCCGCCCATGAACACCGGGCAAAATCAAACCTTTTCTATGTTGTATCCGGCCGGATCCGGATCATTATCGAACGGGGCGCCGGTTTCGATATCACAACTTTAAAGGCCGGCGATTCGACCACGGTCGAGGCCGGCGTATATCATCGGTTTTTTGCTTTGGAAAATTCCGAAGTTATCGAAATATACGAAACGAGCCTTCAAGAGCCGGATATATCGCGGAAAGATTCCGGGGGAATCACTATTCCCGATGAAAGGCCTCGGGCTATAGGCACCAAGCCCCATCCCTGGAATCCCTTTTTATGAACGTCGCTATTTATTCCAGGACGCCCCTTGCCGCGGCCCCTTTGGAATTATGGAAAAACCTTTGCCGCTATACAGACATTAAGACCCGTTTAATCAATAATACGAATAGGTATTCAGACGGCCGGTCCTTCCCTTTCGATTTAATGGCGGGAAGTCCGGAAGCCGAAGCATTTATTGATTCCGCCGATATTATTCACATTCATAATTACTTACTTCCCCCCCTCGAGGAAAGGTTACGGCTTGGAGATAAACAATCCCGGACTATGGCGCAATTCCACAGCTTGCCCCGTATGGGAGAATGGACGCGGCTTTGGAACTTTACGCCGAATCGCTTCACTATCCGCCAGCCCTTGCAGATGGAAGAATACAAAATCCCCGACCTTCCCAACATGATTGATCCGGATGAATATCGACCGAATCGAAGGACAATCGGGGCGCCTATTCGCATAGCCTTTGCCCCAACAACAAAGGCCGCTATCGGCCATCCGGCCTCAAAGGGATATGCCGAAGTTAAAGAAGTTTTAGATAAGGTCGCCCGGATCCGGGCCGTTGAAATCGTATGGATTGAAGGTATGGGATATGAAGATAATTTAAAGAAAAAGGCGACGGCCGATATATTGATAGATGATGTTATAACCGGAAATTTTCATAGGACTTCCCTCGAGGGGGCCTGTTTCGCTTGCGCCGTTCTAAATGCCTGTAGAAAATTCCCATGGATCTATACGACGATAAAGACCCTCGAGGCGGAACTAATCGAATTGATAGACCATGCGCCGGCGCTTCGGCTTCACCAAGAAATAACGCGGGCCTGGATTGAATGCGAATGGCACCCGATTGAACAAACAAAAGAATATGAGGCCGCTTATAAGCGGATTTTAAATGATACCCATTGAGATTATTTGTCCTACCAGGGGACGGCTTGCCAAGATTCGGCGGATGTTGAATTCGATTGAAGCGGCGGCCAAAAGAACGCCATATATTATTACCGTGATAACAGACGGAGATCCCAAAAGCGCGAAGGCCCTCGAGGGAGATCCGAGGATTGATATTTTAATCGAAGTAAGTCAACAATCCGGGTCCGTATATTGCCGTAATTTAGCGACGGCCGGAGCCATCGGACCGCTTATTTATGTAACCGATGATATCGAATTATTCCCCGGGGCGATCGACGCAGCCGCCGAACAAATGAAAATATCATTCCCGAACGGGGACGGGGTTATCGGCTTTAATCAGGGAGAGGAAAAACATTCGCCGGCCGGCGTCGCCCTCATAGGGTATGAATTCTTAATAAGGTATCCTAATCAGATATTGTTTTATCCGGGCTATTTCCATTTTTCCTGTCAAGAAATCCATAGAGCCGCCCTTATTTTGGGAAGGTTTGCCATGGATCCGGGCGCTAAATTGAGACATTATCACCCGTCGACGAATGCGGATGAAGCCGATCATACCCATATTGAGGCCCGCGAATTTCGAAATATGGACCGGGCCTTGAGTTTTGAACGTTCCCGGGCCGGGCTTACCTGGGGATTTAATGACTTTTTCATCCCGAACGGGGCAAAAATAGGGCAAAGGGCGGAAGCCCATAGGGCCGCTTTGGGGAAAACGGGAATTCCGCGCACCAGCCTAGAGGAAATCCCGGGAAAATGCCTTATAATCGATCCTGGGGCCAAATTTAAAGGAACAAAATGATTCAATATCCCGCTATTTTTATCAGTTTTGACGATATCTATTTCAAAGCCTGGGAAAAATTACTTCCTTTGCTTCATCGGTATAACGCGAAAATAACGCTTTTCCCAACAAATGTCGGGATGTATAACGGCGAAACATGGTTAACCTTACGAAAATTTATGATGGCCGGACATGCCATAGGAAACCATACCTTTAGCCATGTTCGGGCCGGAGTTAAAATCGAAGAAATGGGCGTCGACGCCTTCCTCGAGAAAGAAATATTTTCCGTTCAAAGGGCTTTTTATGCCAACGGGATTCCTAACCCGGTTTGCTTTTGTTATCCCTGGGGAAACAGAAATGATAAATCAGATTTCCACCTTTCGAAAATATTTAAGCGGATCCGCATAGGCGGAACGCGAATGTATCGGCCCGGGGATCTTATCGGACAACAGTTTATTCAAAGCGCCGATTTTGGAAAGGAGCCTCACCTTCCAATTTCGCCGCATGCCAAGACGATCGAATCGGTTTATATGGCCCATGCCGCACAATTTTTTCACTTCCATAACCCGGATCCGGTTCGGCTTAAAGCTTTACTTTTTCGGGGAAATGAACTGGGGATTAATTTCCAGAACTTCGAGGACTTGCCATGAATCACCATGTAATTGAAACCTTCCTCGGCTGGAATCGGACAACCTGGAAAACAACGAATGAATGGTTAGACTTCCGAATGAAATTATTCGACCGCTTCACCCTTCGAAGCATTTCCAATCTTGATTCATGCCCTATTGATGTATTGGTTCAAGCCTCGCCGGAGAATAGAGATCAAATCGAAGCATTCAATTTTAGGTATCCTAGAATCGAATTATGTTTTGATCATGGGCGGGAATATTATCAGAATATCCGCCAAGACTGGGTTATTATCACCCGAATAGATTCAGATGATTTATTCCATAGGAACGCAATAGCAGAGGCAAAGGCGGCGGCCCTAACGATTATTGAAAGCAAACGGCCGAAGCCGGTCCGGACCGTTTTAACGTTCCCGAATTATTGGACGTTCGATATTATCAATAAAGCCTTAATTCCCCCAAGGGATCCGGCACCAACAAGCGGCCCATTTTTCACGCATATTTTCCCCCGTTCAATATTCACCTACTGGGATAAATTCGAAGAGCTTCATTTTCGGCCGCATGGGGCAAGCGGAGCCGGCGACACTTCCGGCTTTAAACTTCGCCCGGATAGGATATGTATAACCAAACACGGCCAAAACGCTTCCTATCGAAAGAAAGGCCTTGAATGGCCGAAGGTCCCCGTCGAGGCCCGGGCCTCCTGGTATAAGGGAACCGGGGCAATATTCGACATTGAAAAGCAGAACGAAATATTAGGGGAATTCGGAATATACGCGGAGATGGCAAATGATTAAAAAAGTATCCGTCTTCATAACCACAGCCGGCAACCGAGTCGAAACCCTTCCCCTTATCCTGAGATCCTGGTTAGCACAACCGGAAGCCGACGATATCTATTTATTGGACGGCGGAGCCGCTGGCCGGCCAGGAACCAAGCCGTTTAAATTCCCATGGCGCGACATGGACGCCGAAGTGAAGG
>Ga0172381_10006634_pt1 | contig 11558 bp, 11 predicted proteins | sample Leawel6488metaG_FD_119754 | JGI IMG/M metagenome (GOLD analysis project Ga0172381, IMG submission 119754) | Leachate microbial communities from a municipal landfill in Southern Ontario, Canada - Leachate well 64-88 metaG | ecosystem: Engineered > Solid waste > Landfill > Unclassified | place... | reverse complement strand
TACATCGTTTCAGCAATCAACGGATTGCGAAGGATAGAATATCCGTCTCCTTTGATGAAATCCTCCGGTGTTAGCTCATCAGGGAAGACGCCGGGATTATAGATATCGACCCTGTCTTTGAAGACCGCAACTTCGTTGCCTTTAGGATCGGTGTAATCCCTATGACAGAGTGAGTTGCCAATAGCTTCGGAAAACGCCCTAACTGGGATTTCCGGGATCTCTTTGCGACGACTTTCAGATAAATCAGCCCGCCATTTAATGTGTTCTTGAATATAATACTCGGCCTGCTTACGCAAACTGAAGATGTTGCCTTTGAATTTCTTGATGTCAAGAAACGTTATCTTATCGGTACCGGCAAATACCGCGGCCTGGACTTCCATGGAATTATCGTTGCAGAAAAGCACTTCCGCCGCTTTGAGCAGTTTCTCACCGCTTAAAAGGCGCAGTTTTCTCAAGGTCGTTTTAGCATTCGAATACTTGAAATTAATGCGCCCTTCTTCGTTTGCCCTTTTCATATAATCCCTGAGCGTCTGGACATCAATATCCTTCAATTGACGCTCGGATATTTCGCTTTCCCAGAGAAGTTTTTTGCGGCTTAAGATGCGGGTTTCGATTTCATGGACGCTCAAGGCTTTGTCGGACTCGCCGACACGGATATATGCCCGGCCGTAAGCGAAATATGGAGTATTGATCCCGTGCGCCTCTACCACGACACAGTCTTTATCGTCTATCTTGCGACGCTCGACATTGGGAAAAATCTTGGGCTCTGTATTATCTACGACTGCCTGCGTCACTTCCTTAAGCGTCATCCGGCCAATGGTCATACCTAAAACCTTGCCGCTACGATCATCGATACCGAAAAACACCGCGCCATAACCGTGCTTATTGAGCATAGCGACGATCGAGATAACCGCTTCCTTAAGCTCAGCGGTTGATTTCTTGAACTCTATTGTTTCCGATTCCTTATGCACCGAGTAAGCTCCTGCCTATTTTTTACCTTACTATAAAAGAAAATATAACACAGGCTGGGTGAAAATGAAAGGTAAAAGTTGGGCGTGCGCTAGCGACTTTTTGCTACGGTTTCGTTACGCTTATGTGTTGCGGCGACAAAGTCCTCTAAACATTTGAGCTCGGTTTCTAAAGCATCTGGTTCCGGTAAACTGCGCTCATTTTTTGCCGCTGCCTCATCATGCTGGTATTTTGAACATCTCGTCATGGCTTCATCGATCAGGGAATAATCGCCATCGTCAAACTTAACACCCTTTAATCGGTGCGTTTCCACACTATCGCGGTATCTCTGAACTGCATCACAGAAAACTACCTCTTCGATAGCGCGTTCCCATGTTTCTCTCAACTTCTCCATAAAATCGTTTACTCTTCGCTCGTATTCTTCCCGATCAGTCGGCGCACCTGCCAGTTTTTTTATCTGCACCAAAGCGTGTCCTTTAAGATAGCTGATACGACTTGATACCTTCTGACCGGCCCATGGTGCGTTTGAATCACAAAGACCCGTGCCTCTTGTCCCCCGCGCCCATACGGTCTGAATCTTATAACTAATATCCTGCCTTTCACAAGCATGTCGAAGACCTACCAAAAACACCAAATCATGAGTAAAAATAATGACTTGACGTTTCTTTGCCTCTTCCGCAAGACGCCTGGCAACTAGCTCCCTTCTTGCGTGATCCAGCGAGGAGACTGGATCATCGAACACGATTCCACAGCTGTGCGGCGATGTCTTTAATTCTGCCATAAAGGACGCTATAGCAATGGCCCGCTGTTCCCCTTCGCTTAAAATATCCGAAAGAGTAATAGCCCCCGATACCTTGGTCTGTAGTTTAAGCTTGTGTAGGGCAACTCCTTGTCTTCCTATATTATCCAAATCGATTTTAATATAGTCTACGTTCAGATATTGAAACTCTTTCTTTAGATTCTGCTTCAAGGCTTCGGTAATTAATAGTTCCATGAGTTCCGTATTTTTCCGCGAGATGCCGGTTGTAGTCGTAGCCCTAATGCCTTCATCGAGATTAGACTTCTTTTTTAAATCCTCTATCAATGTAAGAACTACGGCCTTTTTATTCGACAGCTTCTGTCTAGCTACCAGCTCTTCATATTCTTGCGTCAACCTGGCCTTCTCCTCTGGATTGGCCATCTTTTCGAATGCCTTGGCATTTTCTTCCAAAGTATTTATTGCATTGGTTAATTCATCAATCGGAGGTGCGGGGAAAGATATCTCCGTCCATTTTTTGGTCAAGATTGATTTCTTGATATCTTCATGGATACGTTTCATATCCTCTAAGTATGTGGATACAACTACGGCAACGGTTTCATTGACCTCAGCTATTTCTTTTATAAGCTCCGGTTCGCTTCGCAGAATATCTGTCTGTGCGCTGGTTATCTTAAAAGCTTCTGTATCATACTTGTTCTTAGCTTCGCGATAAGTAGATGCCGTCTTATCTTGTATAAACTCGTAGAATTTCTTCATACGATCGGCGGCTTCAGGCAATAGTGGCTGAAAACATAATACGCAGCGGGCATCCTTTCCCGTAAAGGGAAAAGAAACGCCCGGATAGGCATGGCCCTCCGAATATTCCTTTGCTGCCTGAAACAGGGTCTTCCATATATCCGACCCTACGCCTTTCAATGCCTCATGCTCAAATGATCGTTGCGATGCTATTTTGTTTGCCTCAGCGGCCGTATCTAAATCGGTCTGTAGTTTTTTTACTTTTTTCACGACCTCATGCGAAAGCGTGGTGCTTAGAGCGTTTAGATTTGTTATAAGCCGCTCTAGTTTCCGTTTCTTCGTCCTCAACGCATTCGCTTTTTGTGTGGGATCATTGACCTTAATCTCGGTAAGCTTCTTTTCGATGTCGGACAATCGTGCTTTTTCATCAGCGGATAGATTTACTAATCCCTCCACCCTGGCAACCGGTGAGCCTGCAGTAATGGTTCTTACGAAAGTGCCGACAGCGGTGTTGCCCTGAAGGTCACCTATAAGAGTTTGCCCTGTATAAATATTACGGCCGATACTGTCTATTTCCGCCTGAATTGCGCTCTTTAACGATTCGCACACTTTCGCTAATTTGTTAAAAACGTCCAAGCCATAGGGAATATAGGCCACTTCATTCGCCTCGTCTACATATACCCTGGCACAGCGTGCGTCAAATACCATAATGGATGCTAACACATCTGCAGTATCACCGCCATCCGTCCATTTGATAGAGATATCATTCTGACCGTCATTAATATCAATATCCGCTTCGGCTGGATTCTCCGGCACGGGATCAGCAAATACATCCGGCAAAATGGGCCCTTCCTCTCCACGAGCGCGACAGGCCTTCTTGAGCACGCGCGCATAGCCTGATTTACCAGACGCGTTCTTGCCGTAGACAATGGTCATGCCTGTATTATTAAACCCGAGTTCCTGCCCTGGCGCGATCGCATTTACATTTTTGAGGTTGCGCATACCTTTAAGTATTATTCTGATACCGCCAGCACTTTGCAAAGGTATGTCTTTTTCAGATAGCCTTTTTGGTTTAACGGTCAGTTCTTCGGTTCTTATCAGACCGTGTTGCGCCTTAAGAAAGGTCGATATTTCTTTGATATCTTTTGATGAAACCTCCTGCTGCTGAATAATCCGTCTTAATGCGTCGCTTTGCCAGTCCGGTAACCCCTGGGACCACTTTAGTATTTCTTCAAATGCATTGATGGATTTTTCAGATGAGCTCATAAGATTAATTATCCAATAAAAAAGGGCATTAAAAATTAATTCAATGCCCTCAACTTATCTATGTGATATACGGTTTTACGGCCATAAAACCTCGCTATTTAGGTTATTATATCAAGAGGGTGAGGATGACGCAAGTATTAAGGCGGAGCGTTAATAAGACTAGGATGATGATAAATAATGTAGTATATTGAGATGTTATCACATTATTTTTGCCCTTTGGATATCGCGTAAATAATCCATATTATCGCTCCTGCTAACATTACATATACAGGCCAATCCTGATACAAATTACCAGTCACATTAGGCATCTTCTATTAGCAGGTCAAATTAATGAAATGGTTCAAAAAAATTCGGTCGTACCTTTGATGCATTCTACTTCTTTTCGAATTTCTGTTGCCGTCTTAATCTCTCCTGTTCTTGTTGCAATAGCTTCTGCTTATCTTGTTTTTGTTTATCTTTTTTGCCTTTATCTCCCATGACATTGCCTCCTTTGTGTTCAAGTTAATTTTAAAGTTTTATTCAAAATAAAAATACGGCAGCGGCTACTACCGTGGAATAATTTCCTTCCGTATCAACTATTGCGGATTGTGTAATATTTGACGTACTTACTATTTTGTCCTTTAGCTGATATATCTCTTTATTTTCATCCCATGATTTATCTTCATCGTATTCCACGCCAAGCGTGGACGCCAACATTTCAACAGCCAAGTCTTCCGAAAAATCACCGGCAACGCGTTCATTTTCGCCGAAGGCGTGATGTTCGCTCAAATAACCGTATGCATTTGAATCTGCAGGCACCGCACAACCCACGCTGGCCGCTATCAAACGGTGCGGCTCATTAGAACAACATCTTGCCATAACGGTAAATGTAATCATGCCTGAGACAAGCTCTTTCAAGCCTTCTATTCTGGGTATTATTTTACATTCTGGTGGTAAAATACTTGAAACATGTACGAGATTGCATCTCTCGATTCCGGCATCCCTAAGCGCTAACTCAAAACTTCTGAGTTCCGCCTTATGAGTACCCACACCCTTCGTGAAAAACATCCTTTTGGGAACTAATAAATTCTTTCTGGGAACAAGTATCATTGCTTACTCTTTCGCCAATTATTTTTTGCTGTTCATCATAAAAATATATCCCAGCAGTCTATAAACAAGTTTTGCGGCTAAAAAATTCGACATTATATGATTTTCTATCGGGCAAAGCTCTACTACGTCAAACCCGACTATCTTTTTATCCTTGGCCGTCTCTTTTAATAGATCTATCAGTTCATACCATCCGATCCCGCCGGGTTCCGGCGTTCCAACGGCAGGCATAAGAGACGGATCGAAGACATCCAAGTCGATTGTTATATACACATTTTCTGAAAGGCCATTAATAACATAATCTTTCCAAAGCGGTTTTTCTAAAATATCGTAAACATTTACAGTTTTAATATTTCCCTTAGACTTGGTATTTAAAAAATCCTTTTCTTCCTTTGATAAGCTTCGCAGGCCTGCTTGTACTAAAGGACAGATTTCCGATATGCGTCTTGCAGCGCATGCGTGATTATATTTAGACCCTAAATATTCGTCTCTTAAATCATAATGTGCGTCCAGCTGCAGAACAGACACATCGGGATAACTCTTTTTCATCGCACCGACGGCGCCTACAGATACGGAATGCTCTCCTCCAAGAATCACCGGAAATTTGCCAAGCTTCAAAAGATCATCCGTAGCATCATGAACCTTTTTTACCATATCTTCCGGTTCTGCATCGGCTATGCCGGGAATTTCTACGGTATGGATGCCTATTTTATAAGCCTCTTGGTTTAACTCATCATCGAAAAGCTCCATATTCCCTGACGCTTCTATTATGGCGGCAGGTCCTGCCTTTGTGCCTTTAACATATGTGGTTGTCTTTTCATAAGGGACTTGGACTATAACGACTTTGGATTTTTTGAAATTAGAATAATCCTCGTCTATATCGCCAAATCTCTTATCCGATGGAAGATAAAGGACAGGTTCCAAAGCTTGTTTTTCATTCATATTTTTAGCCGTCTATATTACCTCGTGCTTTTTAATATTATCGCTTCGGCCTCCAGCCAATTATTCAAATCCCGGCCCGCCTTCCTGCCGTTCTTCTCATAAATTTCATAGGCTTTCTTTCTGATCGTTTCCATGACTTTTTCCGACTTCTGCGATTCCTTTAAAACATTTTTTCTTGCCATATCAATCACCTCCTCAATTCGGCGCTTAACGCATCATTTACTAAATTTATTAATTGCGAAATCTTTTCGTTCATCTCGAACTTATCCGCTCCCAGCTCCATCGTATCTGTCAATTTATTAGCGTTTATCTCTTCTATATGCTTCACCTTATCGCCTAAAAGAAGCTTTGCTTCTCTTATTAATTGATTGCATCTCTCAGCCGTGACTTTTTTAGCAAACCTACCTTCTATTTTTTCAAGCCTGAATTTAAAAAATTCCAGCTCATTCAAAAGATTCATCTTAAACACTAATTTATTCCCCATTTCTCATTTTTATTCTCTGTGCTGTATTGCTCTTGCCATTCTCTACCGCTTCCGGCTGGTATACGATCTTTTTGATTTTCAGTTTTCTGATACCAGCGGGCACTCTCCATTCGATAATATCGCCTGTTCTATAGCCGAGTAAAGCTGTCCCAATAGGAGATAATACTGATATTCTATTTAGCTCAATATTAGAAAAAGATGGAAAAACCAGAGTATACACAACCTCTTCCTGGGTATCCAAATCTTTAACGCAAATTTGCGAGTCCATAGTAACGACATCTTTGGGAATATCTCTGGGTTGAACTATAATTGCTTTCTCAAGCTCAACCTCAAGATCTCTCAGATGAATTTCGCTCTCAACGGCATTTTTTCTCGTTGATACTATTAATTCATGGAGACGCTCTTTATCTATAGCGGTTATGTATAGTGTCCGCTCTGACATGATCGCTTTTTCCTCTTTAAGCAGCAAGCTTAACTGCATTCGCTATCTTTCTATGAACCGACATATTCATGAAATTAGGTACTATTTCGTTTTTATTACAAATATCGGCCAATTTTTCGGCAGCGGTAAACTTCATCGAATATGTAATTTTCGAAGCCTGCGCGTCAAGCGCGCCTCGCATAATTCCCGGGAAGGCAAGCGCGTTATTTATAGTCCTACCGTCTAGGGCGATGCTCGCTCCGGCCTCTAAGGCCTCTTTAGGCCATATTTCCGGTATGGGATTGGCTAAAGCGAAAACTATCGGATTTTTATTCATGGTTCGTACCGTATCCTTGGTGATTATTCCGCCGGTTGAGAGCCCTATAAATATATCCTTTGCCCTTATAACATCCGATAGCGTTCCTTTTTCTCTTTTCTTGTTAGTCAGATTGGCAAGGCTTCGCTTATACGAGTTCATATTCTTTCTTCTTCCTTTATATATGGCTCCGGAGGTATCGCAAATGACTATATTCTTGAAGCCATATTTAAGCATCATTTTACAGGTTGCCATGCCTGCGGCTCCAGCGCCGTTTATAACAATTTTGGCTTTTTGCTTTTTTCTGCCTGTGATTTTGAGCGCTTTTATAAGAGCCGCCAAAATAACGACCGCTGTGCCATGTTGGTCATCGTGAAAAACAGGAATGTTTAAATTCCTCTGTAATTTTTCTTCTATTTCAAAACACAGCGGAGCCTTGATATCTTCTATCATTATCGCGCTGAATGTTTTCGCTATGCCTGTTAATATAGCAACTATCTCGTCGGTGTTACTGCTTTCTATCAAAAGAGGAACACATCTGATATCTGCCATCTTATTAAGAATGGCCGATTTGCCCTCCATGACGGGCATCGATGCCAATACTCCGATATCGCCCAATCCCAGCACCGCTGAACCGTTTGTGGCGATACAAACGGTATTCCCTATGGATGTATATTCTCTCGCGAGCGATGGTTTATTAAGGATATGATTACAGACCTGGGCAACGCCGGGAGTATATATCATCCTTAGATCATTTAAATTATCTATTTCAACTAGCGACTTTACCGCTATCTTGCCGCCTTTATGTATTCTCAATACTTCATCTTCTATCGATAATATCTTGAATCCCTTGAGCTTTTTTACCGCCAATATCGTCTTAAAGAATTGATGCTTGTCATCGAAAAATATTATAAAATCTCTTATCACATAATTTGAAGTCAGATGAATCTTGGTAATATCGCCTAGCACGGCTCCGTTTGCGCCTAACTCGGATGTCAGCTTGCCCAGCGCCCCAGCCACATCGGGAATCCTGAACCTGATCTTTTTGACTATTTTATTGCTGTGTTTTTCTATAAGTTTCATGGTTAATGTTTCTCTATCTATGCCTCATAATTGAATTGGTACTTTGCAGTTGAAAGTTTTCGGAAAAGCGTCTCTTCCTGCGAAAAGGCCGGCGACGCATTGACTATCTTGGAAAATCCTTCCCATATACCGAACCAGCCAAGAGGTACCAGTAATATTTCGAGTATTTTGATGTAAAGCATCGAGCAAATATTAAAATAAGCCATAAGCGTGATGGAACTTAAAAAGCAGATGCCTACTAAAATAAAGACAACTCCTTTTTTTCGCACGCTATATATCTCCCGCCCTTCCTGCAGCGCCCTGTATTTGAAATACTTCTTAAGCCTATTGACGACCATCTGTTCCGATTTTTCATCCTTTAATCCTTTTGGCGCAAAAAAAGATATTAGGAGGTTTCCCCTTGCGGTTTCTCTATATCTTTTTTTAAGTTCGGTTATGAAGTCTTCCGACAACGCCCTTTCGTCAAGCGGTCTGGGATCGAAATCGGAAAAAATATCATCCCATACATCGAGAATAATAGAGATCTCTTTGAGTTTTTCGCTCATACTCTACCAGCTTCTTTATTTATTTAATATGTAATTAAACATAAGCGGCGCCACGATTGTAGCGTCTGATTCGATTACAAACCTTGGGGTATCAATTCCGAGTTTGCCCCATGTAATCTTCTCATTCGGGACGGCGCCGCTATATGACCCAAACGACGTTATGCTGTCGGATATCTGGCAAAAATACCCCCACAACCTGCACTTCTTCTTCAAATCAAAGTTAATTAAAGGAACGGTGCATATTGAAAAATCCCCTGCAATCCCGCCGCCTATCTGAAAAAATCCTATCGGCCTGTCCTTAGAGATTTTTAAATACCAATCGATAAGCGAGGTCATTTGCTCTATGCCTGTTTTAACGGTGGTAATATTACGTATCGATTTTTTAATGATCTGCGCGGCAAAAACATTTCCCAGCGTCGAGTCTTCCCATCCGGGCGTAAAGATCGGCAAGCCTTTCTTATGTGCGGCCAGAACCCATGAATTCTTGGGATCGATCTGATACCGGTGCTTTAACTGCCCTTCCTGTATTAATTGATAAATATACTCGTAGGGAAAATACCTTTTCCCTTCTCTTTCCGCGCGCTGCCATAAAATAATGATCTTGCGTTCGATAAACCGCATGGCTTTCTCTTCAGGTATGCATGTGTCCGTAACGCGGTTATAGCCGCTCTTTATGATAGATAACTCGTCCTTATCGGATAAATTCCTATAATGCGGGACTCTTTTATAATATTTATGCGCGATAAGATTAAAGATGTCTTCTTCGAGATTGGCGCCGGTGCAGCAAATAGCATGAACCTTATTCTTCCTTATCATTTCGGCTAGCGTGATACCGAGCTCTGCCGTGCTCATAGCGCCGGCCATCGCGACAAGCATTTTCCCGCCCTTATTGATAAATTTCACATATGCTTCGGACGCATCTTTTAATGAAGCGGCATTAAAATGGCGGTAATTATCCTGTATGAACTTTTTTATATTGCCCATGGAGCACCTCCTGTTATTTTTTAGTCCTTAAAAAGAAAATTTTTGAAGCACCAGGGGTTCTCTTTATCAAGATGCGCCGCCGGATTTTCTTTGAAAAATATCTGATAATTTTTGAATGGAGTCCAATCGGACGGTTCCGATATGAATTTCCCAAGATACGGTTCGGCTATTTTAAGCACATAATCATACGGGAGGTCCTCCGGAACGCAGACGCCCTTATTCGGGTTTTCTATCATCCACATAACGGCTGAAACTACCCCTATCGCTACCTGTATAGTAGTGGCATTTTGATGGGGTACGAGTTTTCTCGCCTGGTCTATGCTTAAAATGCTTCCTATCCACCATGAGTTATATTTATGCCCCATCAGGAGCGCGCCGAGTATGTCTTCGCCCTCGACAATATCGTCGCTCATGATCCTCTGCTTCGGCTGTAGCTCATAATTACGGCAGCGGAGCTCATATAATGAAGATAACGTCTCGCAAGACGGCATATAGGCGTAGTGAACGGTGGGCCTATAGACAGGTTTGTTGTTTTCTGTAACAGTAAGCCTGTCTGATATGGTAAACGCTTCTCCGTGCCTGATGGCCATGCCTATAATCTCATGATGCGGTATCCATGACCTTACCCACGTATTCATTCCCATCTGCGAAAGGAATATCTGGTTTTTCGGGCCGTGATCCGGCACATTGGCCAAATTGGGCAGTTCTTTTTCATGAGTGCCCCAGCCCATTTCGGCAGGCGATATTCCCTCTTCCCTTAACCCCTCAATGCTCCAGGTTCCCACAAACTCATTTAACGCTTTCGGCACATTGGTAACCTGGGTATCCCGCTCGCTTATATGTATAACTTTTATACCGAGATCCATCGCCAAGTGGGCAAAATCTTTTTTATTTAGATGCCTCTCCAAAATACTTACATCGTTCTTAGGCGTAGCTTTATCCTTTATCGACGCCTCCGCAATATCTAAAATCCCTTTTTTCGCAAAATGTGATATGAGGCCAGGATTGGCGCCGTGATCTACCACGGCAGTCGTTGAATTATTCCATTTAGCGATTACGCTGCGTAACTGCATATGTCTGTAATATAACGATTTTTGAAGGGGCGTCTTATTATGTATTCCGGCGTATGGATCCCATTCCTCTACGGAAGCATTGACATACAAAACTTTATTTTCATAGCACCAGGTAAGCATGTCTTCACAGCCGATATTCCAAGCGAGATCTATGATAAGCCCTCCGGAGGAAACGTATTTGCCTAATTCCTGCGCCATATTTATCGGGGTAATTCTTTCCTGACAGAATGTTACCCCTTTTTCCAGCCATTGCTTCAAATTTTCGCGCTGATCGACAAAATCCATGACCGTGATATTATGATATGGGATTTTGACGTGCTTCAATAATATAGGTAAGGTGCATTTCGCTACCGCGCCGTAACCTATAATCAAAACCTTATTCTTAAATTCCAAAATTGCGCCCTCCTTTTATGCTGCTTTTTATTATTCTACATCAAGATACCTTATATCCCGCTCCGCCGTATATCGAACGTCTTCTATGGTATAAAAAATACTCGGGTCGAATTTTTTAATTATCCGCATGACATTGTTCAGCGCTTTATTTTTTATAATTGCGTAAATAACCCTTACCTTACCTTTTGTTCCCTCCGCATTAATAATGGTGGTACGGTATCCCGCGGCATACAATATGCTTGCCAGCCTCTTATGGTCTTTACGCGTTATTACCCTGACCTTGAGATAATGACTCGAAATTCTCCTGACGATTGACATCCCTGTAAAAGTCCCCATGCTATATCCGGCTGCAAACGCGATATAATTAGCCGGATTATTCAAATGCTGCATTATCTGCGTTATCGCCAAGAGCCATATTATCTTTTCAAAGAAGCCTATCAGAGCGGCTGTTTTTCTTACACCCCGCGATACAAACACAATCCTGACTGTTTCCATGCTCACGTC
>Ga0172381_10006632_pt1 | contig 11558 bp, 14 predicted proteins | sample Leawel6488metaG_FD_119754 | JGI IMG/M metagenome (GOLD analysis project Ga0172381, IMG submission 119754) | Leachate microbial communities from a municipal landfill in Southern Ontario, Canada - Leachate well 64-88 metaG | ecosystem: Engineered > Solid waste > Landfill > Unclassified | place... | reverse complement strand
CTTTGAAAAGAGTTAAGGGAGCTTATTCTTTAGTGATGATGAATAGCCAATACCTGATGGGCATGCGCGATCCGCACGGTTTCCGGCCTTTGGTTTTGGGTAAATTGGGCGCTTCTTATTGTTTTGCCTCAGAAACCTGCGCTTTTGATTTGATCGGCGCCAAATTCATCCGTCAAGTTCAACCCGGAGAGATAGTTTTTATCAATAATCAGGGGGTGGTTAGATCCATCCGGCCGAAGGAATTAATGGCTAGCCATTCGGCTTTCTGCGCTTTTGAACATGTTTATTTCTCGCGTCCGGATTCGAATGTTTTCGGGCAAACCGTGCATACGGTACGGCGAAAATTCGGCGCGCAATTAGCTAAAGAGTTCCCGGTGAAAGCGGATTACGTGGTTCCGGTTCCAGACTCCGGATTTTCAGCGGCCCTGGGTTATTCGCAGGAGTCTGGAATACCTTTAGAGCTGGGGATCATCCGTAACCACTATGTCGGCCGCACATTTATTCAGCCGGCGCAGGATGCCCGGGATATGGGGGTACGGGTAAAATTTAATACTTTAAAGGATGTGCTAAAAGGTAAAAGTATTGTTGTGGTTGATGACTCGATTGTGCGCGGTACTACTTCTAAGATCCGTGTGCGTAATTTACGTAAAGCCGGGGTAAAAGAGGTACACTTAAGGATCTCTTGCCCAGCGCACCGTTATCCCTGTTTCTATGGTATTGATTTCCACCGTTCCAGCGAGTTGATCGCTAATAAATATGAAACGCTGGAAAAGATCAGTAAATATTTAGAAGTTGACAGTTTAGGGTATTTAAGTTTAGGCGGAATGCTGAGTTGTTTAGAAAATGGAAAAGAAAACTACTGCACGGCCTGCTGGACCGGTAAATACGCGGTAAGGGCGGAAAAAAGACACAGTAAATTTTCTTTAGAGAGGCGTTGTTGCGGGCAGGGGGAGTTACTGAGTTCGAAGTAGAGCGTTAGGATACAGGAAAACCAAAGGAAAAGAGAATGAAAAGGATTACTTATAAAGATTCGGGGGTTGATATAAAGAGCGCGAGTATTTTTAAATCCAAGCTAAAGCCTTTGGTGCGTAGTTCGTTCCGTCCGGAGGTTCTAACGGATATTGGCGGGTTTGGGAGTTTTTTTAAGCTAAATAAGAATAAATATAAAGATCCGGTTCTGGTTTCTTCAAGCGATGGGGTAGGTACCAAACTTATGGTCGCCAAGCTTGCCAATAAGCATGATACCGTGGGTATTGACGCGGTAGCGATGAATGTAAACGATATTCTTTGCACCGGGGCGGAGTCATTGTTTTGCCTGGATTATGTCGCTTTCACTAAAGTTAAAGAAAGCATACTGTTGGATGTGGTTAAGGGAATTAATGACGGGTGCCGTCAGGCAGGCTGTTCTTTGATCGGCGGAGAAACCGCCCAGATGCCGGGAATGTACCGGGAAGGGGAATACGATATTGCCGGTTTCTGTGTTGGGGTAGTGGAGAAAGATAAGATTATTAATGGTTGTAAAATCAAACCAACGGATACGGTGATTGGCATTGCTTCCAGCGGCCTGCATTCCAACGGTTATTCGTTGGTGAGAAAAGTTTTAGGCCCGGCAGAACTAAAAAGAATGTCCGCTCAGTTACTGGAGCCGACACGGATCTATGTTTTACCTATTTTGGAACTTTTAAGCCAGTACGGACAAGCCGTGCATGGGATTAGCCATATTACCGGCGGCGCGTTTTATGATAAAATCGGGCGGATATTGCCTAAAGATATCGATGTGCTTATTGAAAAGAGTTCCTGGAAAGTTCCGGAAATATTCCGGCTTATTCAGTATAAGGGTGGTATCGATGATTTAGAGATGTATCATACCTTGAATATGGGGATCGGGATGGTTTTGGTTGTTCAGAGAACTTCTTGCTCCGGGATTATGAAAAAGTTATCTGAACTTAAATTAAAATCTTGGATTATCGGTTCGGCAGTTAAAGGAAATAAACAGGTAAGGATTATTTAGGATATACCCGACGCTTATAATGAATTGCGTCGGTATTTAATATGTGCACACCCAGCGCTAAGAGGAATTGCGCTGGTGTTGTGTGGTACACAAAGGAGGTAGAGATGAACTTAATGGGATTGATTCTTTTGGTGATTGTGGCGGTTTTTTTTATGGGGATCCGGATCGTGCGTCCTACTCACCGCGGCCTGATTGAAAGATTCGGTAAATATAACCGGTTTGCCAATCCGGGATTTAATTGGGTTTTCCCGATTATTGAAAATATCTACCAAATTAATATTACCGAGCAAATGGTGGATGCCGAGCCGCAGGAAATTATTACCAATGATAATTTGAATGCTAAAGTCGATGCCCAGGTTTATTTTAAAGTAAAGGCCGATGAGGAAAGCGTTAAAAGTACCCAATATAGCGTGAATAATTATCAGTGGCAGATTGTGAATTTAGCCCGGACCACCTTGAGAAATATTATCGGGACGCTTACTTTAAAATCCGCCAATAGTGAAAGAGGCAGGATTAACGCGGAGTTGCATAAAACTCTTTGTGAAGAGACCTCCAGTTGGGGTTTGGAAATTGTCAGGACAGAATTAAAAGAAATTGATCCTCCTAAGGATGTCCAGGAAACGATGAACAAAGTAGTGAAAGCGGAAAACGAAAAAATTGCCGCGGTTGATTACGCCACGGCTACAGAAACCGCCGCTGATGGTCAGAAGCGCGCTGAGATTAAAAAAGCTGAAGGTATCAAGCAGGCCAGAATTCTGGCGGCTGAGGGTGAGGCCGAAGCCATAAGGTTGGTGAATGAGGCCGCGGAGAAATATTTTACCGGTAACGCGCAGGTATTGCGTAAACTGGAAGCAGTGGAGAAATCTTTAGAGAAGAACGCCAAGATTGTGGTTCCGGCCAATACCGAACTGGTTAACGTGATTGGAGAGATGGCGGGGTTCTTGCCGATTAAGAATAAGGAAGAAAAGAAATAGAGCCAGTCGGATGCTCGCTAAAAACGGTTTGATAAAAACAGGGTAACAAAAAGGAGGCAGGGTGTCGCAAGTAAGCGTAATTAATCAAGCGCCTATAAAACCCGGTTCAGTAATTATTGCCGTAAGATTGTTATATGTTTCCGTAGCCATTGTTTTTCTGCGGGGAATAATTGTGGGGTTTCAGACGACCAAAGATGTACCGCTTGCCTCGATTGTGTTATTTATGGCCGTTGTTTCCGGGATAGTTTGTTTCTTGATATATAAAATCAGTCAGGCCAGAAACTGGGCTAGAATTGTGTATTTGCTATTGTTTGTAACCGGTAATGGGTTTACAATTTTGCCATTATTGCGTTCTGTGGCAGTTTATCCTTTAGCTGGGCTATTGGGGATTGGCCAGACGATTTTAGAATTGATCGGTTTGGTGATGTTGTTTTTGAGTTCGTCAAACCAATGGTTTAAGTCGAGCGGGGAAAGTTACCGGGTTAATAAGTTTTAAGATTGGTTTGGGATGTTTGACCGAAGAGGCAAGATGAAGAAGACATTATTAGTGATTTTAGGGGTTTTCTTTTTCGCCACAGCTTGTTTTGCCCAGAATTATTACGCGTTGGTGGAAGTTTTGATTAAAAATGATTCCGGATTAGCTTTTCTTATGAATACCGTAACCCGGACTTCAGATCAGCGATCTTGCGGAGAAATTCTAAGTCCGATAAACCAATTAAAAGATAAATATCAGGTTAGAACGGGATGTCTGAACGGACCGGAGTGGGATAATTTGTTTGGTGATGTTTTCGCCAATAAGCCTACCTCAGCCATCTATATTTCTTATAAGGATTTGAATGGTTACCAAACGAGGATTAATACAAAAGTCCTGGGAGGAGTTAATTCTGTCCATTCCGGAATGCCGGTAGATCCTCCGGATAAAGAGATTGTTGCCTGGGCTAATACCATGATTACCGCTCTGGAGAAGGGCGGGATTAAGAACGCTAGAATAATTTATCCACGTAAAGGAAAATGATAAATATTCTTCAAGAAGCCAAGAATCTGAATAATTTGATAGAATATCAAGAAGGTTCGGTTGTCAGCAAAGAAATTATCAAGAAAGAAACAGGTACGGTTACGCTTTTTGCTTTTGACCAAAACCAGGGTTTAAGCCAACATACCGCGCCATTTGAGGCTTTAGTTTATGTTTTCGAAGGGCAGGCAGAAATTATTATCGCCGGCAAAAAACATTACTTAAAAGCTGGTCAAGCCATTATTATGCCGGCAAATCAGCCGCACGCTTTAAAAGCAATAGAACGTTTTAAGATGTTTTTAGTTATGGTTAAGGCTTAATTCGCCAGTGGCTTAAAAAATAACGAAAGGATTCCTATGTTTGATAAAATGAAGGGGCTGTTTGAAATGCAAAAGAAGATGCAGGAAGTTAAGCGTGCTTTAGAGGAGGCGGATTTTGATATCCAGAGTTCCGATGGACTGGTAAAGATTACGATGAATGGCGCCCAGGAAGTCCAGGCGATTACGGTTAAAGACAATCTTACGGAGCAAGAAAAAACGCGCCTGAATGCCGTATTAAAAGATACTTTTAATCGTTCAATTAAGCGTTCACAGGAGATCGCCGCCGGAAAAATGCGTGAGGTTACCGGGATTAATTTACCCGGGTTAACATAAACTATTTTAAAATACAAAAAAGAGGATAGAAAATGAAAAAAGTATGCATTCTGTTGATCGCTGTAGGATTAGCGTTTATTTCTTCTTATGAGCTACAGGCTCAGCAACAGTATCCCGAAGATGCCAATGTTTCAGGCGTGAAGGTATTATCCGCTAAGGATTATATTCCCAAAGCAAGTGTTAATGCTGATATTATGACATTAGGGTCAAGCCAGCGTTTGCAAGAGATTGCCGCCAGGATTAAAGAAAGCGTCAATAGGGATCTGCAATGGTATAAGGATTATGTTAATGCTAACGCAGGCAAATCAGGACCGCTTCCCTATAATTACAAGTTTGGTGTTTCTGAAGCAGAATATAATGAATTTCTGGAGTCCGGAACCAGGCTTCGAATGGTAAAATCAGGAGAGTCAACCGTTGATTTTAAATGGATATCTGACTCCGTGGTACAGATTTCTGCCGCAGGCGAGCTTGCGGATTTAAATGGCATCGAGATTGATTTGGCTAATAACCGGGTTAAAACTTTGTTTGGTACCCTTAATATTTATAGTGAAATTAATAATGCTAATCCGAATAGCCCTACTGGACCATGGGTAGGGGCGCAATGGAAACTAGAAAATATTCCCACTACTTCCGGCTCTGTTCCCGGACCCGGAGCGGTTGTGAAATTAGCTTTGGGCCGCTTAACTAACAGCGGACGGGGGATACTCTATTTTAATGTTAAGGAAGTTAGCCCGGATGGGTCGTTGCGCAGGGTGGATAAAGTACTTTTTTATGATTTATAAAACGGGACTGGTGTATTAGTTCACCAGAGATAATACAATGTTTATTTTATCTAATTTTATATCGGCAACTGCCCACATTTTGGACATTTTGTTAAACATAATATGCTGGATAGTCATTATCCGCGCTTTGATCAGCTGGGTGAACCCGGATCCCCTGAATCCGATTGTGCGGTTTCTTGAGAAAGTATCTGAACCGATTCTGGAGCCGATCAGGAAACGCCTGCCGTTAAATCTTCGTTTTGGGATTGATATTTCGCCGGTAATCGTGGTGCTTATGACTATTTTCTTAAAATCATTTGTGATTAAATCACTCTTTGACCTGAGTATATGGATAAGATTTAAATGATGAAAGAGATAATCCGTAAAATATCTTTTACCCTGGCGATGATTCTATTTTGCGTTGTTCCACTTTGGGCTCAGAATTGGGAAAATCAAGGGGATTGTTATTATCTGACTAAAAATAACCGGGATAATTTTAGTTTAATCGGGGCAGGCCCGAATAATTTTTCCGGTAAATATTTAAAATACGACGGGGTTGATTTCTTGGCAGGCGGTCCCGAAGATTGGCGGGATTACGGAAGACTTGATCTTGAATATAATCACATTTTCTCTTTACCGATCCGCGGAGGGATGAAAGTTAGTGAGGTACACCTTCTTGCCGGAGGTAATTATAGCAATAGCTATGAGCACGACGGTTTAATGCGCTTATATGGGGATAAATACTTTTACGCCACGCTTACGCTTATTTTTGTTTATGAGGACCGGATATGTAAAGAGCTTTCGGTTCCGGTTTTTTGGGATTGGTTCCATATCGGCCCGGGAACATGGTCTAAAAATGGGGCAAAGATTAGATCCTTGGGGCAGAATCCGGTGCGCAAAGATTGTAATATGTTTCATATCATTTTCGTTAATCCCCGGCCTTTGGAGCCGGTAGCGAACATTCTAATTACCGATAGTTGGATTGATGACCGTCCATTTTCGGATGTTTTTGCTTTAACCCTTAAATCGGCCGAAGCAATGGACGCTTCGTCGAGAACGGAGAAGTAAGTGCGTATTTTGGTGGTGGGTTCTGGCGGCCGTGAACATGCCTTAGTTTGGAAGATCGCTCAATCTAAATTATGCGATAAGTTATTTTGCGCCCCGGGTAACGGTGGAATAGCTCAGCTTGCCGAATGTGTCGATATCCAGGCTGATGATATCCCCGGATTGCTTAAATTTGCCAGGAAAGAGAAAATTGATCTTACGGTGGTGGGGCCGGAGAAAGCCCTGGCTTTAGGGATTGTTGATGAGTTTAGGCGCGCGGGTTTAAGAATTTTTGGGCCAAATAAGTCGGCCGCTAAACTAGAGGCAAGTAAGGTCTTTTCCAAAGAACTAATGGCTAAATACCGGGTACCGACGGCTAAATTTAAAGTTTTCGATAATCCGGAAGTTGCGAAAAAATATATTGAGAATTCGGGCGCGCCTTGCGTAGTAAAAGCCGATGGTCTGGCCGCGGGTAAAGGAGTGGTGGTGGCTAAAAGTGTGGATGAGGCTAAAGCTGCCGTAACCGATATGATGCAGGTTAAGGTCTTTGGCGATGCTGCCAGAAAAATTATTATTGAAGATTGTCTGATTGGCCAGGAGGCCTCAATCCTGGTGATTACGGATTCTAAAGAAGTGATCGCTTTGGCTAGCGCTCAGGATCATAAAAGAGTGTTTGACCGGGATCAAGGCGCAAATACCGGGGGCATGGGCGCCTATTCGCCCGCTCCGATAATTACTGATGGTGTTTTAAAAGAGATAATGGATAAAATAATTTATCGCACCATCGATGGGTTGGCTAAAGAAGGTATCGATTACCGGGGAGTATTATATGCCGGGATAATGTTGACCGATGATGGCCCGCAAGCCTTAGAATTCAATGTGCGTTTTGGCGATCCGGAGACCCAAGCTATTTTACCCAGGTTAAAATCGGATCTAGTTGAGGTAATGTTGGCAACTAGTGAGGGTAAACTTTCTAAAATCGGCTCCTTAGATTGGGATAATCGTGCTTGTGTTTGCGTAGTGGCCGCTGCGGCAGGTTATCCGGGGAATTATTCTAAAGGCCAGGAGATTGTCGGTTTAGAGGTTACCAGTGAGTTGGCGGATGTGGTTATCTTTCATGCGGGCACTAAAAAAAGCGAAAATAAGATTTTAGCCAACGGAGGCAGGGTGTTGGGGGTGACCGGATTAGGTTCAACGATCAAAGAAGCCATCGATAGAACTTATCAAGCGGTCGAGAAAATCCATTTTGAAGGAATGCATTACCGGAAGGATATCGGAAGGAGAGCATTGGATTTATAAACTCGAAATCCTAAATCCCTGCCTACCGGCAGGCAGGCTAAACTCTAAACAAATCCAAAAGAACAAAACTCAAAAGATCAAAATAATCTAGGAAAAAGCAGGTATAGGTAGAGGTAAAGAAAACAAAAGTTAAAATGAGACTGTATAGGATTAAGAATAGTAATTTCTGTTTTTTGTCATAATCAATACCGGTATAGTTTTTTTTGGTTTTAGTGTTTTGAGTTTGTTTAGGATTTAGAGTTTAGTGTTTAGGGTTTAATTTTGGGAGGTTCTATGAAGAAAATCAGTATCATTATGGGCAGCAAATCGGACCTGGAAACGGTAAGTGAAACGGTAAGCGTTCTTAAGGAATTTAAGGTGGATTTTGATTTGAAGGTTCTATCCGCTCATCGTACGCCGCATGAGTTGGCTCAATACGTGGAAGCGGCTTCTAAAAAAGGAATTAAAGTTTTTATCGCCGCCGCCGGAATGTCGGCGGCCTTGGCCGGGGTAGTAGCCGCGCATACCAGTCTACCGGTTATTGGCATACCGATTGAAACAAAAAATTTAAAAGGTATCGATTCCCTTTTGTCAACCGTCCAGATGCCTCCGGGGATCCCGGTAGCTTGCATGTCGATTGGTAAGCCCGGAGCAAAGAATGCCGCGCTTTTTGCTTTAGCCATATTAGGCACTAATGATCTTAAAATTAACGCTAAGCTGGTTAATTATAAAAAACAAATGCGGATTAAAATAAGGCAAACCAAGATTAAATTATGAGTTTAACCAAAATTATCAAGGTTAATCCGGTTTCTATCCAGGCCGATGGGATCCTCCAGGCGGCTAAGGTTTTAATTGGGGGAGGGTTGGTGATTATCCCGACCGAAACAGTTTACGGAATCGCGGCTAATGCCTTGAATATTAACGCGCTGGAGAGGCTTTATAAGATCAAGAACCGGCCCAAAGATAAGCCTTATTCTGTACTAATCGGGCATAAGCATAAAGTGCAGGAACTGTGCCGGCAGATTCCCGTGATCGCTTATAAATTAATGAATAAATTCTGGCCTGGTCCTTTAACTATAATCCTAAAATCCGCCGGTACCGGTACAATAGGGTTGCGTATGCCGGATCATCCGGTAGCTTTAGCGATTATTACCCAAGCGGCAATTCCTTTGGTTTGTCCTTCCGCTAATCTTTCAGGGAATCCGGCTCCGGTCGATTTTGAACATTCGATTCAGGAGATGAATGGTTTGGTGGATTTGGCGATTGACGCCGGCCCGGCGAAGATCGGTTTAGAATCTACGATTGTTGATTTAAGCTCCCCGGAGCCGCGGATAATTAGAAGCGGGGCGATTAAAGATGAATTGATCATGGCAGTAGTAAAATCCAAAAATGTGCTTTTTGTCTGTACGGGGAATTCCTGTCGTTCGGTGATGGCCGAAGCGTATTTAAATAAGCTTTTGCGAAAACAGCAGAGAACGGATATCCAGGTTAGTTCTGCCGGAATAATGGCTCTTGCCGGTATGGGGGCAAGTCAGGAAACGCGGGAAGTGTTAGCTAATGAAGGCATTGATGCGAGTTCGCACCGCGCCCAAAGAGTGACTAAGGAATTGCTGGACTGTTCGGATATTATCCTAGTGATGGAGAGTGTGCATGAGGAGCAGATCCTCAAGATATCTCCGGAAGTAAAAAATAGGCTTTTTTTGTTGAAGGAATTTGCTGCTCTGAGCGGAAACCGTGATATAATAAATAATATAAAAAATCCAGGAATTCCTAAAACAGGAAGTAGCGATCTGGATATCCCCGACCCGGTGGGGGGGTCTTTTGAATTTTATCGGGATACTTTTTCGACGATTAAGGAAGCGGTAGAGAGGATAAGTAAAGTATTATAAGCTATACACTTTATGCGGGATTAATTAATAAAATTACATGGTTTGGAAATTAGATAAAAAAGCCTGCCGGCCGGCAGGCAGGAAGGGTAGGAATGAGTAAACTTTTAATTGCTTCGGATCATGCCGGATTTATTCTGAAAGAAAAGCTGATCGCTTATTTTCGGAAGAAAGGTATCGCGATAAAAGATTTAGGCACATATTCTACGCAGAGTTGTGATTATCCGATTTACGCTTATGAGTTGGCTAAAAATATTTCGGATAAGAAATATAAACGTGGAATACTTATTTGTAAAAGCGGAATTGGTAATTCGATTGTCGCTAACCGCCTGCCGGGAGTGCGCGCGGCGCTCTGTGATAACATTAAAATTGCCAAGCTTAGCCGCCAGCATAACGATAGTAACGTTTTGGTTTTAGGTTCAGGTTTTGTAAAGGAGGGTTTAGCCAAAAGAATAGCCGCAGCTTGGTTAGATACTGAATTTTTAGGGGGTAGACATTTAAGAAGATTAAAATTAATTAACCAGATTGATAAAACAATAAGGAGTGGTGCAAAGTGAAACATTTAAAACAATCGGATCCGGAGGTTTACGCGGCAATTCTTAAGGAACTAGGCCGCCAGAATGATAACTTAGAGTTGATCGCATCAGAAAATTTCGCCTCACTTGCGGTTTTAGAGGCGCAAGGCTCAGTCTTAACTAATAAATATGCCGAAGGTTATCCGGGTAAACGTTGGTACGGTGGATGTGAATATGTGGATATTGTGGAGAGTTTAGCGATCCAGCGGGCCAAGAATATTTTTGGGGCAGAACATGTTAATGTCCAGCCGCATTCCGGTTCGCAGGCTAATATGGCGGTATATTTCGCGGCGCTTAATCCAGGCGATACGGTTCTAGCTATGGATTTATCCGCCGGCGGACATCTGACGCACGGCCATCCGCATAATTTTTCCGGTCGTCTTTTTAAAATGGTTGGTTATGGTGTAGATAAGAAGACTGAGGCTTTAGATTATGATGCGATCTTGGAATTAGCTAAGTTGCATAAGCCTAAAATGATTCTGGCCGGGGCTTCCGCTTACCCCAGGATAATTGATTTTAAGAAATTTCGTCAGATTGCCGATAGCGTGGGGGCATATTTATTTGTGGATATGGCGCATATCGCCGGCTTAGTGGCGGCGGGCTTGCATCCTTCGCCGGTGCCTTACGCGGAGTTTGTCAGTTCTACTACGCATAAAACTTTACGCGGGCCGCGCGGTGGATTTATCCTTTGCAAAGAGGAATTTGCTAAGAAAATCGACAGCCAAATCTTTCCCGGAATTCAGGGTGGGCCATTGATGCATGTGATTGCCGCCAAGGCCGTAGCTTTCGGCGAAGCGCAAACTACGGAATTCAGGCAGTATCAAACACAGCTATTGCATAATGCCGAAGAATTAGCCAGGGCATTAGAGAAAAAAGGTTTTCGGATCGTCTCCGGAGGCACGGATACGCATTTAATGTTGGTCGATCTAAATCCCAAGAAGGTTACCGGAAAAGACGCCTCCCGGATATTAGGTGAGGTCAATATTACCGTTAATAAAAATATGATCCCTTTTGATGATAAAGGCCCGTTAGTTACCAGTGGTATCCGTTTAGGTACTCCGGCAGTAACTACGCGTAATATGAAAGAGGCGGAAATGCAGAAGATCGCCAGCTTGATTAACGATGCTTTGGAAAATCCTGTCGATCAGGAAAAACTAGCTCAAATCAAGAAAGAAGTAATTGCTTTAACCAAGAAGTTTCCATTATATAGTGAATTGCTATAATCCCGCACCTTCTAAGTATTTAACGATTAAAGGCGTGTGGTCTGATAAACTAAATAAGAAAGAAGGTGTGGGATAAAATGACAAAAAAGACACCCGTGCATAAACGTCCGACTTGGGATGAATATTTTTTAGAGATGGCTT
>Ga0172381_10006631_pt1 | contig 11558 bp, 12 predicted proteins | sample Leawel6488metaG_FD_119754 | JGI IMG/M metagenome (GOLD analysis project Ga0172381, IMG submission 119754) | Leachate microbial communities from a municipal landfill in Southern Ontario, Canada - Leachate well 64-88 metaG | ecosystem: Engineered > Solid waste > Landfill > Unclassified | place... | reverse complement strand
TTAACCTTACGGTGAAAGTTGTAAGGCCAGAGTTCAGAAATGTTACTCGCAAAAGCCCTCCTCGTAAAAAAGGAGGGCTTTTGTTTTACTTTTAATATAATTTAATTAATTTCTAATAATTCCACCGTAAACTCACACAGGTGATCAAAAAAACCTCTTTTTTTAAATTTAATTTTTTTTTAATTTTCGGTCTTATTATTATTTCTGGTGCTGTAATTACTTTTATTATTGCCCAGAATACCAGAAAAAATATTACGACCAACCTTCTTTATTTTTCCGAATCAACCACAGCTGCCATTAATCCTGATAGAGTAAAAACCATTACCGCTTCTTCACTTGATTATAACAATCCCGACTATATTCGTCTTAACGAGCAACTCCAAAAAGTTCAATATTATCTTGGTATCCATGGCATTCGTTGGTCCTATCTGGTCTTTAAAAAAGATAACCAATTTTTATTTTCTGTTGACTCTATCATTCCTGGTCAATTTGGCCATTCAGAGCCGGGTCTTGTTTATAAAGATCCGCCACCAGAACTTGAAAAAGTTTTTCAAAACGAACAATCAATTATCAGTCAACCATATCAAAATGAGTGGGGTAGTTTTGTTTCCACTTTTATTCCTATAAAAGATCTTTCTACTGGTAAGTTATTAGCGATATCTGGTTTTGATATTGATTATCAATATATTCAATCTCAAGTTTATCGCCAAATTATTTTCCCTATCATCTCCACAATTATTATTTTAATTTTTTACTCTATTATTTTCTTTTTAATTTCCCGTCAGTTTAATCAAACAAATGCTCTTAAAGAAAGTGAAGAGCGTTTTCGTCTTGCGGTTGATGCTGCTATTGATCCAGTTATTATGATGAATCAAGATGGTAATGTTACTTTATGGAACAAAGCTGCTGAAAAAACTTATGGATATAGTCAAAAAGAAGCTTTAGGACATTCGCTTCATCATCTCATTCTTCCTCCTAAAAAATACAATGTTGATCAATCTGTTAATCTTAAGAATTTTAAGCAAACCGGCCAAAGCCCAATTTTTGGCAAAATTTTAGAATTAGAAACCACTAATAAGGCCGGTAAAATTGTACCAATAGAACTTTCGGTTGCTTTAATTAAAACCAAAAATGAAATTTCTGCTTTTGGTATTGCTCGGGATATTTCCATTAGAAAGGAACATGAAAAATTATTAATTCAAAAGAATAATGACATTAAAAAGGAAAAAGAAAGAACTGAAATTTTTCTCTCAAGTATCGGTGATGGTGTATTAGCTATCGACCAAAATTTTAAAATTACTTATGCTAACCATATTGCCGAAAAATTGCTAGGCTGGACTTTGAAAGAGTTAATTGGTAAAGATGTTTATGATAATATCACTGTCAAAGACGGCACCAATAAAACCATTGCCAAGAAAAAAAGAGCTTTGAGTTTAGCCGTCAAATCTGGAAAAACTATTTCTAGTTCGATTATTAATCCGGTTTATTATGTTCGTAAAGATAAATCAAAATTTCCCGTCGCTATAACTGCCGCACCAATTAATTCAGGTGGTAAATTTAGTGGCGCTATTGATGTTTTTAAGGATATTACTCATGAAATTGAAGTTGATAAAATGAAAAACGAATTTATTTCATTGGCCTCACATCAATTAAGAACTCCACTCTCAGCCATAAAATGGTATGCAGAAATGCTTCTAGAAGGTAATGCTGGTAAATTAGATGCTGAACAAGCAAAATTTGTCGACAATATTAACCTTTCCAATCAGAGAATGATTGATCTTGTAAATACTTTATTAAATATTTCTCGAATCGAATCTGGCCGAATTATTATCGAATCTAAACCCACTGATTTAAAAGAGATAATCTCTGCTGTTGTTCATGAATTTGAACCAAAAATAAAAGAAAAAAAACAAAAAATAATTGTCAACATTAACCCAAATTTAAAAAAAATAAATTGTGACCCAAAATTAATTTTTGAAGTTTATAAAAATTTAATCAGCAATGCTATTAAATATTCCCCTAAAGAAGGAGAAATTCAGATTTTTGTGTCTTCAGATAAGGATAATGTTATTAGTCAAATTACCGATAATGGCTACGGGATTCCCAAAAAAGATCAAAACAAAGTTTTTACTAAATTTTATCGAGGAGAAAATATTTTAAAAATAGAAACAGAGGGAACAGGACTTGGTTTATATCTAATCAAGTCCATCGTCGAGTCTTCAGGTGGAAAAATTTGGTTTAAAAGTCAAGAAAATAAAGGTACTACTTTTTGGTTCAGCCTTCCCTTAAAAGGAGTTCAGCCCAAAAAAGGCGAAGTATCAATTAATAGTTAATCAAAAAAATGAAACTACTTGTAGTTGAAGATGAACCATTATTGCTCGAGGCAATTGGTAAAAAATTAGAAAAAGAAAAAATAGAGACTCTTTTGGCCGATAGTGCCAAAAAAGGTTTCGAATTTTTAATCAGTGAAAAAAAAGCACCAGATGCTATTTGGTTAGACTATTATCTTAAAGATCTCACCGGTTTAGACTTTGTTATTGAATTAAAAAAAAATAAAAAATGGACCAATATTCCTATAATTGTCGTCAGTAATTCTGCTAGTACTGAAAAAGTCAGTAGCATGCTTGCTTTGGGTGTTAATAAATATCTTTTAAAAGCCAATTTCAGGCTTGAAGACATCATTAAAGAAATTAATAATTTAATCAAAAAAAATGAAAAAAATACTTGTCGTTGAAGATGATAATTTTTTAGCCAACGTCTATCGAATAAAATTAAAAAAAGCCGGTTTTGAAATAACCATCGCTACTGATGGTGCCGAAGCTTTAGAAAAAATTAAATCCCAAAATTTTGATTTAATTATTTTAGATTTGATTATTCCCAAAATAGACGGATTTGGAGTTTTAACAGAAATTAGATCGCAAGAAAAATATAAAAAATTACCGATTTTAGTGGCTTCAAATTTAGGCCAAGTAGAAGATCTTAATCGGGCCATGAAATTAGGAGCCAATGATTTTGTTATCAAAAGTGATACTCCTCTTAATTCTTTAATAGAAAAAATTAAAAAACTAATAACCCAAAGTGATAATCAACAATAAAAATTTATATGACCATTTTTTTGAATTAGCTGTCATTGATGAAGCTAAATTAAAATCTGCTTTCGAAATTGCCGAAAGTCAAAATAGAAATTTAGCTGATCTTTTATATGAAATGGATTTAGTTACTGATGACCAAATTAGTCAAACCATGGCTGATATGTATTCTTTACCCAACATTAAATTAGAAGATCAAGAAATAAACGAAGATTACTTAAATACTATTAGTGAAATTTTTTCCAAAAAACAAAATATTGTTGCTTTCAAAAAAGATAAACAGGGAATATCCTTGGCCACTTCAAATCCTTCAAATAAAATACCTCTCGATTTTATTGCCAAAAAAACTGGCTTACCTGTCAAAATTTATTTTGCCACCGAAAGAAGTATTAAAAAGTTTTGGGAGAATCGAGAATCAAAATTAGGTGCTAATTTTAAAACAGAGATTGAAAAATTAATTTTAGCTTCGGAAAATAGTAATTCTCTTGATACCCCAATAATTTCCTTGACTAGTCTCATCTTAGAATATTCTGAAAAAAACCATGCTTCCGATATTCATATCGAACCAGGAGAAGATCACTCCACTATTCGTTTTCGTATCGATAGTGTTCTTCATGATGTGGTCACTATTCCTCTTAAAATTCACCCGCAATTAATTTCTCGAATCAAAGTTATGTCTAAATTAAAAATAGACGAACAACAATCAGCTCAAGATGGTAAATTTCAATTTAAAGTTGGCGATGATAAGATTGACGTTCGTGTTTCTATTACTCCAGTCATAAATGGTGAGAAAGCTGTTTTAAGGTTATTGTCATCAGCTTCTAGGCAATTTTCCCTCAGCACTTTAGGTTTAAGCGAAGAAGATCTTAATAAGATTGTTTCTGCTCATAAAAAACCTTTTGGTATGATTCTATCTACTGGACCCACTGGTTCAGGTAAAACTACTACTCTTTATGCCATTTTAAAATTAATTAACACCAGAGAAGTCAATATTATGACCATCGAAGATCCAGTAGAATACGAAGTTGAAGGCATAAATCAAATCCAAGTTAACCCACTTACCAATCTAACTTTTGCTGCAGGTCTACGATCTATAGTTCGCCAAGATCCAAATATTATTTTAGTTGGTGAAATTCGTGACGCGGAAACCGCCCAAATTGCCTTACAAGCTGCTCTAACTGGCCATTTAGTTTTATCAACATTACACACCAACGATGCTGCCACTACAATTCCTAGGTTAATGGAAATGGGCATCGAACCATTCATTATTGCTTCTTCAGTAAATTGTATTATTGCCCAAAGACTAGTCCGTCAAATTTGTCCTAAATGTCGAGTATCAAAAGAAACTTCCAAAAAAGAATTATCTGAATTAAACCTAGACTCAAAAACCATGAACCAATTATTGGGGGACAAAAAAAATATTCGTATTTATTATGGTAAAGGTTGTAATGTTTGCCACCAAACTGGTTATCTTGGTCGGATTGGCATTTTTGAAGTCATGGTTCTTGATCAAAATCTTAGAGAAGCCATAATTTCCAAACAATCGTCTGAAATTATTAATAATTTAGCCATTAAATCTGGTATGCAAAATATGCTCTCTGATGGTATTAAAAAAGTTTTATCAGGAGTTACTACCATTGAAGAAATTCTCAGAGCTACCAAAATCTAATTATGGCCATCAAACAAATTGAAAAAATTACTTTAACGAAACATTTATCAGTCATGATTAAAGCGGGAATTTCTTTAGCTGAGGCCTTAGGTAGTTTATCAAATCAATCAAATTCAACTGAAGTCAAAAAAGTTTTAATCCAAATAAAAAATAAAATTGACAATGGTTCATCATTCGCTAATGCCTTAACTCTTTACCCCAATAATTTTGATCAATTATATGTGGGAATTGTCAAAGTTGGTGAATCAACTGGACATCTCGATAATAGTTTAGCTTATTTAGCCGATCAGTTAGGCAAAAATTACGCTCTCCAAAAAAAAATAAAAGGAGCCTTAATGTATCCCACTTTAATATTATTTGCCACCATATCATTAATTACTTTTATTTCTCTTTTTATTCTTCCCAAATTAGTTGATTTTTTTGCCGCCTTTGATACCAAGTTACCATGGACTACGGTCATTCTTATGTCCTTGGCCAGTTTTATGAAAAATTATGGATTTTTATTTTTTGGTTCCATTTTTTCAGTCATCTTTATTTTTTATCTTCTTTTTAAAATCCCTGTCATTAGACTTTGGAAAGACCGTCAAATCTTACGTTTGCCTTTTATTGGTCATCTCTTAATCGAAAAAGAAGTCTCAACTTTCGCCAGAAATTTAGCCACATTAATTAAAAGTGGCCTTCCTATTTTTGAAAGTCTAAAAATTTGTGGCCCATCACAATCTAACTTTGAATATAAAAAAACTATTAATGATCTTTCTGATAACTTAGAAAAAGGGAGTAGTATTAGTGAATTTTTAAATAAACCTCGCTGCCGACTTTTATTTCCTACACTTATTTCTGATATGGTCGCGGTGGGTGAAAAAACTGGTTCTATTGATCAATCATTAGAATATGTTAGTCAATTTTATGAAGATGATATTGAAGAGACTGCTGCTAATTTAACCACTATTTTAGAACCTGCCCTTTTACTAATTATTGGCCTAGTGGTGGCTTTTGTTGCTTTGGCTATTATTAGTCCTATTTATCAATTAACTGGTTCTCTTGGTTAATAAATTTGGCCTTGCCTGCCGGCAGACAGGTTTTTCATTAATTGAATTAATTTTAGTCATCGGTTTATTGATGATCATTATGGTTACAGCTACTGTTTTTAATTCAAGGTGGTATTTGCAAAATAATTTAGACAGTGCCAAAAACATACTGATAAGTTCTATTCGCAAAGCCCAGTCTTATTCGATATCTAAAAAAAATGGATTAACTTGGGGTGTTTGTTTAACAGGACAAACTATTCGTATGTTTGGCGGCAGTTGTGCGTCACCCACAATTAAAGATGATTATATTTTACCTACCAACATTAATATTAGCGGTTTATCTACTATTATTTTCAGCTCACTTCGAGGTGAACCAAACAGTGCTCAAAACATTAATTTAAGTGGCAATAATAAAACTTTTAATTTAATTATTAATTCAGCCGGAGGTGTCAGTGTCAATTAATAAATTCGGCATTGCCTGTCGGCAGACAGGTTTTTCTTTAATTGAAATTATTATTGCCATCGCTATTTTTTCCATAATTATAGCTGGTGGTCTAACAGGTTTTATCCCAGTTTTAAATCAAAACCGACAGGCAAGTGAAATTATACAAGCCAATCGTTTAGCTGAGGAAGGTCTTGAAGCTGTTCGTTCTATTCGGAATCGTGACTTTGACTTATTGTCGGCTGGAAACAAAGGTATTGGTATCAGTAGTAATCTTTGGAATTTTGACAACACTAGTGATACCACTGGTAAATTCACTCGTCAAATTTCTATTACCGCTGCCAATCGTGATGCTGGCGGTACTTTGGTTACCACTGGTGGAAATACTGACCCAGACACTTGGTTAGTTAAATCTCTTATCACTTGGAATTACAGTATTGGTGAAACTAAACAATTTTCATTAGAGACAATTTTAACCAATTGGCGTAAACCAATCCCTGTTGGTATTGATTACGATGCTTTAATTATCTATAGCGACAATACGTCTTTTCCTCGCTGGCGAACATACAGTACTGCTAACAATATTTTTGGAACAGAAACTACTATGCCAGCAATAATTGGCAGTCCCAGAAATTTTGTTTTAAAAGCCTCGCCCAATAGCAATGAACTGATTGCTGGAACAGTTTCGTCCGCAGGAATTTTATATATCTATTGTTTTGACGGCTTCAATTGGACCCAAGATTGGTCAACTACTGTCGGTGGCACTGCTACTACTCGTCGTTTTGATATTGCCTATGAAAAAACCAGTGGTAAAGCAGTTGTTCTATACTCCACCAATAATGCCACCACCAATGAAATGGCTTTCAGAACCAAAAATAATACTGCTACTTGTGGCAGTGCTAATTGGAATAGTGCTATCTCTTACAACCCGCTTCGTACTGCCGATATTGTTCAATGGGTTAAATTGGCATCTGACCAAAGGTCTGGTAGTAATATTATTGCCACAATTTGGGCCGATTCTGCCAGTGATCTATCGGCTGCTATTTGGAATGGCACCACTTTTGCCAATGAACCTAGTGCGGTTACCGAAGCTTCTTTGGAAGTAGTTAGTACAGCTCAAGATGTTGATGATTTTGATTTAGCCTATGAATCTTTATCAGGTAATTTATTAGTAGTTTGGGCCAATAGTGTCGGAAATGATGGCACCAATGGAGTTAGATATCGTCGTTGTACTGGTGGCACCAACACTTGCACCTGGAGTGGAATTTCTACTCCTCCCACTTTTAAAGATGATGCCACCAACCTAGATTTAGCCTCCGATCCAGTTTCAGATAATATTGTTTTTACCAGTATTGGTAATGCTGGATCGGATTTACAAGTCGGTTATTGGGATGGTGCTACTTGGACCAATAAAGCTAATGTTGATAAATCTGTTGGTACTCCTCTTGCTGGCACAAAATTAGTTGCCAGTGGTTTTCTTGTTAATGGTGCCGCTAGTCGTTATGTTGTAGTTTATATGGATTCGTCTGGTAATAATATTAGTTGGTATGTTGCCAATAAAAAAGGTAGTCCCTCAAAACAACCAGACTTTGTCCCTAGTTCACCAATCGGCAATCCCAAAAAATGGATTGAAATACATCCTGATTTAATTAATCAAAATACACTTATGGTTATCATTTCAGATACAAATTCTGATCTATTTGCCAAAAAATTATCCATGGACGCCTCAGCCAATTTTACTTGGACCAATGCCGATGGCGGTTCAGCGTTGGAATTAAATTTAGCTCAACCAATAGTTAAACCATTTGGTTTTGTTTACAAAAGACAATAATATGAAAAAAGGCATGACTCTAATTGAAATAATTATTTATGTCGCTATTTTAAGTCTTATTTCGACGGCCTTCATAACGATATCAATCAATATGATGTCTCTTAAGGCCAAATCAGTTTCTCAGCAAGAAATTGGCTCTAACCTTCGTTATATTTCTCAAAAAATAAATTATGAAATTAGAAATGCCAAATCGATTTCTTCAACTACTGCCTCCAGTTTAACATTGGTTCCACTTGACAGTTCTCGAAATCCTACTGTTTTTGACCTGAATAATGGCAATATTAGAATGGGATTTGGCAGTGGGGGCGATTGCCCTACAACTAATCCCTGTATCCTTAATAGTAATCTGATTAATATTTCTGATTTTACTGTAACCAATTTATCTTCCGGTGACAGTCGGACTCAAAATATTGAATATACTATTTCAGGAAATTACATCAATAATTCCGGCCGACAAGAATTTAACGCTTTTGATTCAATTACTGATTCAATGGAGATAAGGTCAAGATGAAAGGTGTGGCTGCTATTATCACTGTTATTATTCTCGGAGCCGTTATGGTTTTAATAGGTACTACCATGACTTTAACTTCAATTTCTGAAGGTCAAGCCACCGTTGCTGAAACCAAAATCAAAAAGAATCAGGCTCTTTTAGATGCCTGTGCTGAAGAATCTCTTATCATCATAAATAAAAACAACACTCTCCCTTCCTTAATTACTACCACTTTCGGACTATGTGATATTACTATTAATTCCCAAGTTGGTGCTAGCTGGAATTTCAATTTAGGAACCAGCGGGGAAATGTCATCTTTAGAATTAAATATTGTCCTCAATCGGGGATCAACCATTGCCATTTCCAATTGGAATGATCAATAATTTGGTACAATTAAATTGTTATGAATAATACAAAAAAAATAATTTATTGGCACCGGTTCGGTCTTAAAGTTTACGACATTGATAAAAATTTGTCTCCAGTTTTAGAAAAAGAAGTTGACTCTATTGAAATAGAAAAAATAGAAACAGAACTAGAATATCTCAATGGTCAAAGTATTTTATTACTCTTATCCGACTCCATTAGTTATCTTTATGAAAAAATAATCGACCCACCTCTAATTGTTGATAATAATTTTAGAGACAAACTATTAGAAATAATTAAACAAGATATTCCTGAAGATTTTTCAGAGTTTTATTGGGATTTTAAAATCAAAAATGATCCAAGCGGAAAACAAAAAGTAACTATTTTTGCCCCGATCAAAGAATTTCAAGAAATAATTAATCAAATATCAAATAAGTTAGCCATTAAAATTGATGTTATTGAACCCGAGTCAATCGCCACCACCAGAGACCCCAGTCCAATAATAGGAATTTATAAAAAAACTGATATTAAAGGCAAAGACGAAGAAGTTTTAAATTTATCATTAACACCATTAAAAGAAAATTCAAAAAAAATCACTAAAAAAATATTAATATTTATATTCATCATCATATTAATATTTTTATTTTTTTTAATAATTAAATTTAAAAAACCAATTTACGAAAACACTACAACTTCCACAATCACCCCTTCGCCAACATTAATCACCACTCCAAATCCAACCTTAATACCTACTCCCACGCTAATAGTTAAAGAATGGTCATCATTAATAATTATGGTTCAAAATGGTACTAATCAAAAAGGTTTAGCCGCCAAAACTGCGTCTATTTTTAAAACCAATGGTATCAATCAAATTGAAATCGGCAATGCTGATACTACTTCTTATGTTTCAAATAAATTAATTTTTAAAGATATTTCTTTACAGGAATCTTATCAAGATAGATTTAAAAAATTAATTAAAATTGATGAGAGTAATATTACACTTGACAATTCAATTTTATTTGATGTAATATTAATTACAGGAATAAATTAGTTAATTTTTTAACAAATAAAAATGAAAAGAAAAGAGGGGTTTACATTAATTGAATTGTTGGTAGTTATTGGTATTATTGCTGCTTTGACCACTGTTGTTTTTGTCGCCCTCGATCCAGCTAAACGTTTTAGGGATGCTCGAAATGCCAGGAGAATCACAGACACGGATACTTTATCAGGGGCTATTCATCAATATATTGTCGATACTGGCGGATCTCTTCCAGCTGGAATCGGAACCAGTGCCTCCCAAATTGGTTCATGTACTACCGGTGGAGCCACCCTTTGTACTGGAGCTGCTGCTGCTTGTATTGATTTAGCCGCAACTTTAGGTTCAAATAAATACATTAAAACCAACCCTATTGACCCTCAAGGCGGATCAGCTGTTACCACTGGCTATTCTGTTTCCAAAGATGCCAATAATTTATTTACAGTAACATCTTGTCTTAGTGAGGGAACAACTATTTCAATTTCAAGATAAAATATTACTTTTGAATAATAGTTGGCATTAATTTAATTGTCGGTATAAGTTGTAGAAGTGGTTGTGGCCTAGGGGCACTTTCCAATCTAGTCGTAATAAATATAATTAATACAATATTGAAAACTGCAATTACAGTTAAAAATAAAATAAATAATAAAGTAATTATTTTTGAAATATTTCTCACATACTAAGAATATCACTTAATAATTAAATTATTAATATTTTTAATTTAAAGTCTATATTCCTTGATTAATTTATTTTCATTTTCCTGACTTATAAAAGCATGGACATCAATATATTGTTCAATACCAGAACCATTAATTTTTTTCTTCAACAATTCATCGATTTGAAAAATACCGGCCGAATTATTCATTGATATATTTAATTGAATTGGCTTCTCAATTCCTTCTTCAATATCAACTTTTTCAATAGCTGCCGATGAAACTGAATAAATATCTATTTTGTCAGACTCGTAGGCAATTCTCGATCTGCCTTTACTCATATCCAAAGCATCCGCCACTCGAATAATTCCCGCTTCTAAAGTTAATGGCTTACCATCACTTCTATGGCTAATAATCGCGTGTAAAACTTCGGAAATCACAATAGTTTTTTCGTAAATAGGTAAGAAATCAATAATTTGATGGAGTAAGTTATTGGCCAAAAATAAACTATAAGCCTCATGGTCTTTGCGGCTTATAGTCATTCCCAAATCATGCAAAACACTAGCCAAAATCACAACTAATTCACTATATTGACTCGATAATTTATAATCTTTTGTCATTGACATTTCCACTCCAGCAGAAACTAACATTCGCACAAATTTGACCGATATATTGGAAACTATTTGAAAATGTACTAGTCCATGGTCTGTCATTCTCAATCGGTCAATCGCATTTACGTTAATGACTTTCCAAAGAGTCAAAAGTTCTTCGTTATTATTAATATTTTCGATAGCCTTTTCTAATAAAACATTTTTATTGAGGGGGACTTTTATTTTAGGGTTAATATCTTCAGTTATTTTTTTCATATTTAAAGTTAATTATTGTAACATAAAACCCCAATATTACTTTTTTTGGTTAGTTTTTTGACTCCAATTTGCCAGCTCATTAATTATTTCG
>Ga0172381_10006629_pt1 | contig 11559 bp, 11 predicted proteins | sample Leawel6488metaG_FD_119754 | JGI IMG/M metagenome (GOLD analysis project Ga0172381, IMG submission 119754) | Leachate microbial communities from a municipal landfill in Southern Ontario, Canada - Leachate well 64-88 metaG | ecosystem: Engineered > Solid waste > Landfill > Unclassified | place... | reverse complement strand
TTTTCCCATAATGCCTCAATTAATAGGTACAAATGTACCTATTAATATTGACACACACAAGCGTTTTTCAGTTTATATTCAAATATTTACGATATTTGGGTACAAAACCTTGAAAAACTCAGACTTCTACCGCAATTTGAACATTTGCTTTATCCAAAGAAATTGAAGGCGCAGCCCCGGCCTGTTCAATTTCAATGGTTTTTGATAAACCGGCAGAAGATACCGTTACCGTAGCACTCCTGTCTTTGACATCCTTGTTTTCCGATGCCGTTAATGCAACATCCACCACACCTTCAACTCCTTGTGTAGCAGATAGCGACAGAAAAGAATTGCCGGACAACACCGCGCTCCAATCGTTATTGCATGATATTGAAAACGTTTGCTTTCCTCCGCCAGCCGTGAAATCTACGGTTGAAGGAGTAACTGTCAAAAAAGGCTCTTTTTCACACCCCACAAACAAGACTAAAAAACAAAAAATAATAATTTTTCTCATGACATTCTTTATTACAATTATCTGTAACAAAGAACGCCCTTCACTCCGCCAAAATGCGACGTACAAGTAACCTAAAAGCAAGACAAAAAAGTTCCCCTTCTCCCGAAAATTCTTGCCGAGTTGGAGCCCACCAGATCCCTGACAGCAGGGAGCATCCGAATAAACCATTTGAAACTACTAAAATAACCTTTTTGGCTATTCTAGTGTAAGCATCCGATAAACCACATATTGTAGGAGTATCGGATGCTTACGATTAAAGGGGATATACATAGCTTTAAGTTTATTACGCCTTAGCGTGTTTCAATTCCACTATGGTTCGATTAAAGGTTGTCACTACCGTAGAGGTCTTCATGGCTTTTTCGCGTGTTTCAATTCCACTATGGTTCGATTAAAGGTTTGAACTCCTCTGGAATTTCTTGAAAGAAATTTTGTTTCAATTCCACTATGGTTCGATTAAAGGCTTCCACATCGGCCATCATGTCGGCATAGGAATCATGTTTCAATTCCACTATGGTTCGATTAAAGGTCATAGTCGGAATAGCTAAACCCTGTTCCCGAAAGTTTCAATTCCACTATGGTTCGATTAAAGGCGGCTGCATCCGGTAAATTATCTACCCTTAGAGCGTGTTTCAATTCCACTATGGTTCGATTAAAGGCTATTTGAGCAGCGCGGGGCGTTTGGGTTCGTAGCTCGTTTCAATTCCACTATGGCTCGATTAAAGGCAGGGAATTTTCTGTTTATTTGTTCGGGCTATTTGTTGTTTCAATTCCACTATGGTTCGATTAAAGGGAATTTTTCAGGGTGCAGATCCTGGACAAAAAGACGTTTCAATTCCACTATGGTTCGATTAAAGGCTCTGACAAGTGTCAAAATTGCTAAGGGGCACGATCGTTTCAATTCCACTATGGTTCGATTAAAGGAGAATTTGACTTCCAGGTTTGCCGGTTTTTCATATTGTTTCAATTCCACTATGGTTCGATTAAAGGATAAGACTTGCGCTGTCCGGGATATAATTTACGTAGTTTTAATTCCACTATGGTTCGATTAAAGGCTGAAATTTTCAAAAGACCCAAAAACCACTTCCGGTGTTTCAATTCCACTATGGTTCGATTAAAGGTAATACATTAGAAAAGACATTTGAACAGTCTGCTGTTTCAATTCCACTATGGTTCGATTAAAGGGATTCACCGAGAAACATATTGCGGTATTTGCCTGGTTTCAATTCCACTATGGTTCGATTAAAGGTGCGCATACTTTTTTGCGCCACGCCATTATTGTTCGGTTTCAATTCCACTATGGTTCGATTAAAGGAACTTTCGGTACAATCCTATTTTACAGGAACGAAGTTTCAATTCCACTATGGTTCGATTAAAGGACCTTCGTGTGTACCTAAAAGATTCGCTTCTGTCGTTTCAATTCCACTATGGTTCGATTAAAGGTAATCGCAAGTCTTTTTTGCTCATATATTCCGGGGTTTCAATTCCACTATGGTTCGATTAAAGGCACTACTGCTGTTGGGAAAATCACATCATTATCGTGTTTCAATTCCACTATGGTTCGATTAAAGGTTTGTCCTCATTCTCCGGGTAAAACCAATCACGTCGTTTCAATTCCACTATGGTTCGATTAAAGGGCTTTCAGATTTACTGCTTTTTGGGAAACTATCTCGTTTCAATTCCACTATGGTTCGATTAAAGGACGAAATCGGGGCTCAGATAACTTCTATTATCGGGTTTCAATTCCACTATGGTTCGATTAAAGGGTTTATCGGGTTGATGGTAGCTTTGGCGCAAATAAGTTTCAATTCCACTATGGTTCGATTAAAGGCTAAGGTGTAAGGAGAAGGAGATGGACCAGGTGCGTTTCAATTCCACTATGGTTCGATTAAAGGAGAACCGCCGTGTTGAACGCGTCGGCTATCTCATGTTTCAATTCCACTATGGTTCGATTAAAGGCAGTACTCCGCGTTATCGGTATCACCAGAGAATAGTTTCAATTCCACTATGGTTCGATTAAAGGCGCTTCGGTCATTCGGCCACAATCGTTTCAGTCAAGTTTCAATTCCACTATGGTTCGATTAAAGGATCCATTAAGCACGAAAGTTTGCCGTTAATTGATGGTTTCAATTCCACTATGGTTCGATTAAAGGATCCATTAAGCACGAAAGTTTGCCGTTAATTGATGGTTTCAATTCCACTATGGTTCGATTAAAGGATAAACTACTTTGCACTACAAAGCGGCGGGTATTTACGTTTCAATTCCACTATGGTTCGATTAAAGGCCCGTGCCGTTACCGTCATAAGGCACGCACCTTTGTTTCAATTCCACTATGGTTCGATTAAAGGGAACTGGAGAGCTACGTGGATGGTGCGTTTTATGAGTTTCAATTCCACTATGGTTCGATTAAAGGCGAATGTTTACACATCCTTAGCTGAATTTGAAACAAGTTTCAATTCCACTATGGTTCGATTAAAGGAATGCCTCGCGAGCACACCATACAGCAAATAACCGCGTTTCAATTCCACTATGGTTCGATTAAAGGAAAGCCGAGCTTGTCGCTGGATTTATACACCTTGTCGTTTCAATTCCACTATGGTTCGATTAAAGGCCCATTTCCCGTCATTAACCAACCCGTGTTTAGCTCGTTTCAATTCCACTATGGTTCGATTAAAGGACCCTACGCAGGCAAGGCTACGAAATCACAAACGAAGTTTCAATTCCACTATGGTTCGATTAAAGGAAGGCGCCCGGCTGAATTTTTCCGGGTGCAAATCAGTTTCAATTCCACTATGGTTCGATTAAAGGGATGCCACTTTGGTAGGTAAAATTGATTACCTTAGTTTCAATTCCACTATGGTTCGATTAAAGGATACTTTATTGCAGGTAGTCCGATACTATTTTAACGTTTCAATTCCACTATGGTTCGATTAAAGGCAAGTCCGAAAAATTGTGAGTAGCTCCGCTCTGGAGTTTCAATTCCACTATGGTTCGATTAAAGGATTCTTCGCACTTCATTTTTGAGCCAGTCATTTAGTTTCAATTCCACTATGGTTCGATTAAAGGTAATTCTTTGCGTTTGTTTCTGCCGTATTTGCGATGTTTCAATTCCACTATGGTTCGATTAAAGGACGGAAGCGTTGCTACCGGAATGTTGAGAAATAGGTTTCAATTCCACTATGGTTCGATTAAAGGAAACTTTCATCTCCCTGAACCCCTTCAGGTACAAAGTTTCAATTCCACTATGGTTCGATTAAAGGTGCAGACAGGTGGGTTGAAGGCGGCATTCTTTACGTTTCAATTCCACTATGGTTCGATTAAAGGTTTTACGGACCAAGTACGGTTCTGTTCTGTTATAGTTTCAATTCCACTATGGTTCGATTAAAGGAAAGAACCTGGTTAAACAAAGAGGGCTCGGATTATAGTTTCAATTCCACTATGGTTCGATTAAAGGAGCCAGGGCAGCTTCACAGGCTGCTTATGATGCAGTTTCAATTCCACTATGGTTCGATTAAAGGACTATACAAGAGTAGATAACACCTACCCGAGTGTGTTTCAATTCCACTATGGTTCGATTAAAGGATTAAACCCTCACGTACCGGAGAAGTGACAGGAATGTTTCAATTCCACTATGGTTCGATTAAAGGGAATCCCGATTATTTCAAATCTCTTACCGGATACCGGTTTCAATTCCACTATGGTTCGATTAAAGGAAAAAGCAAAGAACAGTAAGAAGTTACCGCTTTTCGTTTCAATTCCACTATGGTTCGATTAAAGGCCTGTTTCGGCTGCATGGTTACAGATGCGAGAATAGTGTTTCAATTCCACTATGGTTCGATTAAAGGCTTTTCATATTCCTTAATTTGAGCTTTGATGTTGTTAAGTTTCAATTCCACTATGGTTCGATTAAAGGACTCGCATCCTTGTAATACAGCTGCTTTTTATACGTTTCAATTCCACTATGGTTCGATTAAAGGTCCAGGATCCATTTAAAAGTATCGCATAAATCAAATGGTTTCAATTCCACTATGGTTCGATTAAAGGAAGCACCGCTTGTGTGAAAGGGAGCTTTTCGGGAGTTTCAATTCCACTATGGTTCGATTAAAGGGAAGCTGCCACATTCATGGCTGACATGGTTTCTGTCGTTTCAATTCCACTATGGTTCGATTAAAAGCCCTTCTGGAAGATGGGGCAATCAATGAGTTTTCAATGTTTCAATTCCACTATGGTTCGATTAAAAGTGTTAATGTCGTTATTAAGTGGATTATTATCCTTGGTTTCAATTCCACTATGGTTCGATTAAAAGAACACAAGCAGGTAAAACTATGGTAATGTATTCAAAGTTTCAATTCCACTATGGTTCGATTAAAAGTTTATCCGGCATCTACAACAACGAGGATAGCTATGTTTCAATTCCACTATGGTTCGATTAAAGGTATATGCAGATGCTTTCGCAAGCGGTGGGATGTGGTTTCAATTCCACTATGGTTCGATTAAAGGCTGGAAATGGGCAGGGTCCCCCTACCCTCTGTACAGTTTCAATTCCACTATGGTTCGATTAAAGGGGATTCGGAGATCAATAGCTGGGATGGAAACATCGTTTCAATTCCACTATGGTTCGATTAAAGGGTGTGGCAGAGGATCTGGCAGGGAATCCTTACATCGTTTCAATTCCACTATGGTTCGATTAAAGGTGCATACTATTTTAGCAAATATGCATACTTTATTAGTTTCAATTCCACTATGGTTCGATTAAAGGCTCACATCATCAGGCCAAGTATAACATCAATTCCGGTTTCAATTCCACTATGGTTCGATTAAAGGTATTAGATCAAATTCAGAACTAAATAACAGAACAAGTTTCAATTCCACTATGGTTCGATTAAAGGCTAAACGTGTATTATTCCCGTCCCGGAGTGTCTGCGGTTTCAATTCCACTATGGTTCGATTAAAGGCTAAACGTGTATTATTCCCGTCCCGGAGTGTCTGCGGTTTCAATTCCACTATGGTTCGATTAAAGGCATTTAGCATTTTTTACGTTTGCACGTTGTCCGTAGTTTCAATTCCACTATGGTTCGATTAAAGGGGGCGCAAAGCACCGCAGACTAAAAGACATAACAAAGTTTCAATTCCACTATGGTTCGATTAAAGGCTAATCCTGCAACCGAAACTAAAAGTCCTGATTTAGTTTCAATTCCACTATGGTTCGATTAAAGGACCATTGAGCGCGATGGGTACTACACAACCAAGTCGTTTCAATTCCACTATGGTTCGATTAAAGGTTTAATAACTCAATTTTTAAATGTCCCATTTGGCGAGTTTCAATTCCACTATGGTTCGATTAAAGGCCTTTGAAAACGGGTATGGCGTATCTGTTATAATGTTTCAATTCCACTATGGTTCGATTAAAGGAGGCTGCCTTGCTTGAAATTCTTTTTAAATTTGTCAGTTTCAATTCCACTATGGTTCGATTAAAGGCAAATAACCGAAGGTCTTTGTCAGACATAAATTCGTTTCAATTCCACTATGGTTCGATTAAAGGTGAGCTGATTTTTTAGGTACTCAATTTGCTCTTTTAGGTTTCAATTCCACTATGGTTCGATTAAAGGTCCTGCCTCCCCAGCAAACTTGACCATTAAAATTAGTTTCAATTCCACTATGGTTCGATTAAAGGAATAATGGGACAGGCACAGGAATGTGTCGCACATAAGTTTCAATTCCACTATGGTTCGATTAAAGGTCTTTGCTTCATTTGCCGCCTTTCGTGTTTTATCAAGTTTCAATTCCACTATGGTTCGATTAAAGGCTAAACTGTTTGGGAAAAAGGGAGACGAGATCCTTTGTTTCAATTCCACTATGGTTCGATTAAAGGGATAAAAGCTGTCGTACTGTCCTTTCTTTTTAAATCGGTTTCAATTCCACTATGGTTCGATTAAAGGGGCCAGACGTAAAAAATAAATAAGACAAGAAACAAGTTTCAATTCCACTATGGTTCGATTAAAGGATGACTTGCACTATTGCCGAATACGCTCCTATCAGTTTCAATTCCACTATGGTTCGATTAAAGGGGAGTTCGGAAAATCTCACAGCTGGTTTTTTGTCGTTTCAATTCCACTATGGTTCGATTAAAGGGGCATGGACTATGAGTTTGACGATTATTTACAGAGTTTCAATTCCACTATGGTTCGATTAAAGGTCAAGCTCCTTTTCCACCTGCGCCAGATCTTTCATCTGTTTCAATTCCACTATGGTTCGATTAAAGGAATGATAGAGTACTGCAAGCGTGATGTAATTGTGTGTTTCAATTCCACTATGGTTCGATTAAAGGCCGGGGTGTTCTTTGGTGAAATCAAGGAACGTAAGTTTCAATTCCACTATGGTTCGATTAAAGGCTTGTTTTTTAGTTTGTTTATTATCCCACATAACAGGTTTCAATTCCACTATGGTTCGATTAAAGGCTTGTGTGGTATTACCGTGAAAGGTCAAATTATTTTGTTTCAATTCCACTATGGTTCGATTAAAGGAGAAATTTGCCGATCAATACTACAACTATACAAGGTTTCAATTCCACTATGGTTCGATTAAAGGTATACCAGCCCTGTGCTGATACAGAAGGATGCGTTCCGTTTCAATTCCACTATGGTTCGATTAAAGGAAATCTATCGGATCGGGAAATTCGATAAAAATTACGTTTCAATTCCACTATGGTTCGATTAAAGGCGTGGCAAGAAAGATGTTAACATGGCTGATCTAAGTTTCAATTCCACTATGGTTCGATTAAAGGATGTTGTAATTGTAGCAGGAGGGGCAACAAATATTCGTTTCAATTCCACTATGGTTCGATTAAAGGATTTCGCCATCCACTCGCTTGCAAAGTTTAATCGAGTTTCAATTCCACTATGGTTCGATTAAAGGCTTTAGCGTATTGCCATTATCAACAAGGGCGATTCGTGTTTCAATTCCACTATGGTTCGATTAAAGGCTCAATCCTTGCATCTTCCCTGGCATTTTTCATGTGTTTCAATTCCACTATGGTTCGATTAAAGGTTAACATTCCCGAAAAATTCACAAGTTTGTTTGAGAAGTTTCAATTCCACTATGGTTCGATTAAAGGTACGGTTTCTGGCAACGAATTGGTACTCGGACTCGGGTTTCAATTCCACTATGGTTCGATTAAAGGGGCAAACGCCCTAAACGTCAAGGTCGATACCTTGTGGTTTCAATTCCACTATGGTTCGATTAAAGGTGTTGGCATACCGGTTAAACGTAATTACTACCCAAGTTTCAATTCCACTATGGTTCGATTAAAGGCTATGTTCCGACCACTTCCAATGCCCCGGCTTCCGGGGTTTCAATTCCACTATGGTTCGATTAAAGGCGGTACCCCGCACCAATATACGTGATATGAAACCGTTTCAATTCCACTATGGTTCGATTAAAGGCTTTGAGGGGCTGCACAAACGTATTAAGCTAACCTAGTTTCAATTCCACTATGGTTCGATTAAAGGTTATCCATCCGCTCCACCTCGGCATAATTCAGGTGTTTCAATTCCACTATGGTTCGATTAAAGGAAGCTGCCACGTTCATTGCTGACATGGTTTCGGTCGTTTCAATTCCACTATGGTTCGATTAAAGGCCACAACCGGCATTACCTACGATAGATATTACCAGGTTTCAATTCCACTATGGTTCGATTAAAGGATTTTTCGCTGACTCATTATTATGCTCATTACAAGTTTCAATTCCACTATGGTTCGATTAAAGGACACCTTCCAGAAAACGTGAGTCCTGCGTTTCTTGTTTCAATTCCACTATGGTTCGATTAAAGGAAACTGCGCACGCAAGAATCGACTGGAGGTTCTCAAGTTTCAATTCCACTATGGTTCGATTAAAGGATTTACCCTCTGACTATCCTCATACCAATTTACAGTGTTTCAATTCCACTATGGTTCGATTAAAGGATGGCATTTTTCAATGATGCGGATTCGCCAAATAACGTTTCAATTCCACTATGGTTCGATTAAAGGTCACATAACCATTACGCCAGCAAAGATAACGCAATTGTTTCAATTCCACTATGGTTCGATTAAAGGACAGCCCCACCCTTTGACAAATGCCCTTTATTTGTGTTTCAATTCCACTATGGTTCGATTAAAGGGCTTGACCCAGACCTTGCGGGCCCTTTTTACAAGGGTTTCAATTCCACTATGGTTCGATTAAAGGTGCAGGCCCGCGGAGATGGAGCTTACTACTACCGAGTTTCAATTCCACTATGGTTCGATTAAAGGAATAGCCGAAATATCATCCATTAATCTTGTAAAATGTTTCAATTCCACTATGGTTCGATTAAAGGTGCCGGCGTCTATTGGGCATATCTGACAACTGTCGTTTCAATTCCACTATGGTTCGATTAAAGGTAATTCCGTCGAGCCATTGCCAGATGTGTCCGAAGTTTCAATTCCACTATGGTTCGATTAAAGGCATAGACAACTCGTATTTCGGTGTCGTACAACATGTTTCAATTCCACTATGGTTCGATTAAAGGAAATTACGAATCCGTTGGCGGTAATACCAGTCCACGTTTCAATTCCACTATGGTTCGATTAAAGGGAACAGAAGTTCTATCAATCCTCGCAGTACAAAGCGGTTTCAATTCCACTATGGTTCGATTAAAGGACATTCCCGAAAAATTCACAGGTTTGTTTGAGAAGTTTCAATTCCACTATGGTTCGATTAAAGGTTAATTCCGTCGAGCCATTGCCAGATGTGTCCGAAGTTTCAATTCCACTATGGTTCGATTAAAGGGTATTCGCCTATGCCTTTAGATGATTATATAATTGTTTCAATTCCACTATGGTTCGATTAAAGGTATCATTGACACCGGGGGCAAGCTTCTGGATTATAGTTTCAATTCCACTATGGTTCGATTAAAGGAAAGACCGGTGTAAGAAATACCAGGAATTCTCCGGTTTCAATTCCACTATGGTTCGATTAAAGGACAACCTCAATAAGCAAGGTTGTGAAATTTATTAGTTTCAATTCCACTATGGTTCGATTAAAGGTGTATTGCCTTGTGGCGAACAACCGGCTCATAAGGGTTTCAATTCCACTATGGTTCGATTAAAGGTCATTCGCAAGCCCGGTATCTTCGCTATCAAGTTGTTTCAATTCCACTATGGTTCGATTAAAGGGGTTCAAAAAGCGGGAAATGCTGTTCATTGACGATTGTTTCAATTCCACTATGGTTCGATTAAAGGTCAACGAGTTAAAGGGGATCTTCACACCCGAAGAAGTTTCAATTCCACTATGGTTCGATTAAAGGTCTTGCTCCCTCCTCTCTTCCAAGATTTCATTGGAGTTTCAATTCCACTATGGTTCGATTAAAGGCGGCTGCGGTTTGTGTTTTATAAGGACTTTTGACGTTTCAATTCCACTATGGTTCGATTAAAGGCAGACCGCCTACTTCTCTATTGCCACGGTCTTTCGTTTCAATTCCACTATGGTTCGATTAAAGGGGGGAACGGCTCCTTTGAAATACTCGGCAAACTCAGTTTCAATTCCACTATGGTTCGATTAAAGGTTATAAGGACTTTTGACGGGTGCTCCTTTTGTTGCGTTTCAATTCCACTATGGTTCGATTAAAGGACACCGGAGAGCGTTCAAAAATTAATCGATGACAGTTTCAATTCCACTATGGTTCGATTAAAGGCCATATGTTCGTTTGATCAAACTTCTCTCTATGCGGTTTCAATTCCACTATGGTTCGATTAAAGGGTTGTTCCCCATCCTACTGAGCTCCTGCCTGATTTTGTTTCAATTCCACTATGGTTCGATTAAAGGAGTCAGCTAACCGATAAGACATATTGTTCTCTGTCGTTTCAATTCCACTATGGTTCGATTAAAGGTTTTAGATAACCCTTAGCGTCCTTCCAAATTGCGTCGTTTCAATTCCACTATGGTTCGATTAAAGGGCAAAACTCACACTTGTTCCCAGCTCTCTTTAGTAGTTTCAATTCCACTATGGTTCGATTAAAGGTATTTTCCTTTTAGATCATCGCAAATATCTTCGACGTTTCAATTCCACTATGGTTCGATTAAAGGTACAGCCGACCCTTCTTTCTGTTATCAGAAAAACGTTTCAATTCCACTATGGTTCGATTAAAGGCTTCCTCTGCCGCCTTTTTGTAGATCTCTTCTATCCGTTTCAATTCCACTATGGTTCGATTAAAGGCAAACTGGTCTACTTACAATAAGTCAGCAGAAGGGTTTCAATTCCACTATGGTTCGATTAAAGGGTTTATCCCCGAAGAACCGGTGAAGTAACAGGAATGTTTCAATTCCACTATGGTTCGATTAAAGGGTTATCGGTATCAGCTTGTTTCATCTGTCTATTCTGTTTCAATTCCACTATGGTTCGATTAAAGGAATCATCAGTAGTATTCAGCCCTGTTCCACTTTGGTTTCAATTCCACTATGGTTCGATTAAAGGGATGGATTTTTGACACAACTTCTTCAGGCCTCATCTTAGTTTCAATTCCACTATGGTTCGATTAAAGGCCGGCGCGGTGAATGAGTACATGAATCCGTTGTCCGTTTCAATTCCACTATGGTTCGATTAAAGGAAAGGGGCAACCGTGAGGGGCGCATGGGTTTTCAGTTTCAATTCCACTATGGTTCGATTAAAGGTTTTAAGCTATGAAACCTTTAACAGACATAGGTCGTTTCAATTCCACTATGGTTCGATTAAAGGCAAATCATCTACATTGATAATCTGTGAGTTTAAAGTTTCAATTCCACTATGGTTCGATTAAAGGCAGAAAAACAACCCTTTTTTCTGATGTTTTGAAACGGTTTCAATTCCACTATGGTTCGATTAAAGGTTCACATCAGGTAGATTGATAATTGATAATGTTGTTGTTTCAATTCCACTATGGTTCGATTAAAGGCCGTTCGACGATTTAAAAAAAATAAATCATTATCAACGACTTATTGCATGTAAAATTAGTAATTAAAATCAAAAAAAGCGTCGACCCCACAAAATGATATTTACTGTGGGGTTCGACAACA
>Ga0172381_10006628_pt1 | contig 11561 bp, 12 predicted proteins | sample Leawel6488metaG_FD_119754 | JGI IMG/M metagenome (GOLD analysis project Ga0172381, IMG submission 119754) | Leachate microbial communities from a municipal landfill in Southern Ontario, Canada - Leachate well 64-88 metaG | ecosystem: Engineered > Solid waste > Landfill > Unclassified | place... | reverse complement strand
CTGTCATGCTGAATTTATTTCAGCATCTTAAGTTTAAGAAATAACATATATAGATTCTGAATCCGCCCTTTGACAAGATTACGGAGCGACACGGCAAGTTCAGAATGACGCTACAGGAGGTTTTCGGATTCGGGCGTATATTATTTATTCGTTTTTATTCCGCCGGACTATAGGATGCAATAATTTTGTGGACTATCTCTTTGGCGTCAATTTTACTTATCGTCCCGTACTTTTCATTAACATCAATTCCGTACTCGATCTTAACCCGACCATCAACAGGTGAAATCATAAGGAAATCTTGATAATAACCGGCTGACGCCGCTTCGGTGTGCATGCCTGTGGTAGTATATTCCATGCCGGCGGCAGTCAATGTTTCTGTTGGCCCCTGTCCCCAGTCGGCTCCAACTCCGGTTCGAAAGCAAGTAGCCGGATCGTTTTCCCCTGGAGCTGTGCCAATTAAAACATAGTAATTTTCAGTGGAGATTTTTAAGCAGTTAGAATAATTAATATCCAAAACTGCCGGATCCGAGATATCGCTAATTTTAGCTTCATTTGGATATTCGATAAGATATTTATTTAGGTAATTTTTGTATTCTAGCCAGCCGGAATTTACTGTTTGGTCGTTTGTTTCTGTTTCCTGTTCGCTTTCAGCTGATATTTGTTCTTCATCAGTTTCAATTGATTCTTCATTTTCTGCGCTAATTTTTTCTTGCTCCTTGAGTTCTTTATTGTGTTTCCAAAGTCGATATCCGGCGTAGCTTCCGCTAGCTAATATCAATGTGCCAAGAATAATCAGAACGACAATTAAAATCGTTTTTTTCGACATTTTCCCTCCAAAATATAATTAATTAGTTTAATTATATATCAGTTTTTAGTTATAATGAAATTATTAATTTAAATTAAGGAGGCCGGTGACTAAAAAACTTGAGATTTACAAATGCGAAGTTTGTGGCAATATTGTCGAATTGGTTCATGCAGGTCAAGGTGAATTGGTTTGTTGCGGTCAGCCGATGGTGAAGCAAGATGAAAAAACTGATGAAGAAAATTTGACTGAAAAACACCGACCGATAATTGAATCGGGCGAGAATACTAAGGTCAAAATCGGATCAGTTTCCCACCCGATGGAAGAGGGGCACTATATTGAATGGGTTGAGGTGATTTCTGGCAAGAACGTTTGTCGTCATAATTTTTCACTCGGCGATAAAGCCGAGAGTGTCTTTTGTTCCAAAAATCCTGACCATGCTAGGGCCTATTGTAACATTCACGGCCTTTGGAAAAGTTAATATTTTTTGTAAAACATTGATCTTTTTTATTAGCATTTTTAAATTTCCGTGATTGAATTTCCTGTCGATCAAGCGTATTATGTCTGACAATGGATCTAAATAAAAAAATAAAAAAATTAGCTAAGGGGGAAATTCCAACGCTTCCCGGCGTCTACATTTTTTTAGATGAAAAGGCCGAGATTCTCTATATTGGCAAGGCGAAGAATCTTCGGAGTAGGGTAAAATCGTATTTTATTCGCTCGGAAGAATTGCGAGAAAGTCGCTCCGAAGCAATTTTCCAAATGGTCGAAAAAATTAATCATATAAAGACTTTTCCGACTGATTCAGAAATTGAAGCAATACTTTTAGAAGCTGAATTAATTAATAAACAAAAACCTAAATATAACAGCCGACAAAAAGACGACAAAAGTTTTTATCTAATTAAAATTGACAGAAAAAAATATCCCAATGTTGAACTTGTTAGATCAAGAAATGTTGATCTAAAAAAGAGAAATGTAGCCTATTTTGGTCCTTATTATTCCGGCGATTTGGTCAAAAGAGCGTTAAGAATATTGCGAAAAATATTTCCATATGCAAATTGTTCACAGGCAAAATTTTCAAGACAAAAAAAACTGGCGCGTGCGTGTCTGTTTGGTGATATAAATTTGTGTCTGTCGCCTTGCACTATCACGGAAAGTGAAAACTTAGAACAATTAGATTTTCTAGTTGATTTTTTGCGAGGGAATAAAAAGAAAATCATCAAGAATCTAGAGAAAAAAATGCTTGATTTGAGTAGGAGAAAAAAATTTGAACAAGCGAAGATATTACGCGATAAAATTTTTGCTCTTTCACATTTGAACCGCTATCCGGTTGGCATTAAAGATAGTTTTTCCGATTTTCAGAATTTTGCCAATTTCCCACGAATTGAGGCTTATGATATATCAAATATCGGCGGAGATTTTGCCGTTGGCGCGATGACCGTTGCTAGTCTCGGTAAAATTGATAAAAAGGAATACAAGAAATTTAAAATTAAAACTGTTATTGGCGCCAATGATATTGCAATGATCGCAGAAATTATCAAAAGACGCTTAAAGAACAATTGGCCAAAAGCAAATCTGTTGATTATTGATGGGGGTGTTGCACATCTGAAAATGGTGTCTAAAATTCTAAAGAATTTAGAGATAAAAATCCCTATAGTAGCGATTGCTAAAGGCATTGATCGCAAAAAAGATGAGTTACATTTTTCTGGTCCGGAGGTGGCAGAGTATTTCAAAAGCAACAAATATTTAATGATTTTGATAATTGAGCTTAGAAATGAGGCACATCGTTTTTCTAGAAGTTACTATCGAGCTCTTCATCGAAAAGGTTTAATAAAATGAATTTACCCAAAACACTGAAAAAATGGTGGTATTCTCTCGCTTTTGACCCAGCTGACCCTCGTTATGGTCGTGGTGATATTAAAATTGTCGCTATTGGTGGCGGTACGGGTCTTTCCAATTTGCTTTGTGGCTTAAAAAAATATTCCAAAAGTATTTCGGCGATTGTTGCTGTTTCTGATACCGGTAAAAGCTCCGGAGTGATTAGAAAAGTTTTTAAAACTTTGCCACCAGGCGATATTCGAAAATGTTTAGCGGCTCTGTCAGATGATTGGAGAGATCTTTATGATTCATTTGAATATCGCTTTCCTCAAGGTAGCGGATTTCTTACCGGTCATCCTCTAGGCAACATTTGGATTGCGGCACTGACAAAGAAATACAATTCTTTTGAAAAAGGTCTTAAAGCTTTGCATCAAATACTTGATGTCAAAGGAAATGTTTATCCTTCAACTCTTGATAATGTTCAAATTGCCGCAACATACGCCGATGGCTCCAAAATTGTCGGCGAAGATAAAATCCCGACAGCCGGAAAACAGATTAAAAATATTTATTTTACTAGAAAAAATATCAGGGCTTATGGTCCAGCACTTAAAGCAATAGCAAATGCGGATATGATAATAATCGGTCCCGGAAGTCTGTACACTTCGATTATTCCTAATTTACTGATCTCTAAAATTAAAGAAAAAATGTTAAAAAATCAGCGGGCAATAAAGGTCTTTGTAGCAAATATTTCAACCGAAAGAGGGGAAACAGAGAGGATGTCGATTCCGGATCACATAAAAGCGATAGAAAATCATACCGGAGAAAAACTATTTGATTTTGTTCTTGTAAACAATAAAATTATTAACAAAACTAACAAAGTAGCTGAATTGGGAGCCATCAATAACATCACTTTTGATCAGAAACTATATCAAGATTATAAGATAGTTGGTCGCGATATTGTGGATAGGGGTTTCCCCTTGTATCACGACAAAAATAAATTAGCGAAAGATCTGATTTTGTTATATAATGAGGCAAAGGGGAAGTAATGAAAGGAGTGATTATGGACGAGCCTAAAAAGGAGGATTCAATTGGTGAGATAACTCACTATTTTCCTAATGTTTCGGCGGCCGTTGTCAAGCTTTTCGCACCATTGAAAGTTGGTGATCGAATCAAGATTGCCGGTGGTGGCAATGAGTTTGAGCAAGAGGTTACTTCGATGCAAATTGATCGTAATTCGATCGAAGAGGCGAAAAAGGGTGATGAAGTTGGACTTCAAGTATCAGAAAAAGTCCGCGAAGGTTATAAAGTTTACGCTGTATAATAATTAGCTGGAGGGACTCCAATATTGGAGTTTGATTTATGCGTCGACCGTTAGTGATTGCAAACTGGAAGATGTATACGAGCTTTTCTGATGCCGTTGTTTTGTCGACTACAATTCGTGATAGTGTTGAGAATATTTCCGGTTTAGAAATTATTCTTTGCCCTCCGGCAGTTTGGCTAACAGAAATTGCTCATATCATTAACAAAAATATTCATCATCTTTCTCTTGGTGCCCAGAATATTCACTATATGAGCGAGGGTGAATTCACAGGAGAGATATCTGCTTTGATGATAAGAGATATTGCCAAATATGTTATCATTGGTCACTCGGAGAGAAGAAAACACTTTGACGAAGATTTACCGATAATTTCCAGAAAAGTAGCGGCTGCAATTGACGCTTCTCTCTCCCCAATCGTCTGTGTCGGAGAAAGAAAACAAAGTCAGGGATCCGCTTCTGAAGTTGTAAAGGAGTTGGAAGAAGAGCTTTCTGACATCAATAAAGAAGATTACAAAAATTTGATTATTGCTTATGAGCCGATTTGGGCGATAGGTTCAGAAGAGCCGGCTACCCCCGAGTATGCTGCGAAAATAATAACTGCTCTTCGTGAAGTAGTTCATTTCGAAACACCGATACTTTATGGTGGTAGCATAGATGCTACAAATGTTTATAAATTTGTCAGCCGACCGGAGATCGATGGAGTTTTGGTTGGTCGTAGCGGACTGAAAGCAAAGGAATTTATAAAAATTTGTCGCATAGTTGCCGAGTATAAAAGAATAATATAAGTGGATAGCCCCACTTCGTTCGAATTTGTTTCGAGGACTACGACCTCACAAACAAATGCTCACTTCGAGGGGCGCCACGAAACTATTGGATAATTAATGTCTGGCGGAGGGATATGATAAGATTGGCGATAAATGGTTTTGGAAGAATTGGTCGAGCGACGGCGAAGATTGCTCTTGAATCTCCGGATTTTGATCTGATAGCAATTAATGACCTGACTGATGCAGAGACACTAATCTCTTTACTTCGTTATGATTCCATTTACGGCATTTATGATAAAAAGATTGAAATATACGATGATTCAATAAAAATTAATGATAAGAAGATTTATTTTTATCAACAAAATGAACCGAAAAATTTACCGTGGCAGGCACTTGATGTAGATGTCGTTATTGAGTCAACAGGGGTTTTTTTGACTACTGAAAAATGTCAGGGTCATATTTCAGCCGGAGCAAAAAAAGTTGTTATGTCAGCGCCGGCCAAAGACGATGAAACCCCGACTTATCTAATAGGTGTTAATCAGGATCAATACCATGGCGAAAAAATTATTTCTAATGCTTCTTGTACGACAAATTGCATCGCTCCAATTATTAAAATCTTGAACGACAAATTTGGAGTCAGGCAATCTTTGATGACCACAATACATTCATATACTGCTGATCAAAATCTAGTCGACGGTCCGCACAAAGATTTGCGACGGGCTCGAGCGGCGGCGCTAAATATCGTGCCGACAACTACCGGGGCAGCAAAATCTGTATCCAAAATTATTAAAAATCTTGATAGTAAATTTGACGGATTATCTATCAGAGTACCAACTCCTATCGTTTCGATTGCTGATATTGTTGCCGTGCTGGAAAGGCCAACGACTATTGAAGAAATCAACGAAGAATTTGAGAAAACTTCCCATGGCGATTTGAAAAATATTTTAGCAGTTACTGACCAACCAGTGGTTTCTAGTGATTTTATCGGTAACGAAATGTCTGCAATTATTGATCTTTCTCTGACGAATGTTGTCGGGGGCAATTTGGCTAAAGTTGTTGCTTGGTATGACAATGAGTGGGGTTATTCAAAGAGATTGGTAGAAATAGCAAGTTTGATTTCTCACAGGTAAAATATCGCCATGGATATTATTAAAGCATTGAAAGAATCCGAGCTAGTTGGTCTTGGAGGTGCTGGTTTTTCGACGGCAATGAAATGGCAAGCAGTTAAAGATTCTTTCGAAAAAAAACGGTTTGTTATATGCAATATATCAGAGGGTGAACCCGGAGTTTTTAAAGATGAGTTTATAATTCAGCGTCATTTGTCAAAAATGATCTCTGGTATAGAAATAGCTGCCGAGTTTGTTAATGCTCAAAAATCTTATATTTTTTTAAATGATAAGTACAAACACTACCAAAAAAAAATCGAGAGACAGTTAAAAGGTAAAAAGATTGAGGTTTTTATAGATACTGGACGATATCTATGCGGTGAAGAAACAGTAATGCTTCAGGTGATGGAGGGGAAAATTCGTCAGCCCAGATTGAAACCGCCTTATCCTACACACAGCGGACTTTTCGGTTATCCGACATTAATTAATAATGCCGAGACTTTTTATCGGGTTAAATTGATAGTAGATGGTGATTATCAACCAAAAAGATTTTATTCATTGTTCGGTGATTATATACCAAAAAAGATCGTAGAAGATGATTTAAATGCTTCAGTAGAAAAAATCATTGGTTCAGAAAAAATTTTATCTAAAATAAAGTTTGCTAGGATTGGAGGACTTTCCGGTTATTTTCTGCCAAAAAACGAGTTTAAAAAACAGGTTAGTGGCACTGGATCGATAGAAATATTTGGTAAAAGTCGAAATGTTTTTAATGCTCTTTGCCAGTCAGTATCTTTTTTAAAAAACGAATCTTGTGGTAAATGCACACCTTGTAGAGAAGGAATATATCGAATAGCGCAGGAGTTAAATAATATTTCTGAATCCAAAAGCTTGTGGGACAATGAAGAAATATTTTCAAAAATCAAAAGCATCGCCGAAGCGGCAAAAGAAAGCAGTTTTTGTCCACTCGGAGCTTCAATTGCTGACCCGGTTAATAGCGCAATCAATTTTTTCCCTGAGGATTTTTAATGGCAAAGTCATTTGAAATAAAATTAAACAACAAAAAAATTATCGCTTTTGATGGTGAAACTATTTTAGAACTTGCTAGACGCAATAATTTTTATATCCCGACTCTTTGTTACCACTCAGATTTAGAGCCAAATGGTAGCTGTCGACTTTGTCTAGTTGAGGTTTCTTGTGGTGGGAGGGAATTTATTGTCACAACTGCTTGTAACACAAGAGTAATTGAGGGAATGGAAATAAAGTTGGATACGGCTAAGGTGAAAAGAATTAGAAAACTTAATCTTGAGATGCTTTTTTCTGATCATATTCAAAAGTGTGACGATTGCAATTGGAGGTATGATTGTGAGCTTAAAAAACTCGCAAAAGAGTTTGGAATCAAAGAACCAAGATTTTCTGAAAGAAAGAGGAAGTTTAAAACTGATTCTCAAACTCCGTCAATGCATTGGGATTCTTCAAAATGTATCGAATGTGGAAACTGTATATCTACCTGTCAGCAAATAACCGACCTTGATGTTTTAAAAACTGAATATCGTGGGTCATCAATTATTTTTGGCCCCAAGGGGGGAAGGAGTTTTGCCGACACAAACTGCGTTTTTTGTGGTCAGTGTATTTTGCATTGTCCCGCTGGATCACTTCAAGAAAAAACAGAACTCCCAGAAGTTGAAAAACTTCTGCAAAAAAAGAACAAAAAGAATATTTTGGTTGCTCAATTTGCACCTTCGACCAGATATTCAATTGGTGAACTTTTTGGTTTGGAACCGGGAGTAAATCTTGAAAAAAAAGTAGTTACAGCCTTAAAACATATTGGTTTTGATTATGTTTTTGACGTTAATTTTGGTGCTGACATTACGACACTAGAAGAAGCCGCTGAATTAATCGAAAGGCTTGAATCAAAAAAGAATCTGCCGATGTTTACATCTTGTTGTCCGGCTTGGGTCAGGTATGTTGAAATCTTTCATCATGAGTTGATACCTAATTTGGCAACTACAAAATCACCAACTCATTGTTTGGCCTGTGCAATCAAAAATTATTTCGCCAAGAAGATGAGAGTTAACCCTAAAAGGATAATAATTGTTGCAATTATGCCTTGTGTTGCAAAAAAATATGAAGCAAAATTACCAGAGTTGAGAGAGATTTACAATCCGGAGATAAACTATTCTCTCACAGTTCGGGAAATTGGCAGGTTGATTAAGAAACACAATTTGGATATAGAAAATTTAGCTGATAGTGATTTTGATTCACCTCTTGGTAATTCAAGCGGGGCCGGAACGATTTACGGTGCTTCCGGTGGGGTAATGGAGTCGGCTCTTCGGACCGTATCATCGCAATTATCAGACAGTAAGATGGAGAAAATCGATTTTTCAGAAGTTCGTGGCCTTGATGGTATCAAGTCAGCAGTTGTTAAAATTGACGGAATTAATCTTGAAGTTGCAGTTGTTTCCGGACTTAAAAATGCCACCAAATTAATCAAAGATTTAAAATCCGGTGTTGTAAGATATAATTATATTGAAGTGATGGCTTGTCCGGGCGGTTGTCTTGGTGGTGGTGGGCAACCAATACCGACAGATAATGAAATACGGGAGAAAAGAAGATCCGGTTTTTATATTGATGATAAAGAAAAACCGATACGAAAAGCTCATGAAAACCATGATGTGAAAAAATTATATTCCAATCTGGATTCTAAACCTCTGGAAGGTAGAGCTAGCCGCTTATTTCATCGTAAATTTACAAAAAGAAGAAAAAAATAATTGGGAGAGACATGACGAAAAGAAGAAAAAGTCTGATGGTTGCCTTAGCTTTGATTATTTTAATTATGATTGCCGGCACAGTATTTTATCACTATGTTGAAGATTGGAATTGGGTTGATTCATTTTATTTTACAACTATCACGATGACAACAATAGGGTACGGTGATTTATATCCAACTCATGATGTTTCAAAAATATTAACTTCTCTTTTTGCTGTTGCTACCATTCCAATAATATTTTTTGCTTTTGCTGTAGTTGCAGAAAATTATTTTGAGAAAAGATTGCAAGGTTTACTTTCTCGCGAGTCGAAAAAAGAAATTGAGGAGATAGAACGAATTGAAAAAAATGACACAAAAGATAAATGAAAAACATTAGAGACATCGATTTAACTGACAAAAAGATTTTTTTGCGTGTTGATTGGAATGTAATTTACACTTCCGAAGTGTAAATATGGAAGTGGTGGTAATAGCTTAGTCTAAAATTAAGTCTCTAAGGTCAGCCAAAGATCTTGCGTACTCGGAATAATCATCAACAAAATCTCTATATTTTTGAGTGCTATCAAAAAGTTCTAAAATTATTTTTGGCGAACACAATCGTCCTTTTTTATTCTTCAAATATTGATTGTATGACGACCAAGGATATTTTTCAGGCTCATCAACAATTTTAGATACAAAGGGGTTTAAATGAATATAACGAGACAAATGCATTAATTGTTCGCTATCTTCAATAATTTTATCTTTAAATTTTCCCTGAAAAATTGTTCCTACTCGATCATATTTAGTGTTGTAATATCTTACATAACTATTAAGGGAATGGCGCATAAACTTCTGGATTCCGCCGTCGACAAGTTGTTTTGCTATCAAGTGAAAATGATTGGGCATTAAACAGTAACCGAGAATCAATACGAGCGGTTTCTTCGGAGTAGTACCATCCAATTTTGCAATCACGTCATTATTTGCTGTTGAAAGCTTGGTTGTCGGAGTAGACTCTAAATAAAACGAAAATGTGGTTAACAGCCGGTTAAAGTTTTCAATATCTCGAAAAATTTCCTGTTTTGCCACTCCACGATTATACAAATGGTAAATGTGATCAGTAGCAAACACACGATTATTTTTTGGTTGTTGCTTGTTGTATTTTCTCATTAATCTAATTATACAATATCTTTTTGACACTTGCACACTTACACTTCGGAAGTGTAAGGCTGAAAAGTGTAAGGCTGAAGTGTAAGGCTTGGGTTGCGTTGGGTGGGTCTAGGGGAGTAAAATAAAGCTATGATGAAAGGTATCACTGAAGTCGAGATAGAAAACAAAAAGATTTTTTTGCGCGTTGATTGGAATGTTCCTCTTGACCAAGGGAAAATTTTAGATGATTATCGAATTTCTGCTACTATCCCAACAATAAAATATTTACGTGATAGAGGTTGCCGAATAATTATTGGCACTCATGTAGGACGCCCAGACGGTGAAATAGTACCAAGCTTATCAACCAAAATTTTAGCCCAAAGATTTTCGCTGTTAACAAAATTTCCCGTGTCAGCGACTGATTATATCATTGAATCTGATGTCAGAAAGTATATTTTTAGTATGAAAAAAGGTGAAATTTTGGTGTTAGGTAATCTTCGTTGGCAACCGGAAGAGGAGCAAAATAATCAGGCTTTTGCCCAAATACTTTCTAGCTATGGCGAAGCTTATATTAATGATGCATTTGCGGTGTCTCACAGAGCTCATGCTTCGGTCGAGGCGATCACTCATTTTTTACCAAGTTATGCCGGTTTTTTGCTTGAAAAGGAGATGACAATGCTTTCAACCTTAAGTGCTAATCCTAGACGACCTTTTATTTTAGTTTTAGGTGGTGCCAAAATTAAAGATAAAATTGGATTAATTCGAAATTTTGTTGATAAATCTGATAGTATTATTGTTGGCGGAGCAATTGGCAATACAATCAGATATTTTTTGGGAGAGAAGGTCGGATCTTCAGTCAAGGAAACTAATAGTGAGACGATGGTCAAGGAAATTGTTGATAAGGCTAAAGATAAATTAGCTTTGCCTGTTGATGATAAAAAACAAGTAATGGCAGACGGACATTTTTCAATTTTTGATATTGGACCCAAGTCGGTAAAGAAATTTTCTCAAATTATATCGAATGCTAAAACGGTATTTTGGAATGGCAATATGGGCATGAGTGAAAAAAAAGAATTTGCAGAAGGAACGCTTGGTATAGCACGCGCAATTGCCAATAATTCAAATATTACAATAGTCGCCGGAGGTGACACAGTTGGTTTCATTCGAAAAAATAATTTATATGACAAATATAAATTTGTTTCAACTGGTGGAGGCGCTGCGTTGGAATTTTTAGCTGGTAAAAAGTTGCCGGGGCTTTTGGCTTTAGGGTATTATATTAACAATAACGGATGACGAATATTTCTAATAACCGATAACGAATAAAACAAAATAATATTAGTTATTAGGGCAATTAGTTATTATCCGTTTGTGTAAAGGATTTATTATGTTTATATCATTGCGTGAATTGTACAAGATGGCGGAAGAAAAAAATGTTGGCATCGGCGCATTTAATACTAATAATTTAGAGATTACGCAGGCAATTGTGTCTGCCGCTAATGAGCTATCTGCACCTCTTATTATTCAAACCACCCCGGGAGCAATTGAATATGCCGGGCTCAAGGAGCTGTTCGCAATAATTAAAACTTTGATTGATGATTCTCCTATCCCACTAACTATTCATCTAGACCATTGTAAAGAGATTACCCTGATAAATCAGTGTTTGGATATTGGGTATAGATCGATAATGTTTGACGGATCAGATTTGCTTTTTGAAAGCAATGTCTCTGAAACTAAAAAAGCTGTTGATTTAGCTCATAAGTATGGTGCCTTGGTCGAGGGAGAGATCGGTGTCGTTGGTAGAAGTGAAGAGGGCAGGGAAAAAGTTTTACAAAAGTATTCTGATCCGGAGGAGGCGGCCAACTTT
>Ga0172381_10006626_pt1 | contig 11565 bp, 13 predicted proteins | sample Leawel6488metaG_FD_119754 | JGI IMG/M metagenome (GOLD analysis project Ga0172381, IMG submission 119754) | Leachate microbial communities from a municipal landfill in Southern Ontario, Canada - Leachate well 64-88 metaG | ecosystem: Engineered > Solid waste > Landfill > Unclassified | place... | reverse complement strand
CCTATCACATACCCAACAACTTCTTGCGTATCAAATTCAAAGGATAACCTTCCCTGGCTAATTCAGAAATCTTCTGTAAACGCTCCTTGATTACCGCCTCTTCATATAAACGCTTATTGCCAACTTTACCAGCAACCGGCAACAATCCAATAGCGGTATAATAATTAACTGTTTGATATGGAGTATTGAATTTAGAGACTATTTCCTGCGCGGATACGAGTTTCTTTTCCATGGCGCTTAGGTTGTGAGAATTACTGAATAGTTTTAGTAGTTACTAAAAGTACTGAATATACTATATGTATAGCATATTTCCTGTATTTGTCAAGTAAAATGGGGAGTTAATTACGCAGGGCGTCTTTCTTTACCCAGGCAAGCTTATCGTCAAAACGTCGCACTTTATACCAGCCATCAGCTTTATCCACTATCTCCACTTTGCTTCCTTGCTTAAGCTTAAAATAAACCGTGGCGTTTTCTAATGGCTCAAATTTGGCATTCGCTTCCTTGATTATTACAACCGCAAATTTATTCAAATAATTTATTTTCATCTTCAGCGCGTAGGCTGACAGGATAAATAAAACTATCAGAATACCGGCTGATAATCCGATGGATCTTTTAAACCTGTTAAAAAATAGGCTGCAAGTAAAGAATACTATTAAAACAATATAGATAAAAGACAACAGGATAGTCAAAGCATCAACAGTCATCCCTTTAAACAAAGAATAAACTGATCTTTCAAACCAGCCGCCAAAAAGCCGCGGCTCTAAATTTAACTCCTGCAGGACATAATTATAATTGGATTTTAAATCGCTATCATTGGGAATAAAACCCATTGCTTTATCATAGTTTAAAACAGCCAACCCAAGCTGGCCTTCTTTAAAATAGCTATTGCCTAGATTATAATAAAGATTGCCGCTTTCTAAACCCAGATCAAGAAGTCTTTGATAGCCCTGGATAGCCGCGGCATATTTGGCTTCCTGGTAATAAATATTTGCTTGATAGAAAATCGCCCCGGGAGTATTAACTTCTGCCTCTTGTGCAAAAGAACAAGGGATACAGGAAATTACAAAAAATACCCCAATAATAAATATTGATAAACAAAATAAATTAACCTTTTTCATTCTCTTCTTCTTTGTAAATAATCTATGACTTCTTCTAACTTTTTTAAAGAATCCCGCATATTTTCCCGGCTCAACTGACTGGAAGAATATCTAACCATATCGCATTCCTTAAAGATAACTTTTAGCTTATCCAATATCTCTTCCGCTACCCCCTCTTTACGCAAATGTTCGTCTATAACACTAATAGTAATCCCTTTTGACGACAAATGGAATTTATCCCCCAGATATTCTTGCATGGTTAAGAACAAAATATCGCAGAATTTTCGCGCCTCCGCCTTATCTAAATATTTCCTTGCCTGACGGATACCTGCCCGGGCTTTACGGGGCGCCAATAGCCCCCGGGCATACTTTACATCTGTCTTTAACCTCTGTCTCTTTGTATAAACTAAAACCGTGAACAAATAAAGAAACAGCGGCACAAGCTGACACCCTAAGAATACTTTATTATTATAGAGATACGCATTCTTCTTTCTTATGCGGCCGGGATTATCTTTGATATAAATAATATCCTTACCTAATTTCTCTTCCTTGATAACAGCAGCAGGCGGGATAAGCTGTTTATTTTCAACTATCCTGACTTCTTCTTCCTTTTCAGGCTTAAGTATTTTTACAGGAAAAGGCCCACGGCTGACAGTTTTATACTCTCCTGAACCGGTATCAAAGAAATTAAATGACAGGGCAGGGATTTCCTTAATCTCCAGACTCACAGGCATAATAATCTGTTCAAAACTTTTTGCATTTACATCCTGCCTTATCTGAGGTTCGTAAACCTTAAAGCCTGTTTCCGATTTAAGCTTAGGGGCCCCAACAGTATTAAAATTTCCCTCGCCGCTTACAACCATCTTGAGGATAACCGGATCGCCAAGTTTAACTTCTACAGGCGCAGCTTCCGCCTCAAAAGAAAAACTGCCTAAAGCACCGGAAAAATCCACAGGCCTATTTTCTTGCGGCAAAGGTAAAACAACAAATGGAATATCTCCGGATTTTAGATCCAGGGGATAAGTCTCATACCTGCCGAAGAAATCATCAAATATATCCGGCCCGCGCTTTGGCTGCTTTCGTACAATTAAATTACATTTAATCTGCGCCGGGCCCAGTTTAAATTCACCCGGCCTTAAACCAAAGATAGAAGTATTAAATTCTATGACATCAAAGTTTATTCCGTTACGAACCTCCTGGTATTGGTTAGGCTTATCCAGAGCGCCTAGCGAAAACCCTTCATGGTTAAATTCCGGATACTGTATATCTCTTATGCCAAGTTTATTAACGTATAATTTTATGGTTAAAGGAACAGTTTCATTTAAATAAGCTTTGTTCTTTCTTGCCTGGATTATGACAAATAACCGGTCATTTAAATCTTTTACCTGCATCGGCTCTTCCTGACTACCAGACTGAGCGGGTATTTGCGCCTGAGACTTCAATACTTCAATATTAATCTGGTTGGAGGTATATTTATCCCCATTGTGTTCAAATTTAAAAGGCCCTATTTTAAAAACTCCTAACTTTAGCGGTAAAAGCAAATAATTATGAGTAATGGAACTCGAAACCTTTCCGTTAACAATAGACATCATTGTCGAAGGACCTAAATAACGCGACTGGAAACCTTCAATATTCGACAGCTCCGGGGCAGGCATATTCTGCGCGTTGTTAAAACTTAAAGACAACTGCAGGGAATCACCTAAAGACAGCTTATTCCTATCTACCGATGCCTCAAAGCTAAGCTCTTTAGCAAAACATAAAGCCGTAAGATTTAAGGCTGAAAAAATAATACCTAAACCTAAAATTAGAGATTTTAATAAATTAATTTTGTTCTTTATATCAGCCATTACCAATCCTTGAATACCTCTTCGGAAAAGCCCTTCTTTTTATCTTCTAATTTCCCCGCGGAATTTTCTTCCTGTCTGTACCCCTCTAAAAGCATACTCGCTTCCTGTTCTGACATTTCCTTCATTTCTTCTGCTGACCCCGCCTTTGACTCTTCAGTTTGAGCCTGCTTCTGCTCTTCAGCCGGCTTAACCTCACTGGCTGTTTTAGCCTCTTCTTTCTTTTGTTCCTCTGTTTTTTGTTCTTGGCCTAAAGCTGCCTGTTGCTCCTGTTTTTGTTCACCCTGTTTCTTCTCTTGCGCCTCTTCCTGAGACTGATCCTGTTCAGATTCTTCCTTCTTTCTGTCTTGCTCTTGTTTTAGTTTATCCAAGAGCATCTTCAATTCTTTCTCTACCAGCTCGTGATTTACCCGGGCATCCTCGTCTTTAGAATCTAACTCTATGGCTCTCTTATAATAATCTAAAGATTGGCGCAATAAATTTACGGTCTCTTTAAGATCAGTATTTTCCTTGAGCTTGCCGAGTTTATACTTGGCATTCCCGATATTAAAATTCGCCCTCGATTCCAAAATCTTATCTTTAGAAACGGTTGCCTTCTCAAGAAAACTGACAGCTAAGAGATAATCTTCCTTTTTATACTGAGCTATACCTATATTATAGTTAATTTCTGCTGAATCCGGGGATTTAATCTGCGCTTCATTATATAATTTAATCGCCTCATCGTATTTCTTCTGCTTATACAGACTGTTTGCCCTGTTTACCAACCCGCAGCTACTTTCGGCAAAACAATACGAATAAGAAACAAAAATAACTAATATAGACTGTAGTATAATAAATATTGATTTTTTCATTTTAAGGGGCATCCCTGCTTATTTTCTTATCGCTTATCCAATGCTCCACAACAAGCAAAAACAAAGCCAGCCATAAAAATATCTGGAACCTTTCTTCATAATGTTTGTTCATTTTAGCCTCAAGCTCTCTTTTTTCCATCCCGGCTATTCTTTCCTTATAAATCAGGTTCAGGCCGAACTCCGTATTAGTTGCCCTTACATATACGCCACCCGTGTTCAAGGCTATTTTTTGCAAATCTATCTCATTAAGATGCGACTTAACCACATTGCCTTGGGCATCTTTGAGAAATATTTTTTGCCCGGATTCATCGGTAACCGGAATAAGCTCCCCCTCCTTAGTACCAATACCGATACAAAATATCTTGATTCCTTCTTTTTTAGCCTCTTCGCTTGCCTCTCCAGGATTACCCTCGTGATCTTCACCATCGGTGATTACAATCAACACCTTGTATTTCTTCTGTCCGCCCTCATAACTCCTTAATGCCTCTTTTATCGCGCTGGTTAGAGAAGTTCCTCCTTTGGGAATAGTATCTATCCCGGTATTATCCAGTGAAAGCAGAAATCCTCCGTAATCAAGTGTTAAAGGGCACTGTAAAAAAGCGTTGCCGGAAAAAGCAATTAGGCCTATTCTATCGCCTTTGAGATTACGCAGTAAATCCTTAATCGCCAGCTTTGAACGTTCGAACCTATTAGGCTTAACATCCTCGGCAAGCATGCTTTTTGAAGTATCTAATGCTATCAGGATATCAACACCTTTTCTTTTTACCTCTTCCCAATGAAAACCCCATTGTGGACGCATCAGGGCAAAAAACATAAGCGATATTGCCAGAATCACAAGGCAGTTTTTCAGAAACCTCTTCTTATAATCCAGACGGGACAACAACTCCTCCAGCAACTCTTTCTGGGCAAACCGCTCTAACGCTGCCTTGCGTAATTTAACCGCCCAAAAATAAAACAGGATCAGGATTATTATAATAACAATAAATCCAAAAGAAAAGTCGGGCGAAGCAAACCTCATGGTATCTTCCTCAGTATAGTATTGGATAAAACAATATCCAAAAACAAAAACACCAGGCTTAAAATCAAGAATAAACTGAATAATTCATTGTATTCCAAATACCCTTTTTCCTCGATAACTGTCTTTTCAAGGGTATCTATCTCTTTATAGATTTTACGCAGGCTTTCCGTATCAGTAGCCCGGAAATACTTTCCTCCGGTCATATCCGCAATCTTCATCAAAGTATCCTCATCAATATCAATTTCAACCGGCTGGTATACGGTATTGCCAAAGAAATCCTGCACCGGATAAGGCACCGGGCCTTTTGAACCGGCACCAATTGTATAAACTTTAATTTTTAAGGCCTGGGCTGCTTCCGCAGCAGTTAAAGGAGAAATCTTTCCCGTATTATTACGGCCGTCGGTAAGCAAGATAACTACCTTACTTTTTCCTTTACTCTCCTTAAGCCGGTTTAACGAAGTAGCAACTCCCGAGCCTATTGCTGTTCCATCCTCCACCATGCCTGTTTTAACCCGATCCAAATTATCCAAAAGCCAGCCATAATCCAGGGTTAAAGGACAAACCGTATACGCCCTGGCGGCAAAAGCTACGATAGCTATACGGTCATTTCTCCTGCCCATGATAAAATCCTTAACCACGCTTTTAACCACCTCTAACCTATTTTGCCTTCCTCCCCCCAACTTAAAATCCTCAGCAAGCATACTTGTCGAACAATCAATAGCCAGAACTATATCTATGCCTTCAGATTGTATTTTAGAGTCAGCTATCGGAATTTGGGGCCTGGCCAAAGCCAATATCAACAATACAACCGCTAACATCCTTAGATAAATCAGGTTTTGGCTAAGTTTTAACTTAAAGGAATCTCTTAGCTTGCTGACTAATTCTCCTGATGAAAATTTAAATCCCGATTCCGAAGACTGTTTTTTCTGTTTATATAGAAAAAATAGTATTGCTATCGGGATTAAGATTAAAACAAACGGGTTATGCAGGCTCATTTTCTTTTGTCTGGTCTATAAAATGTTTGGCTGAATAAAAAATAGAATTCACCTCGTTCGCAGATGGGGTGTATTTAGCGAATTTTACCAGGTCGCAGCAAAGCAGGAATTCCTTGAGCAGATTTTTATGCTCACTGGCTAAATCCGAAGCATCCCTGACACTCACCAGGAATTCTTCAGTGGTCATTTCAGGTGCCTTAAGCTTAAATCTGCTCTCAAGATAATGCCTGATAATATCTGAAACCTCCGTATAATACTCTTTGATCAGGCCCTTACCTATATAATCCTTGGCCCTTAATGCCTCCAGCTGTTCATAGGCTATTTCATGAGCCGGCTTCTTAGGCTGATACTGTTCTTTTTGATTCTTCTTTAGAAAATACCAAACCAGAAACCCTGAAATAATCAAAATTAACAGGCCGATGGGAATCAAAAATTTTCCTATTGCCGAAGGCAGGCCCAACGGACCCTTGATATCCCGCATCTGGATATTTGCACCGGCTTTATCCAAAATGCTTTTGACCTCTATTGAAATCTCGCCAACCTCAATCTGACTCCAGTCTTTATCTTTATTTTTTCTGTACTTGATTACGACTTTAGGAATAATGGCTTTACCGGTAATATATGTATCCAGGATATACCATTGAGATATTCTTTCCTTATTAAAAAGCCTGTTTTGTTTTGAGCCGAAATCTTTAATCGCGAAATTACCTAAATTCTGGCCAAAAACAAAAGGCTCGATCTCAACATCTTTATCTTTCTCAATGATTATGACGTATTTTATCTTATCCCCTATTGACACTATTTTTTTATCCGCCTCAACCCTGGCTGTAATCGGCAGGCTCGAGCCTTGTTTATTTCTGGCACAGGCAGATAATCCGGCAACAAGAAAAATACTTAAAATCAAAAAAGGTATCTTATTTGGAAACTTTTTCATTCTCTATTTTGGGCTGATAAAAAATCTCGATTTCCTGCTGTTCAATGGCTTTATCCAGGAAAGATTGGATAATCTGCTGCTCCTTCTGCATGCGGTACTCCCTCTCAACCTGCTCGCTTACCTCTTCAAACTCCTGCTGCCTTTGAGGCTCTTTCTGGTTAACAATAAACATATACAGTTTATCTTTAATTTTCAGAGGCCCAACAACCTCATCCTTATTCTGCTTAAAAATACTCTCTGCCGCTTCCGTCGAACCCCCTATTCCATTGGGCAAGAAAACCGGCTGGCCCTTCTCAATCCACTGCCCTATTTTCTCACCCTTGCCCTGCTTAAGCCTGGCCGATATCTCACTTTCTTTAGCCGAATCAGTCAATTCCAGGAAAGATACCTTAACTCTTTCGGCAACCTTATATTTATCCTTATTTGCCTTATAATATAAATCGATATCTTCAGGAGTAACCTTTAATTCTTTCTTTATTTCATCTCCCAGTAATTCCTGCAAAACGAGCTGTTTCCTGAAATCCTCCACCGCGTAGCGAATATTGGTATTTTTATCCAGCCCCAGCTTTTTCCCTTTCTCATAAAGGACCTCGGTAGCCACATATTCCCGGACAAACCTTAATTTAGCATCATCGCTGTTTAACCCCTTTCTGACCTGCTCAGGAAGCCCGTTTATAACCCTATCAATCTCTTCATTTGCAATCTCCCTTTTACCGATCCTGACGGCAACTTTTTCATTCTTTTGAGCAGCCGGCTTAAGCGATGTGCGGCTGTCTAATTCATATTGCGCCTGCTGGCTTAGCCCCAGGCTTTCCAGGGCACTAACAATCTTCTGGTCCATATCCTGTTTATATCCGGATTCAGGATCGAGCAATTCGCTTTTATAGAAACTACCCAGGGCCTTCTCATAATCCTTTAGATCAATATAAATATTCCCCAGTTTATAACATATACTTGCCAGGTCTTTTTTATCCGCGCAGCTTTTTCCTATATAAGCTTCAAATGCCTGCGCCGCGCTGGCGCTTAAGCCTTTGGCAAGCAGCAGATTAGCGTAATCAAGGCGCATTTTATCCGTCCAGGAAGTTTTCCGGGAATCATTTGTAAAACTGGAAAGATTCCGGATAAACAACAACCCGACTATCATCAACAGAATGACTAAGGTAATAATAATTTTAAAAATCTTTTTCATCTTGTTCTCAACCTCCTCTCCCTATTCCTAAAGAACCTGAACAAACTCTGTGTATAAGGCATATCTGTCCTCACCTCAATCGTATCCACGTTTACCGAGCTAAACAACATTTTCCTCTCCGACTGCCTTTGTTTAGCGTCCTGGTTATATTTCTTGCGTAAAGCAATATCCGAAGTATCTACCATAAAAGTCTCGCCGCTTTCCAGATCCTCTAATTTTACTATTCCCGCATCAAAAAGCTCCATTTCCCTCGGGTCGCTTACGGTTATAGCTACAATATCGTGGCGTTTATTGCTTACCGCAAGCATCTTTTTAAAATCGGGGGAATAAAAATCAGAGATAATAAATACCACTGTCTTGCGCGTAGTAATTTTATTTAAATATTCCAAGGCCGCGTTGATATCGGTCTTTTTTCCTTTGGGTTTAAAGTATAAGGCCTCGCTGATAATCCGCAGGACATGGCGCAGGCCTTTGCGCGCGGGAATAAACTTTTCGATTTTATCGGTAAAGGCGATAAAACCAACTTTATCATTATTTTTTATCGCAGCAAAAGCCAGTACCGAGCAAACCTCGGCTGCCAGCCGCATCTTAAGCTGATTACGGGTTCCAAAAAACGAGGAGGGTGACATATCCAAAAGGAGCATTACAGTCAATTCTCTTTCTTCCACAAACTTCTTAATATAAGGATTGCCCATCCTGGCGGTAACATTCCAGTCGATAGAGCGGATTTCATCCCCCGGTTGATATTCACGCACTTCATCAAATTCCATACCCTTACCCTTAAACACACTCTGGTACTGCCCGGCAAAAACATCATTAACCATCCGCGAGGTAGTTATCTGGATACGGCGGATATTTTTTAAAACTTCCTTGGCAATCATATCTTTCTTTTAAGGAACCTCTATATCGTTAAATATTTTTTTAATTATATCATCCGAATTTCTTTCTTCGGCCTCTGCCTCATAGCTTACAATTACCCGATGGCGCAACACATCCGGGCCGATAGACTTTACATCCTGAGGAGTCACATAACCCCTGCCCTGGATAAAGGCATAAGCCTTTGAGGCCAGCACAAGGTAAATCGTCGCCCTGGGGCTAGCCCCATACTGTATGAGCCCGCTAAGTTCATTAAGTTTATATTTCTGCGGCTCTCTTGTCGCAAAAACTATATCCAGGATATATTTCTCGATCTTCTCATCCATATAAACCTCATCCACCACGCTGCGCGCCCTGATAATATCCTGCGGCTCGACAATGGTTTTTACCTCGTTCTTTTTATCCGTGAAACCCATACGCTTCAAAATCTTGTGCTCCTCTTCGATATTGGGATAAGTTATATTGATCTTAAGCATAAACCTGTCTACCTGTGCCTCAGGAAGAGGATATGTTCCTTCCTGTTCTATCGGATTCTGGGTAGCCATAACCAAAAACGGATCATCCAGCTTAAAGGTATTTTCCCCGATAGTAACCTGCCTCTCCTGCATAGCTTCAAGCAGGGCGCTCTGCACCTTAGCCGGAGCGCGGTTTATTTCATCAGCTAAAATAATATTAGAGAATATCGGCCCCTTCTTGGTCGAGAATGCCCCGTCTTTGGGATTATAGATAAGCGTACCAATCAAGTCCGCCGGCAACAGGTCTGGGGTAAATTGGATCCTTTGGAATTTTGTATTGATGACTTGAGCCAAAGTCTTAATCGATAAAGTCTTGGCTAATCCGGGCACACCCTCAACAAGTATATGCCCATTGGCAAACAAACCTACCAACAGCCTCTCAATCAGATATTTTTGGCCGACGATAACCTTGCCTATTTCAGTAATCAGGCTTTGCACGAATAAACTTTCTTTCTGGACTTTCTCGTTAATAGCGGTAAGGCCGGTATTCATATTTTTCCTCCTTTTTGAAAAATTATAAGTATAAAATTATTACTTTTTTAATATTTTGTCAATAAGAAAATACTGGGCATTTTATCTAATTTTATACATACCCGGAAGTTGTCAAACAACTACTTACTGCTCGATTTTAATGATTGTTTTGTAAATCAAGGGGGAATAAATCAGTTCGCTAAAACGCCTTAATCACCGTGTTTAAATTGTATATACTTATCTATTTTGACGACTAGGCGTTCTATCTCTATCGGTTTCTCCATATAATCCACTACCCCAACCCGATAAGCCTTATACTTATCCGCATCCTTGGCCAGCGCGGAAATAATAATAATCGGTATGGTCTTGCCGACTACATCTTTATTCAATATCTCGCAAACCTCAATCCCCTTGGTCCCGGGCATGATAATATCCAGTAAAATAATATCCGGCTTAAAGGCATGAACCTGAGATATAATATCATTGGCGTTGGGTAAAGCTAACACTTCAAATTTTCCGGTCTCTTCAAGATTGGATTTCAACAACCTGGTAAAATCTACTTCATCATCAACAACTAATATCTTACTAGACATTCCACATCTCCTTTTTCTTCCCGGCGTTATTTGCCGTTTGCACTATCGGTTAAAATATCCTTTATCGTCTTATAAAGCTGTTTATGTTCAAATGGTTTTGTAATTATCCCATCGGCCCTGGCTATATCCAAAGTGGTAACCGTGCTGGGGTCATCATGGTAAACAGAACAAAGCACGACCGGAGAATTAGGCCGCATATCTTTAAGCGCGTTAAGCACCTGCCTGCCGTTTAATCCCGGCATTTTAAAATCCGTAATCACTAAATCAAAATCCGTTTTTTTTGCCTTTTCCAGCCCCTCTTCGCCGGAATTAGCGGTTGCTACTTCATACTCGCCGGTACTTTCTAGATTTGACTTCAATAGAATACAGAGGTTTTTTTCATCATCGATGACTAATATTTTCTTTTTTTGCATCCGCTACTCCTTTTAAGATCTTTTTAAGATCTTGATTATTTTATCTTTCAGATCTTCCGCGCTTATCGGCTTGGTTATAAACAAATCAACATTCTTGCCTAAAACTTCTTTCCTGGTTGCGTCATCACCTTTTGCGCTGAGCATAACCAGAGGAGTACGGGCAGTCTTTGAATCTTTCTTCAATTCTTCGATTACCTGAAGTCCGTTCATATCAGGCATGAGTAAATCCAAAAGGATCAAATGCGGCTTTAATCTTGCAGCTAGCTTAATCCCCTCATAACCCTTGACGGCTATTTCAACTTTAAAATCACCGCCTAACTCCAAATTCATCTTTACTAACTTAGCAAAATAAATTTCATCGTCAATGATTAATATTTTCTTAACCATTTTAACCCTCCGTGGCTAACTTTAAGGTAATGGTTACTTTGGTCCCTTTCCCCAACTGACTTTCTACATCAATCAGGCTTTTATGCATATCCACTATGCTCAAGCATATTCCTAAACCTAAACCTGCCCCTCCCTTAGGACCTTTAGTGGAAAAAAACGCGTCAAATATTTTCTTCAGGTTTTCTTCGGAAATCCCTGTCCCGGTATCCTCAATCTCAACTATCAGGGCGTCTTCACCAGAAACGAAATAATCCACATCCTTATTAATCCTCGACCTTTCCGGGTTTGGAAGCTTCTTAACATAACTGCGGATAGTAATCAGGCCCTGGTTATCCATAGCCTGGGCTGCATTCACTAAGACATTGATAAAAACCTGCTCCAT